>RKMI01000083.1_pt1 | contig 125686 bp, 116 predicted proteins | sample 2174191 | NCBI WGS metagenome assembly RKMI01 (sample SAMN10236717, study PRJNA505201) | synthetic metagenome | isolation source: mock community containing 12 organisms: Thioclava sp. ES.032, Psychrobacter... | place: USA: Walnut Creek | collected 2015-10-01
TCTTCCTTCTTCCTTCTTCCTTCTTCCTTCTTCCTTCTTCGCCTTATTCGAGTCTGTTGCTGGCTGGTGCACCAAGTCTGGCTTTTATGCTCTAAAAACTCAAGATAATACGGGTAATCTTGAATTTATGTTTTTTAAGATAAATAAATTACATTTTACGTATTACGTAATATTGCGTTATATAAACAAGAGCAGGACAATCATGGTTATTAAAACCTCATAAAAGGAGCAAGAAATGGCGCGCAGCGGTATTCAATATGTAGATGTACAGCAAGCCATCGACACCTTGCTTTCTCGAGGTGACACGCCAAGCGTTCAGCGCATTCGTGAAGTGCTGGGTACGGGCAGCTTTACCACTATCAGCGAACATTTCCGCCAGTGGCGCCTTGAGCGGGAACATAACCGCGACGTACCACCACCCAAGGGCGTGCCCGAGTCGGTGGTCAGCGTCGCCAGTGAACTATGGAAAGAAGCTATGGAAGCGGCGCACGATGCGTTACGCCACTATCGTGAGGAAGCCGATCGCCAAGTAGAGGTCGCCCGATTGGAGGCCAGCGACGCCGACCAGCGGGCCGCCAATGCGGAGCAGCGTGAAAGCGCCCTGGCGGAGCACCTGCGACATACAGAAACGCGCGTCGAGGCGCTCAGTCGAGATCTGGCCGCAAGCCAGGCTGATGAGGCGCAGTGGCGCACCCAAGCTGGCGAGGCGCGTGACGAGCTAGCCAAGTGGCAATCAGCCCATGAACGCCTCCAGCAGCAACTGGCTGAGCGTCAGGCAGAGCATGCTGATCAACTGAGTCGCGAGCAGGCCGAATGGCAGGCGCGTTTGTGCCAGGAAGAACAACGCCACGAAGCCGCCGAAGATCGCCTGATGGGCCTGCTGGACAGCGCTCGGCAAGAACGTGCACAGGAAGAAACCGCCTACCAGCAACGACTGAAGCAGGCAGACGAACGCAATCAGGCGCTGTCGAGAGAGATCAAGGCGCTGGAAAGGTCACTCCACCAGCATCAGTTGGAGGCAAATGTCCAGCAACAAGCTCAGCAACAGCTTGAAGTTACGCTTTCGTCCCTGCAGCAACGCTATGATGAGGTGGCTAAAAGACTCGATAGCGCAGAAACAGCACTAGCTGCAGAAGCTCAGCAGCATGAGTCTCGCGAAAAGGCTTGGCAGGAACAACTTTGGTCACGGATGGATGCCATGCAACGGCAACTAACTGACCTGCCGACGTCGATGGCTCGCGATCAGGCTGATGAGGGCATAGAGGAAGGTAAACGTGACTAGCATACAAAAGTGCCCAGCATCTGCTGGGCACTATAAAGCGGGCGGAACGCCATGGCTTACCGGTAGTAAGCGTTGGTCGTATCCGAATGGTCGGTCACATCGCGAATGCCGCCAAGTTCGGGAATACGCTCCATTAGCGTTTTCTCGACGCCGTCCTTGAGCGTCAGGTCAACGGCCGCACAACCCTGGCAGCCGCCGCCGAAGGCCAGTACCGCCATATTTTGCTCGGTCAGCTCAACCAGCTTGACTTCGCCGCCATGAGAGGCCAAACCAGGATTGATTTCGCTGTATAGAACATAGTTGACGCGGTCTTCCAAGGGGCTATCTGCATTGACCTTGGGCATCTTGGCGTTAGGCGCCTTGATGGTCAGTTGGCCACCCATGCGGTCGGCATTGAAGTCGACGACGGCTTCCTCAAGAAATGCCAGGCTGTTTTTATCGAGAAAAACATTAATTTTCTCAAGTTCCAGCTTTACGTCGGTAGGCTCTTCTTCTCCCGGGCGACAGTATGCTAAGCATGTCTCGGCGTAGGGCGTGCCCGGTTGGGTGATGAAAATGCGCACGGCGATACCTTCAACGTTTTGCTTTTCCAGCAATTCCGCCAAGTAATCCTGCGCACTGTTTGTAATATCAATACCTTGGGTATCGACGTTGGTTTCTGCTTCTGCTGTCGTGGTCATGAGGGGTGTTTTCCTCCCGTGGCAGTGGCGGCGCCACTTCACATGTCATTTTGTGTCTATGGTAAGCAAAACAGCGCGCCGACACAATCCCGACTGTTTTACTAGGCTATTTATGATACCCACTTTATGTATGCCTATGGCATTCATAAACAATACATTGCTGCCCCGCATGACACCCTTTGTTATCATAGTGCGCCGCTGACCCATTTAAACGGCGACTGCCGACGATAAGAGAACCTCTTTTGACTGCGACGCTGGAGACTTTCCCCTGCCATGGCTGCTAGTGATTTGATTGCCACCTTAACCCAACGCCTGAATCAACGTATCCATATTCTGGATGGCGGTATGGGGACCATGTTGCAGAATGCCGAACTGAGCGAGGAGGAATTTCGTGGCCAACGTTTCAGTGACTGGCCGTCGGACCTGAAAGGCAACAATGATTTGTTGGCACTGACCTGCCCGGACGTGGTGACCCGCATTCACCGCGATTACCTTGAGGCCGGTGCCGATATTATCGAAACCAATACCTTTAATAGTACGCGCCTGTCCCAGGCCGACTACGGTATGGAAGCTATTGTACCGGAACTGAACCGCGAGTCTGCCAGGTTGGCCAGGGAAGTATGTGACGCCGTTGCCGACGAAACCGGTGTGCCGCGTTACGTGGCTGGTGTGCTGGGCCCTACATCGCGCACCGCCTCATTATCGCCGGACGTTAACGATCCAGCCAAACGCAATGTGACGTTTGATGAGCTGCGTGAAAACTACCTTGAAGCGGCTCAGGCACTCATCGACGGCGGCGCCGATCTTATTATGATCGAGACCATCTTCGATACACTTAACGCCAAAGCCGCCATCTACGCCCTTGAGGAACTGTTTGAGTCCCTTGGCCATCGGCTACCGGTGATGATTTCAGGCACCATCACTGATGCCTCCGGGCGGACGTTATCGGGGCAAACGACAGAAGCCTTCTGGAACTCCATTCGCCATGCCGAGCCGCTTTCCGTGGGCCTTAACTGCGCGCTAGGGGCCGAAGAACTGCGCCAGTATGTCGAAGAACTTTCCACCAAGGCGGATACCTTTGTATCTGCTCACCCCAATGCGGGCCTGCCCAACGAATTTGGCGAATACGACCAAACGCCCGAGGAAATGGCAACCATTGTCGGTGAGTTTGCGCAAAGCGGCCTGGTGAACATTATTGGCGGCTGTTGCGGGTCCACACCGGAACATATCCGCGCCATTGCGGAAGCCGTACATGGCTTGCCGCCCCGCGAAGTGCCTGAGCGTTCACGCGCCTGCCGTTTGTCGGGGCTGGAACCGTTTAACATCGAAGCCGATTCGCTGTTTGTCAACGTCGGCGAACGCACCAATGTGACCGGTTCGGCGCGTTTTAAGCGGTTGATCGTGGAGGAAGATTTCACCACCGCCCTGGAAGTCGCGCTCGAGCAGGTGGAAAACGGCGCCCAGGTTATCGATATCAATATGGATGAGGGCATGCTGGAGTCTCAGGAAGCCATGGTGCGCTTTCTGAACCTGATTGCCGGCGAGCCCGACATCGCCCGCGTGCCGATCATGATCGACTCTTCCAAATGGGAGATCATCGAAGCCGGACTTCAGTGCGTTCAAGGCAAGGCCGTGGTTAACTCCATTTCTCTCAAGGAAGGCGAAGCCGCCTTCCGCGAACAGGCCACCAAATGCCGCCGCTATGGGGCCGCCATTGTGGTCATGGCGTTTGATGAGGAAGGCCAAGCCGATACCTTTGCCCGCAAGACGGAGATCTGTAAGCGCGCCTACCGCCTGCTGGTAGATGAAATCGGCTTCCCGGCAGAAGATATTATTTTCGACCCCAATATTTTCGCCATTGCCACGGGTATTGAAGAGCACAATAACTACGCTGTCGACTTTATCGAAGCGTCTCAATGGATCCGCGAACACCTGCCTCACGCGATGCTTTCCGGGGGTGTGTCCAACGTATCATTCTCGTTCCGGGGCAATAACCCGGTTCGCGAAGCCATTCACTCGGTCTTTCTGTATCACGCCATACGCGCGGGCCTTACCATGGGCATCGTCAACGCGGGCCAGCTCGCCGTTTACGACGACCTGCCTGCCGAACTGCGCGAAGCGGTTGAAGACGTGGTGCTCAACCGGCGCAGTGACGGCACCGAGCGCCTGCTGGATATTGCCGATAAATATAAAGGTGATGGCAGCGGTGCAGCGAAAAAAGAGGATTTAGAGTGGCGCAGCTGGCCGGTTAACAAGCGTATCGAACATGCCCTTGTCAAAGGGATTACGGCGCACATCGAAGACGATACCGAGCTGGCACGGGCAGAAGCGGCGCGCCCCATTGAGGTCATTGAAGGGCCGCTGATGGACGGCATGAACGTAGTCGGCGACCTGTTTGGCGCGGGTAAAATGTTCCTGCCCCAGGTGGTCAAATCCGCACGTGTCATGAAACAGGCCGTTGCTTACCTGATCCCCTATATCGAAGCGGAAAAGAGCGAAGATACCCAGGCCAAGGGCAAGATTGTCATGGCCACGGTTAAGGGCGACGTGCACGATATCGGCAAAAATATTGTCGGCGTGGTGCTTCAGTGTAACAACTACGAGGTTATCGACCTGGGCGTGATGGTGCCCGCCGAAAAAATCCTCCAGGCCGCCAAGGATCACAACGCCGACATCATTGGGCTGTCCGGCCTGATCACGCCGTCCCTGGATGAAATGGTTCACGTGGCCAAGGAAATGAAGCGTCGCGGCATGGACCTGCCGCTTTTGATTGGCGGTGCAACGACCTCGAAAGCGCATACGGCGGTCAAAATCGAGCCCCAATACGACCACCCGGTGATTTACGTCACCGATGCCTCCCGGGCTGTTGGCGTAGCGAGCCGATTGCTTACTCCGACCCTGAAAACGCCCTACATCGCGGAGATACGTGAAGAGTACGAAAAGGTTCGCGAACGCAACGCCAAGCGACGCCCAAAAGCTGCCGACCTTGACTACACCCAGGCGCGCAAGCGGCGTTTCCGTACTGATTGGGCCAGCTATACGCCAGCAAAGCCCCACCAACTTGGGCTGCAAACCTTTAACGACTATCCGCTAGACGAACTGCTCGAGCGCATCGACTGGACGCCCTTCTTCATGAGTTGGCAGTTGGCGGGCAAATACCCCAAGATCCTTGATGACAAGGTGGTTGGCGAGGCGGCCCGCAATCTGTTTGAAGATGCCAAAGTAATGCTGCGCAAGCTGCTTGACGAAAAACGCGTCCAGGCGCGGGGCGTGATTGGTTTATGGCCAGCGAATACCGTCGACGACGACGTCATCGAGGTGTACGCCGATGAATCCCGCACCGAGGTCGTTGAACGACTCCACCATATCCGTCAGCAGACCACCAAAGGGCGTGACGGCATTTGCTATAGTCTGGCCGATTTCATCGCTCCCAAAGACAGCGGAAACGCCGATTGGATTGGCGGCTTTGCGGTCACCACCGGACACGGCGTCGATGCGCTTGCCAAAGAATACGAAGCGGCGGGCGACGACTATAACGCCATCATGGTTCAGGCGCTGACAGACCGTTTGGCGGAAGCTTTTGCCGAGCGTATGCACGAACGTGTGCGCAAGGAATTCTGGGGCTATGTACCCCAGGAGTCGCTTGATAATGACGCCTTGATTGCCGAAAAATACCAGGGTATCCGCCCTGCCCCCGGCTATCCCGCCTGCCCTGATCACACCGAGAAGGCAACGCTGTTCAGGATGCTTAACGCTACCGAAAATACAGGCCTCGCACTGACCGAAAACTTTGCCATGTGGCCAGCCGCTGCCGTATCAGGGTGGTATTTCTCGCATCCCCAATCCAAATATTTTTCAACCGGTAAGATTACTCAGGATCAGGTCAGGGTATTGGCTGATCGCAAGCAAATGCCGCTTGAGGAAATGGAACGCTGGCTGTCACCGGTGCTGTCTTACGACCCCAGTTAGTCGTGTCGTATGTCGCACGCCGCCACGGCAAAGTGGTTCGTCTGGCTTGGCCGATCATGCTGGGCATGCTTTCCCAGAGCATGCTCAATCTGGTCGATGCCGCCCTGGTGGGTCGTTTAGGCGAAACCGCCCTGGCGGGCGTTGGGCTCGGCGGTTACGCCATGTTCATGATGACGGCGCTGGTGTTTGGCCTGTCCTCAAGCGTTCAATCCCAAACTGCTCATCGCCTGGGCGCGGGTCATTCAGGCCTATCTCAGCCACTTTATGCGGGTCTGTTAGTAGGCCTGGTGATCGGCACTGTGTTGGCGTTACTGGCATGGTGGCTAGCGCCGACCTTCATGCAATGGATGTCACCTACCACAGAAGTGCAAAGCGTGGCCGTCGACTATTTTCGCTGGCGCGTGGTGTCACTGGCGGCGATTGCGCTCACCCTTTGTTTTCGTGGGTACTGGAATGGCCGTCAGTACACTCGCCTATATTTGCGTATTATTGTGGTTGTGCACCTGCTTAACGTGGCCCTTAGTGCGGGATTGATTTTTGGCCTTGGTGGACTGCCCGAATTGGGGGCCCGCGGTGCAGGCGTGGCCACAACGCTTTCGCTATGTGTAGGGCTTGTGCTGTGGATAGGCGTCACCGCACGTCAAGGTGATATTACGCAGTGGCGCAAAGTGTTACCTGACGAACAAGTATTGCGAACCACCGCCCGGCTGGCGTTGCCCCACTCGGCCCAGCAGCTTTGGTTTGCCGCAGGCTATGCCGTGCTTTTCTGGCTATTGAGTCAGCTCGGCACGGCAAGCGTTGCCGTCGGGCACGTATTGATCAACCTATCACTATTACTCATACTCCCCGGCGTTGGCGTAGGTGTCGCCGCTATGAGTCTGGTGGGTGAAGCTCTTGGCCGAGACGCCGAGTGGGAAGCGCACCGCTGGGGACTGGACGCGCTGTGGGTGGCGGGGCTATTGCTGGTAATCCTGGCGCTACCCATGTTGTGGATGCCGGACAAAGTCCTTGGCGTGTTTTTTGACGCCCCCGCTTTAATAACGCTCGGTACGCTCCCACTTCAACTGACTGGCTTGATGGTGGTGATAGATGTGGCCGCGCTGGTATTGGCGCAAGCGCTTATGGGTGCTGGCGCTCAGCGAACCGTGATGCTGTTGACGCTGGGCATGCAGTGGCTGCTTTTTTTACCGCTAGCTTGGTGGGCTGGGCTGGAACTTGGCTATGGACTACTGGGGATTTGGCTAATGCAGCTTATTTATCGCATCATTAACTCAGCCGCTTTTTTCTGGATATGGCAACGCCGCCAATGGGCGTCGTCGCTAGCGTAATACTGTTTCAAATACCATTTTGAGATAAAAAGATAATTATATATTCTTTTGTAGAATATGACGCCCGCGTTATGGTGGCGACACTGATTCGTCCCGTTTCAACGTGACAACTTCGCTTTAGCAGGACCGTGCCCCATGTACCGTTATGATATTCATGACCAAACGCTGGTAGATGAGCGTGTCGCTCAGTTCCGCGATCAGATGGATCGCTACCGCGCCGGGCGTTTGGGAGAGGAAGAATTTCGTCCACTGCGTTTGCAGAATGGGCTCTATATCCAACGACATGCGCCGATGCTGCGCATCGCGATTCCATACGGCATGTTGGCTGGCCATCAATTGCGTGCGTTGGGCGACATTACTCGCCGCTACGACCGCGGCTACGGCCACTTCACCACGCGCCAAAACCTGCAGCTCAACTGGCCTGCGTTGGAAGATGTGCCGGACATTCTGGCGGATCTGGCGAAAGTCCAGATGCACGCGATCCAGACCAGCGGCAACTGCATTCGCAATACCACCAGCGACCAGTTTGCGGGTATTGCCAATGATGAAGTGGAAGATCCGCGCCCTTGGTGCGAACTGATTCGTCAATGGTCGACGCTACACCCTGAATTTGCCTATTTGCCACGCAAGTTCAAAATCGCCGTCAGCGGTGCTTCCCAGGACCGCGCAGCCATCCAGGTTCACGATATCGGTCTGCGGCTGTGGTACAACGAGGCTGGCGAACTGCGTGTTAGAGTCCTCGCCGGCGGTGGTCTTGGTCGCACGCCGATGATTGGCGATGTGGTGCGCGACGACCTGCCCTGGCAGCACCTGCTGACCTACCTGGAAGCGTGCGTGCGGGTCTACAACCAGTTCGGGCGTCGCGACAACAAGTTCAAGGCGCGGATCAAGATTCTGGTCAAGGCACTGGGCATCGAAGAGTACCGTCGCCGCGTCGAGGAAGAATGGGCGCATCTGAAAGACGGCCCTCAGACACTCAATGCTGCCGCCGTCGAGGCAGCGAAGAGCCACTTCCCCGAGCCGGAACGTCGCGCGGTAGATAAAACCGCGGTGGCCGATTATGAGCGCCTTCGCCAGGAAAACCGTGGCTTTGCACGCTTCGTGACCAATAACGTGACCGACCACAAGGTATACGGCTATAAAGCCGTCACGCTGTCTCTCAAACGCCGCGAGCATGCTCCCGGCGACGTGACGGCTGACCAAATGGACGCCATCGCCGACCTTGCCGACCGCTACAGCTTCGGTGAAGTCCGCGTTACCCATGAGCAGAACCTGGTGCTTTCTGACGTCCCGGTGGATGAGATGGAAGCGCTCTGGCAGGAGCTTGATGCGCTGGGCATGGCCAACCCGACGGTGGGCACGCTCAACGATATCATCTGCTGCCCTGGCGGCGACTACTGCAGCCTGGCCAATGCCGTCTCGATCCCCATCGCACAGGCATTGCAGGAGCGCTTTGAAGACCTCGATTTTCTTTACGACCTGGGCCCGCTGGATCTGAATATCTCCGGGTGCATGAATGCCTGCGGTCACCACCATGTGGGCCATATCGGCATCCTCGGCGTTGATAAAAAGGGGGAGGAGTACTACCAGGTATCCATTGGCGGCAACTCGACGGATGACGCCTCGTTGGGCAAGATTCTTGGCCCTTCCTTCTTCCGTGAAGACGTTCCCGGTGTCGTCGAAAAAGTATTGGAGGTCTACGTCGCGCAGCGCCATGAAGATGAGCGCTTCCTGGATACCTATCGTCGCATTGGACTGAAACCCTTTAAGGAGCGTGTGTATGCCGCCTAAAGATAACCAGGCCGACGCGGTTGAACTGGCGCCGGTTCATGCCGATCACTTGATCGCCGATGGCGAACTGGCGGCGGAAAACGCCTGGTGCGTGTCCTACGATACGGAGGCACTCCCCGAGCATCGCCCTGCCTTCGTACCGGTTGCACTGTGGAAAGCCAACCAGGAAGACACCGAGCTGGCACCACTGCTGCCAAGCGATTGCGAGCTGACCGCTGCCCTGGCCGAAGAGATCGGTTCGGCCCCGGCAATTGCGATTGACTTTCCGGCGTTTACCGACGGGCGTGGATATACGCTTGCCCGGCTGTTGCGCGAGCGCTTCGGCTATCAGGGTGAAGTGCGTGCAGTGGGCGATGTACTGGTCGATCAACTGGAGTACATGCGCCGCTGTGGCTTTACCGCCATGGCGTTGCGTGATGACCAGCATCCCGAGGATGCCCTGCGGGCGCTGAGTTTTTTCAGCGTGCGTTACCAGACAGATGTAGAAGAACGCCAGGCACTGTTTGAAAAACGCTTAAACGCTGACCAATAGATAGCGTGTCAGCGGTCAAGCGGTATAAAAGGGGCAGCCGCACGGCTGCCCCTTTGCGTTGTTGCTGACACATCACTAACCACGCCGTTTCTGCTGCCGTTCACGGTTATTGGCTTTCGCTCGGTCGCTTTTGCGCAACATTACCCAAGTGGCGCCTAGCCCGCCGTCAGAGGGCTGAGCGGAGATGTAGGCCTGCACTTCGTCAAACTGGATAAGCCACTTGGCAATATAGGAGCGCAGTACATTGGCCGGGCTGTCGATTTCCCGCCCTCGCCCATGAACAATTAATACCGAACGTAGGTCGTGAGCGTAAGCATCCTGGATAAAGGGAAACACCAGTCCTCTGCATTCGGCCAGCGGCCGCCTAATCAAGTGAAGCTGTGCCTGAACCGGGTAGCCGCCGTGCTTGAGTTTATCGACGACGCCCTGCTGAATCCCTTCACGGCGGAACACAATGGGGTCAAAAGGCGGTATCAGGTCGACAAAGTCATCGGACAGAAAATTATGCCGCTCATCAATTTCCGCTTCGGCACATTCGCGTCTTGCCAGCTGTGCTTCAGAAGGTCGCTTACGCGCAGTGGCCGTATTTGCCCGATTTTTTTGTGGAAGCGGCTTAACATCGCCTACAAACGCTCGAAAATCCATCTCATCATGAAGTGGCTGATTCATGGCAGGCTCTCCGATAGGCTGTGGCTCTCATCCTATCAAACCCATATCGATTGCTTAAGCGTCTTGTTACGCTTGTCTTCCACGCAGAGGCACGCCACTCTAATGCGTTTGCTAGCCGCATAAGGGGACACCATGGCTTGGGTCAAACGCCTGCTCGCGTTGTGTGCAATACTGGTGCTGGGCCTTGCAGGATGGCTTTGGCTGACCATGCTTAGCCCTTGGTTCTATGAGCGGCCTGACGATCTTGCGGATGTTGAGCAGCGTACACACTACGTATTTGTATATGGCACCTTGCGTTATGCCCCCGTCCGATGGGTTGTAATGGGCGACTCAGGACACCCCGAAGAAGCCACGCTTGAGGGCTATCAACGTAATGGCCTGGATTTATCGCCCAAACCTGATAGCCATGTTCATGGTTTACGCTTGCGCGTTACCGCTGATCAGCTAGCACGCCTTGATCGCTACGAACGATTGGGTATTCGCTATGAACGGAAAGAAAAGCAACTGGCCGACGGCAAACGCGCCTGGGTCTATCAACGCCTATCCAATGCTCAAAGCCTGTTTTCGCCATTACCCGCTGCCCGCATCGCTCTGGTACCCTAAGGGAATACCTAGTTTGGAGTTATTATGTCCGCATTGCCCTATGTCTTAATACTTTATTACTCGCGTTCAGGTGCGACTGCCACAATGGCGCAGCAGATCGCCGCTGGGGTAGAGCAAGTGGCCGGTATTGAGGCGCGTTTGCGTACCGTGCCGCCGGTATCTCCCACCTGCGAGGCGACAACGCCCGAGATTCCCGAGGAGGGTGCGATTTATGCCGAGCTTGACGATCTACGTCACTGTAGCGGCTTGGCACTCGGTAGCCCCACGCGCTTTGGCAATATGGCGTCACCGCTTAAATATTTTCTCGATACTACCAGCAGCCTTTGGATCAATGGCGCCTTGATCGATAAACCGGCTACCGCTTTTACCTCAAGTTCGAGCCTGCATGGCGGGCAGGAAAGCACGCTATTGACCATGTTGGTCCCCTTGCTCCATCACGGCATGGTATATGCTGGCGTGCCTTACAGCGCCACAGAGTTACTGGCGACCCAGACAGGTGGAACTCCGTATGGCACAAGCCATCTAGCAGGCCCGCGCAGCGACCGCTCGGTAGATGAGCACGAGCGTACTCTTTGCGTAGCGCAGGGCAAACGATTAGCCAAACTAGCCCTGGCGATGCACGCGATGCGCGAGGACGTGCGATGAGACAATGGCTAGAGGGCATCGAGCAACAGCATGGTATCGATCGACTGACGTCACTTTCACGGCAATGGGTGCTGATAAGCTTTAGCCTGCTATTACTAATGATGCTGTTTCGCGGTTTTATGGTCCAGGGAGACGCGTTTAACTGGCGACCTATGATTGCCTTTGTACTGCCGCTGGTGCTGTTTTTGCCTTCTATCATTGGTCGACGTCCGCGAGGACACGCATGGCTCGCTTTTGTAAGCCTACTGTATTTTAGCCAGGGGGTGATGGTGGCGACGCTGCCAACACAAACGCTACGTGGGGTCGTTGAGGCTCTTTTATCGCTTGCCCTGTTCAGCGGTTGCATGGCTTACGCACGTTTTCGTAGCCGCCAAGTACGCGCGCAGGGATAAAAATCCTCTTATTATTCACTACAACGACATTTTTTGATGGAGAGCATAGCAATGGCACGCGACATAGCGGATATCAGGCGTGATTATGAAGGTGGTCGACTCGATGAAGCGCATGCCCCCGACGATCCCCTGGTGTTGTTTGATGAATGGTTCACCCTGGCGATTGAGCAGGAAGGAAGAGACAGCAACGCCATGACGCTCGCTAGTGTTGACAGCCAAGGGAGGCCCCACGCGCGCGTCGTTTTACTAAAAGGGTTCGACCAACGCGGCATGGTATTTTTCACCAACTACCACAGCCACAAAGGCAGCGAACTCAGTAATGTGCCCTACGCTGCCCTTACCTTCTGGTGGCCATCGATCTCCCGTCAGGTGCGAATTGAAGGGGCCGTTGAACAGGTGGCGGCGGAAGAGTCCGACGAATACTTTGCTAGCCGTCCACGTGGTAGCCAGTTAGGCGCCTGGATTGCGACCCAAAGCGTCGTCATACCCGACCGCAACTGGATTGAAGAGCGCCAAAAACGCTTCGAACAAGCATATGAAGGGCAAACTATTCCTCGCCCCATTCACTGGGGTGGCTATCGCGTTAACCCTGATATGATCGAGTTTTGGCAGGGGCAACCCAGCCGCTTACATGATCGTATTCGCTATGAGCGGCGTGATGGTGGCGAGTGGAGCTATTTTCGCATGGCTCCCTAGGGGGCATTCCCAGAGCTGTGGCTGGCCCAAGGTGGTGGGCTAGCCATGAACTTAATCGAGCTTGGCGTCCCTCTAGTCCGGCAGGCTTTCAAGCCGGTGACGCTGCCATTCACTTTCAGGCTCGTTGAGCCGCATGGTGGCATCGATCACCTGCTCTTCCATGTTGTAACGACAAGTAAAGCCTAAGTGCTTCATCAATGCCCGCATGGGGTGATTATCCGGCATGATCTTACCCACCATTTCCAGTGTGCCAATGTGAGTGCAGTAATCGATCATTTTCTTCATTAACAAACTGCCAATTCCCAGCCCTTGCAGGTCGTCGCGAATGATGACCGAAAATTCTGTGCGGATGTTATCCGGATCATTCCAGACGCGCACCACCCCGAGCATTTCTTTACTGCCATCATCACGCTGATGTTCGGCAATGAACGCCATTTGTCGGTCGTAATTGATATGCGACAACACCGAGAGGTCGCGCTGGGTTAAGTTTGATTTGTTATGAAAGTAGCGAAAACGAATGCTTTCTTCCGACAGTTGCCGGTGAAAGTTAGTGATCAACGGCGCGTCTTCGGCACGAATGGGCCGCACCTCGACCTGCCAGCCGTTTTTCAGCGTCACCCATTCTCGCAGCTCTTCAGGGTAAGGCATGATCGCGAAACGGGCTGGAGGCCCGAGATCCATGGCAAAATCCACGGCTAGCATGCCGTCGCGGTTGAGCAACAGCGGGTTCAGCTCAAGTCCGCGCAGCTCGCCCAAATCCGAGGCCATTTGCGACAGCTTCACCAGCAGTTGGCATAAGTGCTGGGTATCCCGATCGGGGTCTGATGAGTGTTCGCGTATCAAGGACGCGGCGTGGGTTCGATTGACCACATCCGCTGCCAAGCTCATGTTGAGTGGTGGTAACGCGACTTGCCGGTCGGCGAGGACATTGACTTTATAGCCACCGATGCCGAATACAATCAGCGGGCCAAATACCGGGTCCCGGGTAATACCCGCGCACACCTGCATGGAATGTTTGCCGCGTTGCATGGGCTGCAAACAGTATTCATGAATCGCATACTCAGGCAGTTTTTCATTGACCTTTTCGCCTAATCTACGTACGCCATCCGCCACCTGCTCGGGCGTTTCAAGATCCTGCAGCAGTCCTGCCGATATTTTATGCGGGTGCTTGCGATAACGATAAGGTCGGCAATTTCCCTCATGAACGACCTTCAATGCTTTTGGTCCTTCAATTTGAGCGGCAACCTCAAGCGCCTGCTCCGCACTGGTTATGTAATAGCTAGTCGCCGCGGGTATGCCATACGCTTCAAGCACCTGCGCGGTTTCAGAGTGGCTTAACGTCTGGCGCCCTTGTGCTTTGGCCTCGCTGATTAACGTTCGACACTGGGCGCGAATCTCGGCGCTGGTAGAAAACGGCAGGCTGGGAGGCGTTTCCTGAAGCAACTGCTGAACTCGCTGATAGTCCACCATGTGCATAAAGGCTTTCACCGCCTTTTCGGGCGAAATATAAGTAGGAATGCCCGCCAGATTGCATTCGTGGCGGGCGTTCAATGCTTCTTTCAGGCCCATCCAACTGGTCAACAGGTTACGACGAAACGCTTTACGATTAGCAATCAATGCCTGTGCAGTCACCAGCGAGGGCGCGAGCCGTGTTGGCGCATGCACCACGAGCACTGCGTCCACATTGGCATCAGCGGCCACAATGCGCAGCGCTTCGACAAACCGTTCGGGTGTGGCATTGCCGCCTAAATCGACGGGGTTCTCCCCGGGTTTGCTGACATCTACCTGACTTTGATGCAATGCCTGCTGTGTTTCTTCGCTAAACTCAGCGAGCTTGCCCCCGGCACTCACCAGTTTATCGATGGCGAGCATGGCAGGGCCCAATCCGTTGGATACCACCGCCAAACGGTCGCCACGAAGCGGCTTCATGCGCGAAAGCGTTTCCAAGGCGTCTAGTAGCTCGTCGGAGTCGTTTACGCGCACCACGCCCGCGCGAGAAAAAGCCGCGTCAAACACCACGTCGCGATTGGCAATACCTGGTGTCGGTGCCATGCCGGAAATATCCGAAGCAAAGGTTCGGCCGCTTTTGATTGCCAGCACTAGTCGGTTGCGGGAGGCATCACGCACCGCCGTCATGAAATGCTGTGCATCGGATATTCGTTCAAGGTGGAGCAATATTGCCTGCGCTGGCGAGAATTGATTTACGTAATCGATTAGATCCGGCAGCAGCACATCAACGCTGTCACCCACGGTAATCAGGTGTGAAAACCCCACATCGCGCCCTGCGGCCCAATCAATCATGGCGTTGGCCAGCATGCCCGACTGGCCTAGGTAGGCCACACGGCCTGCCTTGACGGGTTGGCTGGCATACGACGCGTTAAGTTTTTTGGCCGGCACGATAAGGCCCATGCATTCAGGGCCTAGAACGCGGATGCCTGATTCCCGGGCGGCACTCAGCATGCGCTCGCGAATCGACCCTTTATTGCCCTTGTCGCGGTCCAGATAAGCGCCGCCGGACAGCACCAATGCCGCTTTTACGCCAAACTTGCCTAATTGATGGATTAATTTGGGCACGCCTTCAATGGGTGAGCAGATAACGGCGAGGTCGGGCACCTCAGGCAAGTCTTCAATGCGCTTGACACAGGGGTCGCCGAAGACCTGATCATAACCTTTCAGGTTCACCGCCCAACGCTGCCCCTTGAACCCGCCTTCATGGATATTGCGAAGGACCAAGCCCCCAAGCGAGGCCGGGTTCTCTGACGCGCCGATGACGGCAAGCGTGCGGGGTTCAAAAAAATGGTGCAAGAAACGTGTACTCACGTTTGCCTCTCCTGAAGCGGTGCAGCGCGATGTAAGACTTATGGACACTGTCGCGCATCAGTGTGTCGCGATTAAGGTGATGCTATCCATCCTGGAGCGCTTGAATGATCACTGCCTACCTTACTCACCCGGACTGCTTATTGCATCACATGGGACCGGAACACCCTGAAAATCCTCAGCGACTGGAGGCGATCCGAGCGCGTTTAGCGTTATCAGGCCTATTACAGCAAACCATGCAGTCCGATGCCAAGGAGGCGGATGAACTGGCGCTTAGCCGTGTTCACGCTACGCGCCACCTTAACGCCCTCACCAAGTGCCTGCCTGAAGAAGGTATCGTACCGCTTGATAACGATACCTTGATGAACCCGGATAGCCTGAAGGCAGCACGTCTGGCGGCCGGTGCGGTCATCAAGGGAATTGATCAGGTCTTCAAGCGCCAGGCCGACAACGTATTTTGTGCTATTCGTCCACCTGGGCACCATGCTGAAGCGGCCGAGGCAATGGGGTTTTGCTTTTATAACAATATCGCCGTCGGCGCAGCCTATGCCAAAGAACGTTATGGAGCCCAACGAATTGCGGTGCTGGACTTTGATGTTCACCAGTGCAATGGCACCATCGATATTTTCAAGAACGACCCGAGCGTGCTGATCTGCACCAGTTTTCAATACCCGTTCTATCCTTGGCGGTATTTGCGCAGCGAATGGCAGAATGTGGTCAACACGCCTCTAGAAGTCGGCACCGACGGGCCTGAGTTTCGTCGTCTAATTGAAAACCAATGGCTACCGGCGCTACATCGCTTCAAACCAGATTTAGTGCTGATCTCAGCAGGATTTGATGCCCACCGTGACGACCCCATGGGCGATGTGTGCTTAACGGACGAGGATTTTTACTGGGTCACGCATTTGGCGATGGAAATTGCCACGCTGTACGCCGATAACCGGCTGGTCTCATCGCTGGAAGGTGGCTATAACCCAACATCGTTAGCAAGCGGTGTCGAGGCTCACCTGAAAGCCTTGCTGGGTTTACCCTTTTCAGTTGCGCCCTAACCAAACAGCCCTTATGCCACCTATGCTATGATGCGCGTTTTTAACAGACGCTATCGTGACCATTATGACCGCAACTTCGGAAGAGCATGCGGCGTTGCGCATTGCATCGGGATGTAAGCCCTTTGTTGAGCCGCTGCGTCTGGGCGAGCGGCTCAAGCAGATCCGCCTTGCTAACCACTGGACATTGGAAGACGTCAGCCAGCGTACCGGTTTGGCGAGATCCACGCTGTCTAAAATTGAAAACGATCAGGTGTCACCCACCTTTTCAGTGGTGCAAAAGCTGACAACGGGCCTCAATATTGACCTGCCCCAGTTGTTAACACCACCTAAGCGGGAACGTTACACGATGGGGCGACGGGATCTTACCCGCAAAGGCAAAGGCCAGCTGCACCCCACGCCGACCTATGAGCATGAACTTTTAGGCCATCAGCTAGCGCAAAAACGCATGATTCCGTTTAAGACCATTGTTCGGGCGCGGCATTTCGACGAATACCACCAGTGGGTGCGTCACGACGGTGAGGAATTTCTCATTGTTTTACACGGCGATGTGATGCTTTACACCGAATTTTATGCGCCTTTGGTACTGGCCGAAGGTGACAGCCTGTATTTTGACAGTGATATGGGCCACGCATTGATTTCGACCAGCGAGGACGACGCTGTGGTGCTGTCAGTCTGTACCCGCGGGGAAGACCCCAACTGATGTCAATGAAACACCTGAATACGCTTCAAAGGCAGTTGGTGGGTTTGGGAAGCCCCGCAATACGCGCCACCACCTTGGCGGTGCTGCCAGGGAAGAGTCGCATCAGGTAAATAGAGCGGCCTTTGTCATTGCCCAGCGCCTGCTGGGTGGCTTTGACGAGGGGACGCATCGCAGGGGCCATTTCATAGCGCGTATAGAAATTTCGCGCCAGGCGGATGATTTCCCAGTGCTCAGGCGTTAATTCGATCCCTTCATCGTCGGCCAATTGTTCAGCAACGGCTTCCGACCAGTCATTCATCTCGGCCAAGTACCCTTCCGGGTCAAGCGTCACGATAGTGTCGGTATTCTCCATCGGTCTACTCACTCGTTACGAATCTAATACCAGGTGACTGACTGTGCATGTTGCTCAGTCAGTGTTACAAATCCGGCCATGTCCACGGTTGCCAACCTATGATGGGTAGCGGTGCCGGCTAGCCCCCTGGCAACAAGGTCTTCTTCCAGCAAAAACACCGCGTACTCTGTTTGTGTCCAGCAGGGTAAACCCGGGTTTAACGCCGCCGTTACCCCTTCCTCGATCAGCAACAGCGTATCGCCCGCCTGAATGGCCTGCTCGACCTGTTGGGCTACTTCGCTGGTGGGCGCAGTGGTCAAAATATGCAGGATCATGGAACACCTAGAAGTTGAGGATCGGCCGATCTTGGCTAAACAGGGCTTTCACCTGTCCCTCGCTGAGCGGCGTTATACCATCCACCAATGCCTCCAGGGGAAGGTTGAGGTCATCGAGCGTTCGCTGGGGGACGTTTAACTGGTCGATATCATACATCTCAAGCATGTTGATCGTTGGCAGGCTGGCCTTTTGCCCCGGTGCGCCGGCCTGCTGTTCCTTGCACAGTGCCAGAGCCCCCTGCCCCATAAACATCAGCCTGACGGATTGACCAAAGGCGGCAGCTACCAGCGCAGCGTCGAGACCCTCGCGCAGCCAGTTCGAGTTATGGGGAGCATGACGGATGATTACCAGCAGGTCTTCAGATGCGTGCATGATCGGTCTCAACTGGCAAAGGTAATCAAACGATCGCAGCGCTGTTGAAGCGTCAGCAACTGGCCTAACCCCGTCAACTCAAAAGGCGCCGCCAAGTTAAAGGCATCGTGACCATGGCGCGTCGCTTCAGCCTGGCTGACGATTCCACGTCGCAGCGCCGCAGCAATACAGACATCCAGCGTCACAGCGTGTTCTTCGTGTAGCGCCTTCCAGGCATCGCGCAGGTTCAGCTCATCCTGCGGCGGAGTCATTAGCAGTGATGCATTATGAACACCGTCATGATAAAAGAAAACGCCAACAAGCTGGTGTCCTTTGGCAAGCACCGCATGAGCAAACCTGAGCGCCGAATGAGGCGCTGGTTGGCTGTAGGGAGCCCCCATTACTAATAGTCCGTAGTCCATTGCCCTTGCCTATCGTGGTGGCTAATGACATCGCCCATGTAATAAAAAACAGACCCTAATAATAGGGTCTGTTGAGACATGCAGCTCTGCGCCTAACGCCAGATGGGTTAGTCGTTGCTCATAAAGCCGAGCAGCGACAGCAGGCTGATAAACAGGTTGTAGATGGAAACGAAGAGCGTGATGGTCGCCAGAATATAGTTGGTCTCGCCCTGGCGATGAATGATTTCACTGGTTTGGTAAAGAATGGCTGCTGAAGAAAACAGCACAAAACCAGCCGATACCATCAGCGATAGCGCGGGGATATTGAAAATAAGCCCCGCCACCATCGCGAGCACCAGCACAATGGCACCTGCCAGCATAAAGTTGGCAAGGAAGCCAAAGTCTTTCTTCGTTACCAGTGCGACGGCTGAAAGACCGATAAAGGTAACGCCCGTCATTGCCAAGGCGTTCATTATCAACGCGCCGCCATTGGGCAGTGCCAAATAGGCTGACAGGATAGGCCCTAACGTAAAGCCCATAAAGCCAGTGAAGGCAAATGTAGACAGCAGCCCTAACGCTGAGTTGGCCGTTTTATGGACCAGGAACATCAGGCCATAGGCACCGATAAAGAACACGAAGATGTTCATTTGCTGAACGCCCATCGCGACGGAGGCGCCTGCGGTTACCGCAGAGAAGAGTAGCGTCATCGCCAACAGCGCGTAGGTGTTACGCAGCACTTTGTTGGTGCTAACCGAGTTGGCTACACCGCCAGTGGCTGATTGCGCAATATGTGAGTCGTTGTAACTCATGTGTTCATGCTCCGTAATTATCTGTCGAACAATGGACCAGCATGCCGTTACCGAGTTCCAGACGCAAGCCTTTGTCTTCCACGCTAAACATCTTTCTATAATATGTCAGTTTAGCAAGTATTGGCTATGCTTGCTGGACATCTCTCTGGATACCAAAATGATGAAGAAAATTCTACTCCCCTCCTGCGCATTAGCGCTGTTAACGTTGAGTCAAGCGTCACTGGCTTTTTCTCCCGCTGGTGAAAGCATTTCATACACGGTGGATGAAGAAAATTTCGAGGGCTATTTCGTCTCAGGGGGCGACGACGTACAAGGCAGCGTACTTATCATTCATGATTGGGACGGATTGGATGATTACGAGCGTCAACGTGCTGATATGCTCGCTGATCAAGGCTACGATGTATTCGCCGTGGATCTATTTGGTGAGGGTAACCGGCCCCAGGCAGTTGAAGATAAACGAGCCGCCACCAATCGGCTTTACGACGATAGAGAACGGATGCGTGCACTCACGCTGGGCGGCCTGGCGCAGGCAAGAGAAGAAGGCGCCGCCGAGCAAACGGTAATCGCAGGGTACTGCTTTGGCGGTGCAGTGGCGTTAGAAATCGCCCGCTCTGGAGAAGCCGAGGGCATTGCGGCTTACACCAGCTTTCATGGTGGTTTAACAACGCCCGAAGACCAATCTTATTCAAGTGATACCGCGCCTATCTTTATTGCCCACGGGGGAGACGACTCCTCGGTGAGCCTCGACGATGTGGCGACCCTTGCGGATGAGTTGGAAACCGCGGATGTTACCTATGAAGTTGGTATTTATTCCGGCGCGCCACATGCCTTTAGTGTCTTCGGAAGCGATGCCTACCACGAACGTGCCGACCAGCGTTCGTGGGCGGCCTTCAATGACTGGCTGGACGAAATGCTTTAACTATCCGGGTCTTTGGCAGCGCATTGCGCCGCCAAAGATGGTGGTGTACGTTAGCTTTGCACTTCTTTCTCGTCATTTTTCTGCGGTGTGATTTTGACCACCGGCGTTTGACGGGCATCCTGAGGGGAGTTGTAGAGACGCACATCAATGACATGCAGTACTGCTAATTGTGCGAACAGCACAGCAAAACAAACAATCAGACCTTTTAGCATGGTGGTTGTCCATAAGGGCTCCCGATGAGCCTTATAGCTGCATAGTAGTGCAATGCTCCGCCAACACAATCGATATTTCACGCACAGCTTGCTAATTGTTTTGCACCTGACAGCGTAGACGCCAACCATGCTGGCAAGCGTCGTTCCAGATAATAACCAGGTGCCCAGGGCGTGCCCTCAATAAAACCCACATGCCCACCCTGGCGATGAAATTCAAGCGCCACATGAGCCGGTAAGGACGATGGTTGCGGTGCACTTTCAGGGTAAAGAAACGGGTCGTCCTGCGCCTGGATAATCAGGGTCGGTACACTGATCGACGAAACAAAATACAGACTGCTGCATCGCTGGTAGTAATCGGCAGCGCTTGAGAAACCGTGCAGCGGTGCCGTTACCCGTTCATCGAAATCCCAAAGCGTGGCAATACCTCTGAGCGACCCCAAGGCTAAAAGCTTGGCGTACTCGTCAGGGTCGCCATGTATTGCGAACCGCTGGCGTTTATCTACCATGTAGTGGCGTAAGTCGCGCAAAAAGCGCGCCTGGTAAATCTTCGACATCCCCTGGTTAATTCGCTTGGCACTGTGATCCAATCGGAACGGCACCGAGATAGCAGCCGCCGCCTGCAATGGCGTTGCACTGCCCTGCTCGCCCAGGTACTTCAACAGCACATTGCCGCCAAGGGAATAACCAACGGCCGCCAGAGGCCTGCCTGGTTGGCGAGCGGATAGCATTCCAATGACATCGGCTAGATCTTCGCTAACGCCCGAGTGATAGCCGCACGCCAGGCGGTTGGGCTCCCCCGAGCAGCCACGCCAATTCACAGCGACACTCTGCCAGCCTTTCAAAGCGAGCGCTTGCTGTTGTCCTAAAATGTAACGCGATGAAGAACTACCGGTTAGTCCATGCAGCAAAATGACGCACGGCGTGTTGTCGTCACTACGGCCAAACCAGTCGAGATCCACAAAGTCCACATCTCGCAGCGTCATACGCTCTCGCTTACGCGCTAAAGGCAGCCCTGATCGAAAAAAAGGGCTATACAGTGTTTGCGCATGGCCGCCAAGCAGCCATCGGGAAGCAAGAAAGGTGGACATCGACTGCATCATCCATGAAGAAAAGAAGTAATAATGGGAGCGATCAACGCTAAGAGGGATCAGTCATTAACGGTCACGTCTCTTAAATCATCAATGCTCACACCCTCAGGCAACTCTGATTCCGAGCTAGGTACCCACACTGGAGATAGGTCGCTATCTTCTCGACCATCGTCAAAATGGTGGCCGGGCAAACGATATACTACTCGCTGATTATGATGGTCCCAGGCGAAAATGCGGTCCATACATACGTCCTTATTCATAAGCCAGATAATGACTGCCAGTGTAGTACAGAGAGAGTGGACTCAGTAAACAAGTGTGATATCTAACAGTTGGCTTATCAATGATTGTAGAGCGCACGCATCATTAATCCGAACTCTCCAGCTGGTAACGGTTTATTGGCATAAAAACCTTGAAACTGATCACATGAAAGGGAGCGAAGATAGTTAAGCTGCTCTACCGTTTCCACACCTTCAGCAATCACTGTGAGGCTTAATGTTTTGCCTATTTCGATGATTGCCTCCGTCAGTTTTTGATTCTTAGTACAATCGATCATGGCATATATAAATGAACCATCGACCTTGATCGAATCGAGCGGAAAATCTTTCAACCTGGCGAGTGAGGAATAACCGGTACCGAAGTCATCAATTGCAACCCTGACGCCCATTTTTTTAAGTTCTTTGAGAATCCGCACCGTCTGCTTGACGTCATACATCATCATGCTTTCTGTGATTTCCAGCTCAAGTAGTTCAGGCGCCATACCAGTCTCCCGCAGCACGGTATTGATATCGTCGAAAAGGCCTTTATCAAGGAACTGGCGTGCGGAAAGATTCACCGCCATGCTCAATTCTGGAAACCCTTCCTTTTGCCAGGCTACATTTTGCCAACAAGCCGTCTTGAGCAGCCAGCGGCCAATAGGAATGATGAGCCCATTTTCTTCTGCTATAGGTATGAATTCCATGGGCGCCATCAGCCCTAAATCTGGATGTTGCCAGCGTAATAGTGCTTCCATTCCCGTGACCTGACCGTTCATATCCTGCTTTGATTGGTAATAAACTTTAAATTCTTGATTCTGCAGCGCACGGCGCAGGCTCGAGTCCAGGACAAAGCGCTCCAAAGAATCTGAATTCAATGTTTCGGAAGAGAACTGGACATTATTTTTTCCTTTCTCCTTGGCGTAATACATCGCAATATCAGCACTTTTGAGCAGTGATTGCTCGTCTTCCCCGTCTCTAGGGAATAGGGCGACGCCAATACTCACTGTGATGTGAAGTTCCTGGCCCGCTAGCGTGAATGGCACTCTGACAGTCGAAAGAATTTTTTCAGCGACGATTTCCGCTTGTTTGATTGCCTCAATTTCAGGAAGCAACACTACAAACTCGTCCCCGCCCAGGCGCGCTACAACATCGCTTTCACGCACCGCCTCACAGAGGCGCTGCCCCATTTCCTGAAGCAACTCATCGCCAGCGTCATGGCCCAGTGAATCATTGATAATTTTGAAACGATCAAAATCAAGATAAAATAACGCCAATTTTGTGTCGTAGCGACGCGAATGATGCATACCTTGGGTTAGCAACTGGGTGAAGAAGGCGCGGTTGGGCAGCCCAGTGAGGCTGTCATGAAAGGCGAGGTATTCCACACGCTGAGCATGGGCGATACGCTGTTCCATATTGCGAACTTGTGCTCGCTGGAGCTTCCAGCTCAGTCGGCCAAGTAAGGCCAAAACAATTAGAAGCAGAAGGCTTGCCAGCATGGCACGCCACAGGTACGTTTGCTTAAGCTCATTGGCGGCGGCCAAACGCTCAGCTTCAGAGAGCCCAACGACGATGGCGAGGGGGAACTCGAACAGTTCCCTGGCCACGGTATAACGCGGAACCTCATCCCACGGATTAACCGTTACTGCAGCCGATGTTTCAACGTCTCCGCTGTCGGCCAATATGGTTTCGTAATCGACTTTCTGATTCGCACTGATGTGATCGCCAGTCCGTTTGATTCGCAAAATACCATCGGTACCCACTAGGGCCAGCACCCCCTGCTCACCCAGCACCTCTGACTCATAGCTGCTGACGAAATAGCCAGCATGTACCGATACCGTCACTATGACTTCCGAGTCCATATCATCCACTTGTGCACGCCGACTGAAGAATAACTCCCAATCATCAGATTGCTGATTGAACCAAGGTAACCCCACCACCATTTCTTGGGTTTCCTGAGCGAAGCGATAGTAATTATGGATCGCCATATCCGGATGGGCGAGAACCTCTGTGCTAGCAAGCACGTTGCCCCAAGAATCGGTAACGCTAACCGTGAATAAAGACTCAGGCGGTAGCATGCCCCGTGCACGTAAATCTCCCAGTACCGAAGGTGCAGACTGGCCATCGAGGCTGTATAGAACTAGTTTCAGAGTTGTATCAATCTCACGCAGCGCCCGTACTATTTGTGCCTCGTAGGTATCAGCGGTGTCCTCGGCAAGCGCCGCAGCTGTGCGTTCTGCTGACGCTTGCTCCCTGCTAACAAGGTGAAGGGTTGTGGTCCAGATCACCACAAGTGCTATCACCGCAATGCTGGTAAACAAAACGTAGGGTTGGATCAAGCGATCTAACCAACACTGAACAACACTAGGGTCTGAAGACTGCCCATTACGTTTCATTTCATTGTTGTTATTCAATCAACACCACCCGTAGTCTCTCATCAGTGATACTCGAATCGAGATAGCCAATGGCACGTGGTGACGTCGCTATGGTGTTTGCCATAGCGACGTCGTTGGTAACCAGTGGCGGAGGCTGCCCACGGCCAGTGAAGATCAGCTTCGACCTATGCGCCTTGATCTGAGTGGGCGTCATTTCCAAGTAATATCGATAAAACTCGCTATATACAGGTGAGCTCTCCCGCTGGTCGAAAGGCTCCACGGCAGCGCCATTGGAAAAGCGATTCAACCTGCCCAAGTAAATATCTCTGAGCTCAGAGCGCGACAAGGTCTCGGTCGGGTTTTGTGCTGAGACCACTACCACCACTTCAGCCAAGGCGGTGTTAACCATTAGGCTGAAGAGTAGGCCCCACATACTAAATATCCGTCGCATGGGCACCCTTAAAATACAAAGTCGAGCGCGAAGCTGAAGAGGTTGACCGTACCGCCGGGTTCAAACTCCGGCTGGGTGTTAACCAAGAAACCGGGAGATCCTGAATCCAGGTTCATATGGTCGTATTGTGCTTTTAGCGCCATGTTAGGAGTAAAATCCCAACGAACGCCCAACGATAGGCTCTCCTGACGAGGCTGGGATTTCACAATGGACTGTAGGAACGCATCAAGTTCCTCGGTGTAAGGCTGTGACAGACCGGGGTTGGAGGAGCTATTGTGAATACGTTGCTGAGCGTAAGTCAGGTACGGCGTGATGGTTCCGAAGCGGTAGCCGCCGGTGACATACCAACTGCGGCTATCTGCAAACAAACTCCGGCTTTCCATTTGGGTCCATTCTCCCGTTAGGAACCAGTCGCCCGCATCATAACTCGCCCCGAGAGTGAGCACCTCGAAACGTTTGTCATCCAGATCGTAGCGGTTGGCGAGATCATTGCCCTCTGGCCCGAACATCCGATAAATATCGAAAAGGGGATTGAACTCATCAATGGTCAGGCGAGTTTGGCTATAAGCTGCAAAAAAACTGACGCTTCCACGTTCCAGCGTATTGCTGATCGTCAGCCCTTCCCTGGCCTGGGCTTCGCCCTTGGACCAGCCGCCGTTTCCGTCGGCAAAAGGAAATGCCTTGTCGGCTTGGCCGTAAGTAGCCTGAAGAGTATTGGTGAAGTCATCGAAGCGGAACCGATAGGCAGCATCAATACCATCAACGTTGGAGACGGGTACGGTGCGGTAGACTTCTTCAGGAGGTCGGATCCAGGGTATCGCGTATCCCACTTTGCGATACTCTGAATTCATGAAGGTAGGCAACACTACACGGCCCGCTCTAAGGCTCAGCTCAGGAGTTATATCGAACTTGACATTAGCCCACTCAATATCTGGCGTGTAGTGGCCTTTATAGTCCTGCTCTACTATTACCTGCAGAACGCTTGACCACTGTGGTGCAAGGTTAGCGGTAAGTTGCAATCCGAGACGACTATCGACCTCCGCACTCCACTCGTTCTTGTGCCCTGCCCCCTTGGGCACAAAAATGTTGGAAACGAACGTTGCCTGGTCTTCATCAGAATGAACTATGCCGAGCGTGCCAAAACCGTCAAATGAGACACTGGGAGTATCGCCTCCATGCGCCTTTACGTCAGTCACAGAAAGGACCAATGCAACCGCCAGCGCGCTTTTTCGCTTATCCAAAGTTCATCCTTCGCCATCAGCGTTGCCGTATCACAAAAGGTCGGGGTGCCACGAGTAACGTGGTCTGCCATATCCTTAGCAACACCGCTATCCCTCACGACGCTATATGCATCTATGCTAGTTATCGGCAATACTTAAGATTACTTTAAGGGGCAGAAGATGCTTTGTAGTAATTTGTTGCGTTCTCGGTAATGTTTTCGTCCATCGGGAATTTTCGGCAGCACTCTGATTAAGGTTTGCAACGCAGGAAAGTAACGACCTCGTCAAAAAGGGCTGTTTCCCGTTAAATTCGTCTCTATAACATTCGCCTATGACGATACCCCTTCGCTATCGACAAGCCCGAGCTCCTTTAAAACCCTCCCTCGTTTGAGCAGCAGCGGCCCTGTTGTACGGGCTTGACCAGTGAATCAAAGAAGGTTGCTTCATCTTAGGGGAGCGTTGACGCGGCCAAGAATACTGTTGAGCGCTTGGCATTATTATCGATAACAAAACCTGATACGGTAAAAACCTTTCTAGGGATAAACTTCTCAGCACCTGTCCGTAATGGGGCCCGTCGGGAAAATAATCATTAAACGGTATGGGAGTGTTGGCTTATGGCACGGCAGGCGTCGACGTGGCTCTTAGGTGTGAGGGAAAGAAAGACTTCATCGTCTTTTCTTCTGGTGGTTTTGTGCTGCATAGGCATATTGCTTTCCGCAGGAGCCTTGCTTGTAAATCTTACCGGTGGCACACCAAACGAGAATGCCCACTTCATGTATGTGCCTATTTTTCTGGCTGCCGCCATCTACGGAATCGTGGGTGGTGTGGTTGCCGGATTATTCGCGGGGTTGATGCTGGGGCCCGTTATTGGCGGAAACATAGACAGCATAAGTACGATCATAACCACCTGGGGTGTGCGCGCGCTCTGGTTCATGGCGATTGGTGCCAGCTCTGGATTATTGATCCAGATAATTAACTTCCTGAGCAATGAACAACGAAAAAAAGTGTTGCATGACCCTTCGACAGGACTACCCAATCAGGCAGCTTTGATTGAAGACCTTGCCGCTCAAATTACTCCGGAATCTCTTGAGAAAACGCCAATTGCCGTCGTCCTGATTCGTGCCACTGACCACAATGAGTTTGTTGAGGTGTTTGGTATTGAAGAAGGTGATCGAATTATCTACACGGTCAGCCAGCAACTAAATCAATCTTGCCCTGAAGTCCAGAAGAGTTACCGCTTCGGTACTTCTGAGTTAGCCCTGATCGTTGATTATAAAAATGATGAAGACCTCAAGCGTGTTTCTCATTTATTGCATGCTGCCGCCTCGGCGACCTTTATTGTCGATGATGTACCGGTGCGAATCGAACCGGCGTTAGGGTTCGGACATGTACATAATGAGACGGACGTAACGCGTCACCCGCTGGAAATCGTTCGGCGAGCCCGTGTAGCCCTTGAAAAGGCCGTAACTCTGGAACGGCAAATGATGAGCTATGAGCCTGATTTTGATACGGCTAATCGAGATTCGCTCGAACTGATCGCCCGAGCGGAGAAAGGGCTCAAAGCCGGAGAGTTCGAGCTCCACTACCAACCCAAATTGCGGCTGGCTGACCGACATCTTGCCGGTGTAGAGGCATTGATACGCTGGCGGCGCCCGAACGGAGAAATAGTACCACCAGGCATGTTTATGCCTAAACTCGAGAGAACAAGCCTGATTGATGCGTTCAGCTTATTTGTCATCCAGATCGGAATCGAATATGCCCGTTCCGGGCTGTTGGTCCCGGTAAGTATAAACCTTACCCCGCGTAACCTGACTAACGATAGCCTGGTTGACGCGCTGATTGACAGTCTGCATGAATCGGGCGTGCCACCTGAATACATCGAAGTAGAAATCACTGAATCGGGGCTGATGCAAGAACCAGAGTCAACAATCAGGGGGCTTGGTCGCCTCCGAGATCACGGTATCGGCGTGAGTATCGACGACTTCGGCACGGGCTACGCCTCTTTCGCCTACCTGCGCAAGCTACCGGTCACGGGACTGAAAATCGACCGGGAATTCATCAGGCTACTCGAAGACGATGCCAAGACTCGACGTCTGGTCCTCGCAATGATTGAAGCAGGCCATGCCCTCGATCTTACTGTCACGGCTGAGGGTATAGAGACTGAGCAACAGGCCAATATCCTTACTGAGTTCGGTTGCGATCTCGGCCAGGGTTTTCTCTGGAGCCCGGCCCTGGAGGAAAGCGTGCTCTGTCAGCGGATGGCCTCCCTAGATTTCAACCATTCTTCTTCGTGATGTTATGGAATAAATGGGTGGCATACTGCTGGCAGGTGGAAGGGCGATACAAGCAATGCTGGTGAGCCATTTCCCTCTGGCCAGCGCACTTACGAGAACGCTACTGAATGGCTCTATGAAGGCCTACCATTGATGGACGTCAAAGAGGTGCTTGGGCACTCAACGATCAAGATGACTGAGAAATATGCCCACCTGGTTCCCCACCTTGCACGCGATGCGCTCAACCAACTGGGGAATCGCTCAGTACGGAGCACGCCGGCAGAGGTCGTCGAACATTCCCAGACACAATCTGGACACACTGAAAGACCGGTGCATTTAATTGAAGGCATGCTTAGAAGGAAACGGAGGAAATATAAACGATAAAAGCCCCGTAAAAACGGGGCTTTTATGTCGTGTTGGCGGAGGGACAGTCCGTTATTTTTATGTCTATCGCCATTTCATAATGACTATTAACAACATATAAATCATTAAGTTGCATTGCCTTTCTGTCTACCGAAGTCTATGGTGATCTATAATATATGGGGGACTACTTGGGGGACTGCCCAAGCCTTAGCTTAGGGGATAAGACCATGGCAATACACAAACTGAGTCCACGCAAGGTAGCTACTGCAGCCCCTGGCAAACATGAAGATGGTGGAGGGCTACGCCTTGTGGTTTCTGAAGGCGGGGCAAAAAAGTGGGTGCTCAGGTTTACCTTTCACAGTAAACGCCGAGAAATGGGGCTTGGCAGCTTCCCTGATACAAGCTTGGCTGAGGCTCGCAGCAAAGCTGAAAATTTCAGAAAGTTGGCCAAGGATGGCATTGACCCCATCCATGCTCGCGAGCTTGAAAAACAGGAACAATCTACACCGACGTTTATAAATTGTGCTGCACGGTATATCCAGTCACACCGTCGCAGTTGGCGTAATGCTAAGCATGCACGCCAGTGGGTGAGCACATTAAAAACCTATGCGCGACCAGTCATCGGTGACCTACCCATTGATGAAGTAACTACCCAAGATGTTCTCAAAATATTGACACCCATTTGGACGGTAAAAAATGAAACAGCTAAGCGTGTACAGGGCCGTATTGAAAACGTACTAGATTTTGCGGCTGCTCACGGCTACCGAGAGCCCATCAATCCCGCACGCTGGCGTGGGCATCTTGATAAGCTATTGGCAAAGCCATCAAAGGTTCAGAAGGTTACTCATCACCCTGCCATGCCTTACGACCAAGTGGCTGACTTCATGGAAGCTGTTAAAGATTTCAATAGCATGTCATCAAAAGCACTGCAGCTGTTGATTTTAACCGCGACACGAACATCAGAAGTCCTGAATGCTGAGTGGCATGAAATTGACCTTAATAACGCCACATGGACGATTCCTGCTGAACGTATGAAAGCTATGCGTGAACATCGGATACCCCTTTCCTCTCAGGCTTCGCAATTGCTTTCCGATTTGCCACAAGTCAAAGGGAATTCGTATGTGTTTCCAGGCATGAGGGCTGGGCGCCCTCTTTCGAATATGTCTCTACTGCAATTTATGAGAGGAATTGGCTATGGGCAAAGTGGCGAAAAAGGTAACTATGTTCCGCACGGCTTTCGCTCTAGTTGTCGTGACTGGACCGGCGAAGTCACTAGTTATCCTCGGGATGTTGCCGAGATGGCGCTGGCGCACTCTATCGAAAATAAGGTTGAAGCGGCCTATCGCCGTGGTGACCTGTTTGAGAAGCGGCGTAAGATGATGCAGGAGTGGGCTAATTACATCGCGTCAACTTTAAATAAATCGTTGTAATACTGATTGGAACAAGCGTAATGCACTTTCGCTTCGATCTGATAGCAGCTCAGCACAGCGTAAAAGTGCCTCATCTAGTCCCATAGGTCCATCGGCTAAGGACATGGCAGCAGTAACGCCTTCGTTGTAAGCAGACTGCCATCCTTCACCAAGGCTACCCGCCAGCACCACTACTGGCACTCCCATTTCCCTTGCGCAGCGAGCAATACCAATAGGTGTTTTCCCTGACATGCTCTGACCATCCAGCCTCCCCTCACCTGTAATGACCAAGTCTGCATACTCAAGTCGTTGCCGAAACCCCACCTGATGCATTACCAGTTCAATACCTGGACGCAGCTCTGCCCCGAGAAAGGTGCGTGCTGCAAAGCCCATCCCTCCGGCTGCCCCTGAACCAGGTAATTCACGGAAGTCGCCTCCCTGAGCCTCAGCTACCTTGTCTGCGAAATGTGCAAGCGCAGCATCCAGCATGACGACATTTTTGTCGCTAGCGCCTTTTTGGGGACCGAACACTACACTGGCGCCGTGTTCACCAACTAGCGGATTATCTACATCCACGGCCGTCTCAAAGATCACCTCTGACAGGCGCGAATCTAGGCCTTCAAGCTCCACTCGAGCAAGATTGGTCAGAGCCGCCCCGCCCGGTGGCAAAGGTCGTCCTTGATCATCAAGCAATTTTGCCCCCAAAGCCTGCAACATGCCTGCGCCCGCGTCATTGGTCGCACTCCCCCCAAGCGTGAGTATTACGCGCTCTGCATCAGCGTCCATGGCGGCGAGAATCATCTCACCTACCCCATGCGTGGAACTATGCAATGCCGTGCGTTCAAGAGGTGTCAGATGCTGAAGCCCAGATGCCTCAGCTAGCTCAATATAGGCTGTACGATTGACGGAGTGCCAGCCCCACTCTGCTTGCCGAGGTCGACCTAGGGGATCATTCACCTTCTGATAACGTCGCTCCGCTCCCGTCGCACCAATCAGAGCATCTAAAGTTCCTTCTCCACCATCCCCCATCGGGCAAGCATCCCACTGTGCAGAGGGTAATGCTCTCCGAATGCCGTCAGCGATCGCGCTGACGGCTTCCCTAGCCGATAATGCATCTTTATAGCTATCGGGCGCTACGATGATGCGCATCACTCGGCTCCTTTAGATTCTCTTTGGAATGGCGAATTGACCGCCGGGTACTGTTGCGCAGCATCGGTGTCACCGGGAGCATGATATGTTCTGGAGCAGTGTCAATCTGGTTGATCTGCGCCATCAATAACTCAGTAGCCTTTGACGCCATCAATTCGACTGGCTGTTTCAGCGTCGTCAGAGAATGACTCGGCCAAGCCGCCATCGGCACATCGTCAAAACCAATAACCGAAACGTCATCGGGTACTGCAAGACCAAATTCATGACGCAAAGTATCAATAGCTGCGATTGCCATCAGGTCATTTGCACAAAAAAGTGCATCGGGTTGTGACGAATTGGCAAACAGCCGTCTCGTCGCATGGCAGGCATCTGCATAGCGGTAGTTACCAATTTCCGCTGCGTGGCAGGCTAACCCCTCGTCGGCGAGCCCTTCTAGAAAGCCAGCTTTGCGTTGGAGATCGGTGGAAGAGTCTGGCAATCCTGCCAAATAGGCAATGCGGCGATGACCAAGTGAGGCAAGGTAATGGCCTGCCCAATAACCCCCGCTGTGGTTGTCGCTGCCGACCTGGCTGATGCCATCAAAGTTGACGGTACGGTTGATCACAACGAAAGGTATACCAAAATCCGCCACCTCTTCGGCTTGAGCGCTGTCCAGAGTAATAGCCAACATCAAAACACCCTCCACTTGGCTTCTGATAATGTCGTCGATTACTGTGGCGAAACCGCTATCTGATGGAGCGAAGAAAAGCTGAAGATGGTACCCCTGTTGCTGAAAATAGCGTGACGCTTTTTCCAACATGAAACTGTAAAAAGGGTTTTCGAGACTGTAAGTCACCACAGCAATGGTACGACTCGACCTGGTGATCAGCGAACGTGCAATAGAGTTGGGGCGATACCCCAGTTCCCGAGCTGCCTGCATTACCTTTTTGCGGGTTTTCTCCGCTACCTTGGCATTAGGCGAAAAGCTGCGACTCACTGCTGATTGCGACACACCAGCAAGCTTCGCCACATCGCGGGAGGTTACGGATTTTCTTTTCATGCATCACGCTCTCAGAGGGCCAACTAGTGTTAGACAGCCCGATTCACCAGAACCAAAGGCGGTGGCTTACCGCCCTCACTCGCACAGCTTTTCAAGTGACCGATACTGATCGATCTTTTTCACGTAAACCGTGCTGTTATCTAATGCGCCTTGCACTTCTTCATCGGTAAGCTCTCTGACCACCTTAGCGGGTACACCCACAATTAACGAGCGCGGAGGAAATCGTTTGCCTGAGGTGACTAGAGCCCCTGCACCGATGATGCAATGATCACCAATCTCAGCACCGTTAAGTAGCGTGGCGTTCATGCCCACTAGTACGCCGTCGCCAACTTTACAACCATGTAGCATGGCTAGGTGGCCAACAGTTACCTGACAACCGATGTTGACTGGATGTCCGGGATCGGTGTGTACCACACAGCCATCCTGCAAATTACTCCCATCTCCAACGCTGATAGGTTCATTATCTCCGCGTAGCACAGCGCCAGGCCAGACAGATACTTTATTGGCAAGATGAACACGCCCAATCAGCGTAGCTTCTTCCATCACCAAGGCGCCCGACGCTATGTCGGGAGTGTTGCCTTCAAGTCGATACACTGGCATTTGATAACCTCCTTAGAAGCCGACTTGGTCGGCTCCTTTAAGCTGAAGCATTTCTCGTGCTTCTTCGGGCGTTGCTACTTCAAAGGAAAGACCCTCGAGTATTTCGCGAACTTTGGCTACTTGATCTGCGTTGCTTTCAGCTAGCTTTCCGGGGGAAAGCCATAGCGAATCTTCAAGACCGACGCGTACATGGCTCCCAATGGCCGTCGCTTGAGCGGCAATACGCATCTGGTTACCTCCGGCACCCAGAACCGACCATTCGTAGTCGTCTCCGAATAGGCGGTTGGCGGTTCGGCGCATATGCATAACATCCTCAGGGTGGGGGCCGATACCGCCCAGGATGCCAAACACACTTTGCACAAACACTTTTCCGCTAATAATGCCACGGTCCATCAGATTGCGTAGATTGTAGAGATGGCCAATATCGTAGCATTCGCACTCAAATCGGGTGCCGTTCTTTGCACCAAGCGTCATGGCCTTTTCGATATCAGCAAAAGTGTTCTTGAAGACCAGGTCACGACTATTCTCTAGATGGGCACGCTCCCATTCGTACTCGAGATTTTCATAGCGGTTGAGCATGGGGAACAGCCCAAAGTTGATCGACCCCATGTTCATAGAGGCAAGCTCGGGTTTGAACTCCATGGCTGGCCTCATGCGTTCTTCCACGGTCATATGCGGGCTGCCACCAGTGGTAAGATTGATGACCGCATCGGTGGCTTTCTTGATACGCGGTAGAAAGCGCTCGTAGATCGCTGGATCTTGTGTGGGCTTACCATTATTAGGATCGCGGGCATGAAGGTGAAGTATGGAAGCGCCCTCCTCAGCAGCAGCAATGCCGGCCTCGGCAATTTCCTCAGGTGTCACCGGCAGGTGTGGAGACATGGACGGCGTATGGATGGCACCGGTTACGGCGCAGGTAATGATGACTTTGCGCTTGTTAGCCATTGAAAGTCTCTCCTTGCAAGATCAAAAATTATTGGGTCTCGATATGACGCTGATGCGCCATCAATGCCATTAGGCGGCGGTCGCGCCAAGCTTGCCGCTTTGCTAGGCCTTCGGAAGGTAGCTGCTCTCGTCGTTCCTGTCCTAGGGCAGCCAGGGTGGTGACATCCCAGGGGTCATCATCCCCGCGCTGTCGGTCGACATCGCGGTAAAGTGGGCCATAGCGATCGCCATAATCTACGACTCCGTTAGGCGCATTAAGGTCGATGGTTTCGAATGGCCCCATAAACGACCAGCGCAGTCCAAGACCGTGTTTGACAGTCTTGTCCAGATCCTCAGCGGAAACATAGCCATCACGAAACAAGCGTAACGATTCGTTCAGTAATGCGCCTTGCAAACGATTGAGTATGAAGCCTTGAATTTCCTTGCGAACCAGGATTGGGGTCTGCTGCGCTTCTTCCATCAATTGCATGGTGCTGTTAACCGATACTTCCGAAGTAGCGGGTGATGGGGCTACTTCAACTAAAGGAATCAAGTAAGGTGGATTGACAGGATGGGCTACCAAGCAGCGCGCAGGGTGTTTCAGGTGATCCGTGAACCGGGACGCGGAGATACCGGAGGTGGAACTAGCCAGCACGGTATCTGGCGCTACCACCGACTCAAGCTCGTTATAAATACGCCGTTTGGCAGCAACGTCTTCTGGCCCACATTCCTGAACGTATTCAACACCCATCATGGCGTGTGCGAGGTCACTTTCTGTCTGAATGAGGGATAGAGGTGCCTCAACGTCCTCGATCAAGCCCACCTGTTGTAAGTCCTGAAGAGATTGACGAATAGCGTCTCGGGCTTGGTCCAGAGCATTAGCATCAACGTCATACAGGCATACAGTCATACCGCTTCGGGCAAAAACAATGGCCCAAGCGCGACCAATCAAGCCTGCGCCGATTATTCCTATACGTGCTGTCATGGGATGGCTCCTATATCGGTCACAAAGATTCGACGTTGGCACAGACACTCAGCGCCTGACCCGAAATATTGGTGCCCCCCGGAGCTGACAGGAACAGAGCCATAGCCGCAATATCGGAAGGCTCGACCATGCGTCGCATGGATATCTTGGAAAGATTTTCCTGTTCCATTTCGGCATAGCTGAGCCCGCGCTTGGCCGCTCGGTCTTCAATGACCTTTTCGATACGTGGCCCACGCACGATGCCGGGTAAAATTGCGTTGACTCTCACTCCCTCTGGGCCGAGCTCGCTAGCCAAGCTCTTGGTCAGGCCGACCACAGCCCATTTGCTGGCGGCATAAGGCGTACGGTAGGCGAAGCCCAGGCGGCCTGCGACCGAAGCCAGGTTGATAAGCAGTCCCTGGCTTTCCTTCAGTAACGGCGTCGCCCGGTGAGCAACCCGGTACTGACCATTGAGATTGATGTCGATGGTGCGGGTCCAGGTGTCATTGTCGATCTCATCGATCCCCCCGGTTGGCCCCGCGATGCCGGCATTATTAACCACAACGTCAAGCCCACCCAGAGAGGCGACATCTTGGAACAGCCGGTTGATGTCTTCTTCTAGGCTGACATCAGCCACAGTGTGTGATATTCCCTCGGGCAGCGAGGCCAATGCTTGGGTGTCGATATCACATACGTGCACTTGTGCACCTGCTTCCTTGAAGGCCTTGGCTATTGCCAAGCCGATGCCATTGGCGCCTGCTGTAATCAGCACTCTTAGGCCATAGCGCGGTGTCAGGCTTTCTAAGACGGTCATAGAGTTTTCTCCTTAAAGGGACTTACAGCGAAGGCAACCAAGTGGAAAGGAAAGGCAGCAAGCTGATGATTAATAGATTTATTAGTACGATGCCGACAAAGGGCAATACAGCCCAAGTGAGGCGCGAGATACCAACATTGGATATCTGAGACGCTACAAAGAGGTTGAGACCAACCGGTGGAGTGAACATGCCCATGGCCAAATTGACTACCATGATGATGCCGAAGTGGATCGGATCGAATCCGAAATCGATAGCAATAGGTAAAAGGATTGGCACGAAAATGAGGATCGCAGCTGCAGCCTCTATGAACATACCGGCTACTAACAGCAACAGATTCGCTAGGATAATGAAGAGCAACGGGCTATCAATGGCAGAAATCGCGAACTCGGATATCATATCCGGCACTCTAAGGCGTTGAAGAATGCGCCCATAGAGCCCTGCGGTGCCAATAATACTAAGCACCACAGCGGTGGTAACTGCCGACTGCTTGAGGATGCCGACTAGGTCAACCAACTTAATTTCGCGATAAATCACGAAGCCGACCATGAATGAGTAAACCACTGCAATAACTGCGGCTTCGGTCGGTGTAAAAATACCACCGTAAATACCACCTAGGATTATGACTGGCATAAAAATAGCTAGGATGGCCTTTCGCCCAGCGCGAAAAATATCCTTAAGGGAACTCTTTTCGTTACCTTTAAGGCCATTTGCCTTAGCAAAAAAGTAGGCAAAGATTATCAAAGTCAGTGTGACCAAAACTCCAGGCAGGATGCCGGCGATGAACATGTCACCTACGGAAACGTTTGCCGCAATCCCGTAGAGAATTAGCGGAATACTAGGTGGAATGATTACGCCAAGAGCGCCGGAAGCGGCTTGATTGGCAGCTGCATAACCACTTGGATAACCCTTGGACAACATTGCTGGGATAAGAATGGAGCCGATGGCTGCTGTAGTGGCGGCGCCTGATCCCGAGATGGCTGCAAAGAACAATGAAGTAACGATGGCTACCATCGCTAACCCACCCGTCATGCCACCGACTAGCGTATCCGAGAAATCTACCAGGCGTTTAGATATCCCACCCCCCTGCATCAAATAACCCGCCAGAATGAAAAACGGGATCGCCATCAATGGAAATGAGTTCACAGATGCTACGATCTGCTGGGCTACGACTACCAATGGCATTATGTCGCCCTGCCAGACTGTAACCGCAGAGGCTAACCCAAGAGAGAAGGCGATTGGTACACCGATGATGAACAGTGATATCAATAACAAGAACAGGAGAATAGCCATAGTCAAATCACCTCCTGCTTGGGACTTGGCGGTGTGCCGAGCACTTCGTCTATCAGCAAGCCCACGCTATTAATCATAATTACGATGCCACCTACTGGAACTGCGAGATATGGCCACATCATAGAAATCCGAGTGCTGGGTGCGGTTTGGGTTGAAACACGATCAGTCAATTCAAACCCGTATTTCACCATGATGAAGGCAAAGAGGAATGAACACAGAACGACGGCAATTCTCAGCAGGCTAGCCAACTTATTGCCGGAATATTCAAGCAGGATATCTACGGAAATTAGCAACCCATTTCGATAGGCATACCCGGCACCAAGAAACGTCAGCCATAACATGCAGAAACGAGCGATTTCATCAGAGAAATGCAGTGGGCTGCCTATAACGAATCGAGCAAATACCTGCCAGAAGATGAGCACGGTCATCACCAGCAGAAGCGTGGCTAGCCCCCAACCAATCAGCTTGTTGAAATGATCGATGACCCTGTTGGCTAGCAATAGATATTTCTTCATAGCTGCCTCACATTCAAGCGTAGCCCCGCAGAGGCTTAACCCCTGCGGGTATAGCGATTTCAGTAGTCGAAGTTGATGGCATCGTCGACGAGATCTTCACCGACAGTAGAGCTCCATTCATCGATCACCGGACGAACCGCCTCGCGGAAGGGATCAAGGTCGGGCTCGGTCACCGTCATTCCCAGTTCCTCAAGCTCTCCTTGGAAGCGCTCCTCCAGTTCCTGACTTGCTTCACGCTGAACGGGGAGAGCAGCCTGAGCCGCCTCCATGATGATGGCCTGATCTTCTTCACTGAACGAATTGAAGAGATCCAGGCCCATCATTAGAGGTGCTGGTGAGTAAACATGCTGAGTCAGGTTCAGGTAATCCTGCACTTCGTAGAAGTTGACGTCATAGATTGTGGCCAGAGGATTTTCCTGGCTTTCCATAACGCCTTGTTGCAGTGCCGTGTACACCTCAGTCCAGGCCATTGGAGTGGCGTCGGCACCTAAAGCTTCCCAAGTATCAACTTGAACGCGACTTTCCTGCGTGCGGTGATCAATACCATCTAAATCGCTTGGTTTCTCAAGTGGGCGTACCGAGTTAGTGTTATGACGGAAACCATTTTCCATCCAAGCAAGAAACTTAACGTTCATCTCTTCTTCGGCCAACTGAGCAAGCTCCTCACCATGCTCACTGTCCAGGAAAGCATAGGCATGCTCATGATTTTCAAAAATGTATGGAAGATCGAAGAGCAGGAACTCGTCCACAAAACCACCCATCGGGCCAGTCGATGCAATGCCAGCATCAATCATACCTAAACCCATGCCTTCGATGACCTCACGCTCAGCACCTAGAGCATTGTCATACTGAGGATCAATAGTTAGGCGGCCATCAGATAGGCGTTCAAGTTCTTCACCAAATTTAAGCACCCCGACGCCCTGCTGTGATTCGGGACCAAGCGGTAGACTCACTTCAATGACACGCTCTTCCTGCGCAAAAGATGAGCTAGAAGTGGCTAAAGCGACGGCAGCGGCCAGAGATGTAAGAGGTAAGGTCTTTTTGAGGAAATGTGTCATGCAGCACTCCTGGTCGTAGTCCAGCAATAAAGCTGTCTGTTTTGTGTTTGTAGTCAGTTACTTAATTCGATATGGGCTAACAGTCGAGACTCTGTCACGCTGCTCAAGCCCAAGTAAAGTTGTAGTAAATAATGAATACGTATGCAATAAAGCCTATTAAATATTTGGCAAACATAAAATATAAACCCATGATAATATTGAAAATATACTTTAGTATTATTTAGTGAATACGTATTCTATAATTTCCAAAATCTCTCTATGGGAGTATTTTGTCCTTAGAAAGCGGCCTACAAGTTTTGAATTGAATGTAGCCGTCTTACTTAACAGCCAGCAGCTCATTCCACTGTGTCGTGTAACGTGGCGTACGCCGCTCACTGCGTAGCGCCCAAGCGTTCCCTTTGCGGGGCAGGCCCATCTGGATGGTGCCTCGCCCCAGCTCCCGATTGAGCTTATCAACCGTGGCCATCAGACGCTCGCTTCGCTTGGCGTCTGCTTCGGTTTGCGGGGTCTCGGCGAGAGTGAGCTGGCGATTGGCCTTGGGGGAAAGGTCGAGCAGCATCAGGCCGGCTTTTTGGTAGGCGTAGCCCTTACGCCAAAGTTGCCGCAAGCCCTGTACCGCAGCGGCCGTGATCTCCCGATTATCGTCGGTGGGTCGTTCCAATGAGATGACGACGCGGTTGGTGTACTGCGGCAAGTCGTTGCGGAAGGGATTGGTGCGGATGAAGACCATCACGGCACTGGTCACGCTGCCTTGCTTGCGAAGCTTCTCCCCGGCCCTGGCGGCATGCTGCCTAAGCGCTTCGCGAAGATCATGCGGATTATTGGTCAGTCGTCCGAACGAACGCGATACCATGATCTGTTGTTTGGGTTCGCTCATGTTGTCCAGCTGTATCACCGGTTGACCCCTCAGCTCCCACACGATGCGTTCCTGGACCACGCTAAAATGCCGCCGTATGTGCTTCGGATCGGCTTCGCGTAGATCCCACGCTGTCTCGATGCCCATGACCCGCAGGCGCTCGCCAGTGCGGCGGGCCACACCCCACAGCTCCATGACGGGCAACTGTTTCAACAGCGCCTGGGTCTCGATGCTGTCAGCCATCAGCTTGCATACGCCCTGCTCCCTGTAGGCGGGGTGTTTCTTGGCGGCATGGTTGGCGACCTTGGCCAGGACGCGGGAGGGTGCAAAGCCCACCGAGACCGGAATGCCCGTCCACTGTTTAACCGTCTCTCGCAATTTTTGCCCGTAATCCTCCAGCTTGTCGGAGTCAAAGCCCTGGAACCCTACGAAGCTCTCGTCAATCGAGTACACCTCGACATGGGGTGAAAACTCGCCCAGCACCTCCGTGACGCGCCGGGACATGTCGCCGTACAAAGCGTAATTACTCGACAGTAGGATGGCTTGACGGCGGATCTGGGGCGACAGCAGGTGCATTGCCGCGCCCATCTCGACGCCAAGGGCTTTCAGTTCGTTGGAACGAGCCACCACGCACCCATCGTTATTTGAGAGCACGCCCACCGGCCGACCTTCCAGTGCCGGGTTGAAGACCCGCTCGCAGGACACATAGAAATTGTTGCAATCGACCAAGGCCATCATTGCAGGGTTGCCCCGGGCAGGCTGTGCAGCACATGAGTGACGACACCCCAGACGTGGTACTCCCGCCCGTCAATGGGAATGGGTGGGTAAGCGGGATTGCTTGCTTTGAGGTAGGTGCGTTGGCCAACCCGTTCCAGTCGTTTCACGGTCAGCTCGCCATCAACGCAGATCACCACAATCCGGCCTGGCAACGCATCCAGGCTGCGGTCCACGACCAACAAGTCACCGTGATGGATGCCATCCCCTATCATGGAGTCCCCCTCAGAGCGCACGAAGTAGGTCGATGCCGGGCGTTTGACCACATACTGGTGAAGGTCTAGGTCGGTATCCAGGTGATCATCGGCGGGGGACGGAAAGCCTGCACGCACGGCACTCGAATAAAGCGGTAACGGGCATAACGGGGCTGCAACGTCTGCTCGGCCCAGCAGGGAAACGGGCAATGACATGGTAAGGCGTCTCTCTATAACTGTATATATAGCCAGTATCAAGAAAGACGCCGGTTGACGCAACACCAACAAGGTCAACGCCACTTATTTTGAGATCTATATCACTCCCATGAACCCACCACAGGGATCGCTTCCCTGACCATAGGAGTGCCACTTATGCCACCACCCTGCTTTAACTGTGCTGAAACGCGCATGCTCAACCTTGATACCGCTCAACGGATCGGCACCACGGGGAGTTGCCTGATTGGCGGGGCGATCGGTGCCTGGCGATCAGTCGCGGTCACGGGGCCCTTGTCGATAGCCACTGCGCGCTTTCCGCTCGCCAAGCTGCCCGTCGCGATGATGGGTGCGATTGCCGGTGGACAGTCGGGGGCGCGGGTCGCCGCCCTGTTCTTCTCGCAATGGCTGCCGCCCGGTGAAGGCACCCCGTGGCTCTGCCTATCGTGCGGGCATATCTTTCGTCACCCCTTTCCGCCCCTGGCATCCGCACGCTGATACACCGCTTTATAGCGATACAGCTTATTCAACACCTACCCATGCGCTGGCAGCTCTGTCAGCGCTTTTTTTACGTCTGGAGAATGACCATGGCACATCTCGTTGAACAAATGGCTTACGTCGGCGCTACCCCCTGGCATGGCCTGGGGCAGCAACTGACCCGTCATCAACCACTAGAAGTCTGGCAGCAACAGGCCGGTATGAACTGGCACATCGAAGAAGCGCCGGTACGCTTTATTGCCGAAGGCGCAAGCCACCTGGGCAGCATTCATTCCTTCCCCGAGCAAAAGGTACTCTACCGTTCGGACAACAAAGCACCGCTCTCCGTGGTATCGCAGCGCTACAAGGTGGTGCAGCCGGAAGAGATCCTGGAGTTTTACCGTGACCTGACCGAGTACGCGGGGTATGAACTGGAAACTGCGGGGGTGCTCAAGGGCGGGCGCAAGTTCTGGGCCCTGGCGCGCAGTGGCTTGAGCACATCGCTGCAAGGCCAGGATGAGGTGAACGACTACCTGCTGCTGGCCACCTCGTGTGATGGCACCTTGGCCACCATGGCGACACCCACCACGGTACGGGTGGTGTGCAACAACACGTTGCAGATCGCCGTTGATGGTACATCGCAGGCGGTGAAGGTCCCCCACCGGTCGGAGTTCGACCCGCGGGCCGTCAAGCGACAGCTGGGGATTTCCGTGTCCCAGTGGAACGATTTCATGTACCGCATGAAGGCCCTGTCGGAACGCAAGATCAACCGCCGTGAAGCCCAGCAGTACCTGCAGTCGGTGATTTGCGGGGCCGAAAAGCCTCTGGATGATCCTTCCAAGCTGCCGAACTACCGGGCACTGAATAAAGTGCAGAAGCTTTATAGCGGCGAAGGTCGGGGCTCGCACCTGGTCACCGCCAAGGACACGGCCTGGGGCCTGCTCAATGCGGTCACCGAGTATGTCGATCACGAGAAACGGGCGCGTAGCAACGATACCCGCATGGACTCGGCTTGGTTCGGACAGGGCGCGCAGCTAAAGCAGGAAGCGCTCGATGCCGCACTTGCGCTGGTGGCTTAATCAGCCCCTTAACGTCGCTTCATCGATTTCCCGGATATCCCATTATCACGCTATTCCCTATCCAGTGACACTAACCACCTCCACGGCATAAACGCCCGGCCCCATCAAGGCCGGGCGTTTTGCTGTGGGGCTTACCCTATACGAGGAACTGCCATGACATTCGTTTCCCACACCGTCGAAACCGGGCTGACACAACTGACCGAAGCCCTGCTGGCCAACCAAAAACATCACGCCGAGACCGTCGTCTGCGCCCAGGGGAAGTTCTACCGGGCGGAAGTCCACCTGGAGCCCCTGGATGCCGAGACATTGGCCGATCACCTGGGCGACTAACCCTACCCGCCTTACCGCTTCCAACCAGCCCAGCAACGTTTGGGCGTTGGATTATCCCTGTATCGATTCGAGATAACCGGAGGTGCCTCATGGCACAACGCACCCATGTCATCAATTCCAATCACCCCGAAACATCGTCATCAGCTATTCAGCCAGACGCTGCCTCGACAAACACACCGGCCTCCTTGGAGGCACATCCCACCGCCGACAGCACTGCGATCATTCAGGTGATCGAGCGTGCCGCGCTGAACCCGGACGTCGACATCGACAAGATGGAGCGTTTGCTGCAGATGCAGGAGCGGGTGATGGATCGCCAGGCCATGATGGCCTATAGCGCGGCCATGGCAGCGATGCAGACCGAACTGCCAAGCATCGAGGAGCGAGGGCAAACCAACAACGGCTTCTACGCCACCCTGGAGGATATCGTCGATACCGTGCGCCCGATAATGCAGAAACATGGCTTTGCGGTGAGCTTCCGTATTCAGACGCAGGAGCATGGTATCCAGATCACCGGTGTCCTGATGCACAAGGATGGCCACCGTGAAGAAACCAGCATGCTGCTACCCGCCGATATCAGCGGTAACAAGAACGCGGTACAGGCGTTTGGCTCCTCCACCAGCTACGGCAAGCGTTACGTGCTGTGCGCGCTGCTCAATATCACCACCCGCGGCCAGGACGATAACGGCAATGCCAGTACTAAAACGGGTACCAAGACAGTCACCGCTTTCCAGGCGGGGCAAATACAGAGGCTGATCAGTCAGTGCCCGGCGACGACCCAGGAATGGTTCAGCGGCAAGTACGGGTCTGCCGTGCAGGTGCCCTATAGCGACTTCGACAAGCTGCGGGCGTCCCTTTCCAAGCGGGCCGTTAAGTAACTGGCCTTTTAGTCCTATCTATCCAAGTAAAGGAGGCGACCATGCAGATCCTCAACATGGCGCAAGGCTCCCCCGAGTGGCTGGCGGCGCGTTTGGGGCGCGTCACCATGTCGGAGCTCAATACCTTGCTGGTCAACGGCAAAGGCCCTGGTGGATTCGGTGCCGGGGCCATTACCTACATGCACCAGTTGATGGGTGAGCGGATGACCGGCGAATTGGCCGAGCCGTTCCAGGGCAATGCGCATACTCGCCGCGGTCATGAGTTGGAAGGCGTGGCCCGCTCGCTCTACGTCAATACATCCGGTGAGCCGAAACCCCAGGAAGTGGGCATCATCCTCAACCATGACGTGGGCTACTCGCCCGACAGCCTGGTCGGCGCTAACGGGCTGCTGGAAATCAAGACCAAACTGCCCAAGTTCCAGATCGAGGTACTGCTGAGCGGGGAGATTCCGGCAGAGCACGTTGCCCAGTGCCAGGGCGGCTTATGGGTCAGCGAGCGGGAATGGATCGACTTTGTCAGCTACTGGCCCGGTATGCCGCTGTTCATCAAGCGCGCCTACCGCGACGACATCATGATTAGCACCATTGCCGAGCGGGTTGAGGCGTTCCATGAAGAGATGGAGCGACGCATCAGCCAAGTGATGGTGGCATGAGCCAACCTCATCATCGACGAACCCTCTATCACATAACGACATAGACGCCGGGGCCACCACCCGGCGTTTTCTTTTTTTGGAGACAACCATGACGAACAGCAAGCTCAAAGCCGGTGAAGTAGCTGGCACTTACCATGTCGTAGAACCGGTTACCGAAGCTGACATCATCAACCTCGCCAAAGGCTTTGCACGACGCAAGCTTGCCAAAGGCTGCAAGATCACTCAGCCGTCACAAGCGTTTGAGCACTTGCGGCTGCTGCTTCAGGACTACGAGCACGAGGTATTCAGCGTTCTGTTTCTCGACACCCTGCACCGTGTCATACGCTTCGAGGAAATGTTTCGGGGTACCATCGACACCGCCAGCGTCTATCCGCGTGAAGTGTTGAAAGCGGCGCTAGCCTACAACGCGGCTGCCGTCATTCTGGTGCATAACCACCCCAGTGGTGACCCGGAACCCAGCGATTCGGATAGGCAAATCACCCAGCAACTCAAGGAAGCCCTGGGGCTGATGGACATTCGGGTGATTGATCACGTGGTGGTAGGAAGTGAAGGATGCACGTCGTTTGCAGAGATGGGGTATTTGTAGCGGTATGGTAGATCGAAATGGATCCGCCCGCCGGGGCGGATCCAAGTTGGATGTTTTCTTTCTTTTTATGTCAGCTATCGGTCAAAAGCGGTCTTTCAGCACCTACGCATATACATACCCGCACTTTTCACCAGATCGCGTTTTAAACCAAATTTTCGAGGGAAACTGCTCATTTGATAGTCTGGGATCCAGCATGTATTGGATTTCAGGTGATGGACGACCCCAGCCTGCCGCTATCAGGAACAGTTAGTCGGTGAAGCATCGCGATAGGCTGCTACGACCGCTTCCATGCCCTGCTGCAATGCCTCGATACGTGATCCATGGGCAGGGTGAGTTGAGAGGAATTCAGGGGGCTGATCACCACCGGCGGCGGCCATGTTGCACCATAGCGCCACGCTCTGTTGCGGGTCAAACCCCGCCCGCGCCATGATTTCCAACCCCATTAGATCGGCCTCCTCTCCATGGGCGCGGCTGAACGGCAGGCGGATACCGAGTTGGGAGCCAAGGCCCAGGGCCTGCATCGACTGTTGCTGACCAAGATCCCCCTCTCCTAATTAACCTACCAGCAGCAATCCGGCTTTAATGCCCAGCTGCTGGGTAAGCCGCTCATTGCCATGGTCAGCCAGCACATGCGCCACCTCGTGACCGATCACGGTTGCGAGCTGGGCCGGGGTTTCGGCCACCCGCAGCAATCCGGTATGCACGCCGATGCGTCCACCCGGCAGGGCAAAGGCATTGGGTGAAGGATTCTCGAAGACCACGACCTCCTAGGACTTCAGTAATTCGAGGTGCGAGTAGATTGCTTTGGCGGCAGCCACTACCTCCCGAGCTACACACTTTACTTGGCGATTAACATTCGTGTCATGTGACTCCGTTTGGCGACGAAGCAACTGGTCGAAGGCATCCTCGCCCATGTGCCATTAAGCTTTCAGGCACCAAGACCAGCTGGGGAACGCCCAGTTGGCGTCTTTTCACAGCCCGCCAGAAACACAAAAAACAGTATGACCCACAACAGTGGCAGCAAGTGTCAGACGCATCGCTCCTCTCCTTCATCAGGACACATGCCGCAGGCTATTCGGTGCTTCGGTTAACTCATTGCCTTCAAGCGAGATACTATTCCAAGCTTTTGAAAATTGGATTGAATGGTACGCTCAGTCGGCTGGCAAAGGCGGACATTTACCAAAAGATAAAACCGTAACCCAACACAGACGCCGCTGGAGGCTTTATCTTGAGAAGCCACTCGGAAAAATGTATGTTCGTGACCTTAGCCGCCGAGATGCTGTCGAAGCTCTCCAGAAAGTTGCAGCAGAGAGGGAATGTAAAACCTGTCCCCTCCGGCCGGAGGCAAGATGGGCGCTCAGAGTCAAGGTATAATTGGGTATGCTTAGAATGATGATTGAAGTGGCTTAATAGATGTGACGGAGCTCATGTTAATACAAATACTGGCTATGCCGTTCCAGAAACAGCTTGTTAAGAACGCCACAGGCATGATGGCCACAGGGATCAAGGCGGCCAAACTTAAAGAGATCCTAATATCTATGTCGCCACTTGAGTAGCAGCGTCGCATTGTCAAAAAAGTCGAAAAACTCATGGCCTTCTGCGAACAGCTCAGAACCAGCCTCCGCGAAGCCCGCAAAATCCGCACCCATCTTGCCGAAACGGTCGTCGAGCAGGCTGTTCACTGAGTCCAATCTGCCGGCAGAACCGGGGTGATTCAGACGCCGTTATCACCAACGCCAAGGAAATCGAGGCATGACCGACTTTCAGAAGCAATACGCCAAATGGGACGAATTTCTGGCCGCCTGGCCCCGCGAGCGCCTGGCGACCATGACGCTGGACGAATACACCCAGGCGGGGTCGACGGACACCTTTACCTACTGGATCGAGGCCGGCCTCGAAGAACTGGGTAGCATCTGGGGTGGTTCGGCATTCAAGTTCGGCGTGTACTCGAGAAAGGCCAACGATGAAAAATCATCGGGTGCCAAGCTCAGCTACTCCGAGACCCATGGGTGGTATTCCTCGCTCGGTGAGTCAGCCGAAGAGGCCTTCGAGAAGGTTCGCAGCTACGTGGCACAGGTGGCGGAACTTGCTGCCCGAGGCAACGTGGCGAGCATCGAGGCCTTCGAGTATCTGGGCGAAGCCTTCAAGTGGAAGATCGCGTTTCACTACCAGGATCGGCAGGCGCCGGTGATCGTGGGTGTCTTCAAGCGGGCGCCGTTGGCCATGTATGTTGGCAGTACCGCGAAGGACCCCATGGGCAGCCTGCAACAGGCAACCCTTGCCCAGAAACCGCCCGGTTTGGGGGTCCTGGAATTCGGTAAGCAGGTCTGGGAGGCATGGAGTCAGAAGAATCTGGCAATCTGGAAGCTCTCCCATGGGGGAACGGACTTCTCCGACGACGAGCGGCAACGATATATGCATAATCGCTTAGCCGTGATTTACGGCAACACGGCAAAAAAGCAAGGCGAGAACTTCATAAATGCCCCTGTCGGAACCCTTTTCTTCTTAGGCCATGGCAACAGCCCACAACTGGTGGGCCTGTTTGTCTCCAAAGCCAAGCCTTCCTCTAAAGGCGATGGCTGGGTACAACGAGAATACCGCGTGCTAAAGACCGCAACACGAAAGGACCGCTACAAGGATAATTCTAAGGGTTGGTCGCCGCAAGGCAACTCCACTTTCTGGAGAGTCGGCGAAAACGATCTTCCACTGTTCGAGAACACCCTGCTGAATCCCTACTTCGACACCGATTTGGGCGAACTGGCAACATTGGCCGGCGAGCTGCTGGAAACGAAAAGTTTGGATGGAAAGGGTGTGGCCGAACCAATCTCAGAGCCAGAGTCGCCAACGGTGAACAAGCCCATGGCCGCCTGCATCAACCGCATCTACTACGGGCCGCCGGGCACGGGAAAGACCAAGGCCGTGCTCGACCTACTCCGCACCGAATACACCGATGAACCTCAGCACATCAACGCCGAGGAACGGAAGCGACAAGCCATCGCCCAGCGCATGGCGACGGCACGGTGGTGGGAGGCGGCCGCCGCCGCGCTGTATGACATGGGCGGAGAGGCCAAGGTGCCCCAACTGGCTGAGCACCCGTTCATCGAGGCAATCGCCCAGGCCAAAGGACGGACGACGGGAATCAAGCAGACGTTGTGGGGCATGCTGCAGCGTCACACCATCACGGATTCTGAAACCGTGAACATCACGTTGAGACTCGCCCCGGCCATCTTCGACAAGGGAGAGAATTCGGTCTGGGGGTTTGCCGGCGAATGGCAGGAAGTCTGCTCGGACCTGGCAGAGTGGGTGGACTCGATCAACAAAGGCGAAACCGGCCGCCCCGAGCGCAAGCGCTATCGCTTCGTGACCTTCCACCAGTCCTACGGTTACGAGGAGTTCATCGAGGGGCTCCGTCCCGTACTGGCTTTGGATGACGAAACCGAGGTTGGCGGCATCGCCTACGAACTTCGGGCTGGTGTGCTCAAGGAGATGTGCCTGGAGGCCCGGCAATCACCGGACAAGCGGTTCGCGCTGGTGATCGACGAGATCAACCGGGGCAACATCAGCAAGATTTTTGGCGAGTTGATCACGCTGATCGAACAGGACAAGCGCGATCCCATGGGCGCGAGTTCATCGCCAACACCGGTCAGGCTGGCGTATTCCGGAGAACCTTTCCTGGTACCGGCCAACGTGGACATTATCGGCACGATGAACACGGCGGATCGCTCATTGGCCCTGCTGGATACTGCGCTGCGTCGTCGCTTCGAGTTCGAACCCCTGATGCCGGACACCCGTGCCGAGAAGGCCCCAGATGAACCCGACAGCGCTCCGCTGGCTGGTTTAACCGTTACCTCCTCCGGCGTTTTGATTGATGTGCGGCGTATGTTGGAACGCATCAACGACCGGATCGAGGCCCTTTACGATCGAGACCATACCATCGGCCACGCCTACTTGACCCAGCTTCGTGGTATGACCGACGAAGGGGAACAGTTCGCCGCCCTGGCACGAATTTTTCGCAAACGTATCTTGCCGCTGCTCGAGGAGTATTTCTTCGAGGACTGGCAGAAGATCCGCCTAGTGCTGGCCGACAACCAGAAAACCGACCCGGCGACCCAGTTCATTGCCGAGAAGGAGGACCATGAGCAGGATCTGGCATCACTGTTCGGCGGTGAGGATGACTTCGACTTCTACGCCGCCAAACGGCGCTACGAGATTCGGGAAACCGCCTTTGACAATCCCCGATCCTATCTCGGAATCTACGAGTCTCCGTCTCCCTGATGGTCGGTCGTCCGATACGCAGCATTACCTGTTTCGAGTATGACATCCTCGTCCGGGATGAGCCCGGGCAGTCCGTCGGTGGCAATCTGTGTGCTATGCCTTCCGCGGTTTTCGATTGGCTTGAAGCTGAGGCGCTGCGCCTGACCGATCCGTCGCGAGGCACACCCAACCGCTGGGTGCGTCTGACGCAACGGCGAGGACGCCGCGGGGTGCAGATGACGAGTTTCGTCGGCGTGATACAGGCACCGAACGGCTTTCAGATCGAGGTACTGCCAAAGGTGGGCAAGGCCATCGGGGGAGGCATCGTGGAGGCGCGTAGCCTGCTGATCGACATGCTGCGCTGCCTGGGCCCATTCCGCCACTTACAGACCGCCAGCGCCCGCCTCAAAGCAACACGCATGCCGCTGCTCGAGGTGTTCATCGCGGAGTTTCTGCAGAGCGTCGACCAGGTGGTCAAACGAGGACTGCACGGCGGATACGAGGTTCACGAGGGCAATTTATTCGCCCTACGGGGGAAGTTGCAGATGGCGCAGCATCTGCGCGAGAACCTGGTCCGCCGGGATCGCTTCTTCACCAAGTACGACGAGTTCACCTCCAACCGCCCCGAGAACCGTCTACTCCACGCGGCGCTGAGGGTGGTTCTCTCAGCCTCCGCCTCGCATGCAAATCAGCGTCTCGCCCGTGAGTTTTGCTTCGTGTTCGCGGAGGTGCCTGTTTCCGACGTTCCCGCCCGAGACTTTCAGCAGGTTCGACTTGATCGCGGCATGACGCAATATGCCGGCGCGTTGGCATGGGCACGGCTGATACTGGAAAACTCCTCGCCCCTGACAGGGATGGGCAACCACCACGCGCCATCGTTGATGTTCCCGATGGAAGTCGTGTTCGAGGCCTACGTAGCCAAGCACCTTGCCCGCCAGTTGGCCCCTTCATTCACCTTGAAAACCCAGACACGGGTCTTTTCGCTGGTGAAGCACATTGGGCAGAACTGGTTCCGCTTAAAACCCGATCTGCTGATCACCGAGGGGAAGAAGAAACGGGTGGTATTGGACACAAAGTGGAAATTGATCGACGCCGCAAAGGGGAACGGTACGGACAAGTACGGTCTCGACCAGGGTGACTTCTACCAGTTATACGCCTACGGCCAGGGCTATCTCGACGGCGAAGGCGATGTAGTGCTGATCTATCCCCGCACAGATACGCTGGAATACGCGCTCTCCGTGTTCGACTTTCCGAAGTCTAAGGGGCTGCGACTGTGGGTGCTGCCGTTCTGCCTCAGGACCCGGCGGTTGTCGGTTCCTGAAAACGCCCCTTTTGCGGATGTGCTCGTGGGCAAGAGATTGCCCGCAAGCACGCAGTTCGAGACCTCTGCTTCGACTAAAAATGTCAACGCCGAATGAAATGTGCTCCTTCTGGGGATCAAATCGCCGCCATAAAACTGCCCCTCTCGAGCTCATTATCGGTTGGGCTGTTGGTTCATCAAGCCCAGTTAGTAGTCTTTGAAGGGCTTGTATCGGGGCTTCCGGTTTTCGCGTCATCGCCCTTCTGCCGAGCCAATTTCGCCAGTGTCGGCACCTCGCGCCGCTTTAGCATGCGATGCAGACTCAAGCGTAACAAGCGGGAATCCAGCGAAAACTCTCTAGTACGACCAAAGCCCCCTGATGAAACAGGCTCACAAAGTCTAAGACCGTAAGCGTACCTGAGCATAGGTCTTCAACCAACTCTTGGATTCCTATGAGCACGAAGAGAGCCTTTACTCTTCAGGCCAAAGGTACAATGCTGGCTTCAGTTCTTCGTCTCGCCAGTCATCGCTCCAAAGGCTATTGCGATAAGTAAGACCGCCAAGCAGAGTTAGGCTGAGATCGCTATCGATTTGCTGGCCGGGCTTCCATACGGCGCTCGTAGTGGCGTTGGCCTCCAAGTAAGGACCACCTGTACCGTAGAGGATCAGTTCCAGCCGCGGTTCGAGGGCAAAGCTTGCATTTAGGCTGGAATTCAGCATCAAGGAGGGTAGCTCAGGGCCTTGATGTTGAGAATGACGCGGCTGGGGTTGCCACTTGCCGTTTTGAAGCTGTAAGGCACCAGCACTATCGTAGTGTAGTTGAATCGGTTCGCTAATACTGAGACGCCCACTGGTAGACAGCAATGCATTGAGACGAGCATTCACGGTAAACATGATGGGTAGCCAGCCCACCATGCGGTAGAATGGCCCTTGCTGGCGTAACCAGATTGTTTCGTCTCTCTGGAGCTTCTCTTCGAAGCTTGGTGTGATTTCGGTACCCTGGCACATGCGACCTTCCAACTTGGCCTCTTTCAAACGACCGCCTTCAAACGTCATCTGTCGTTTCAAGGCGAAAGTGGCTTGTAAGCGAATTGCGGCGCTGGCTTGCGGTGTAAAGTAAAGAGTTTTCTCGTGCTCGAAGGAGGTGTCTTCGGGTGGGCATGGTTCCCAGCTTCGATCCTGAAAAGTGGTCAGCAGCCATCGACCTGTCGCTGAGGGCGCTTTACCCAGCAAGCTCTCTACTGGAAAATCATCCTCTTCTGAGGTGACGCGCTCCACGACGATGATTGTTAACGTGCCGTCTTCCACCACATCTCCCAGCTCGGCGGACTCTATCGATAGCCTCAAGGTGCCATCTTCGTCTGTATCGGTCGCTGCAACGTGCGCGAGCAGACCTGAGTCCACCAGCTGCCCTTCGGCCTGCCCTAGCGGATGAAGTGGCGCGTCGGTAGCGGCAACCAGCCGCCAGCCGACTGCTAAGGGCTCGAGAAAACTTGGCGGCGACTTGATGACCAGTTCGAAGGCATCGTCGCCCAATGAGTCGATGTTGTCGACTGTATCGAACAGCTTGGCCGAATCATGGCTATCAAGAGCGAGTACTCGGGACTGAGGGGTTAAGTTACCGTCGATGAATGTCTCCCTGGCCAGGCCAGAGCTAGCCAGTCCAACCATCACCGGCACTGTCAGAAAGCGCATGATGAAACGGAAGGTAGACATGATGAGGGCTCGGTTGTGGAGTGGATTCATCTAAGTGTAGCTAGTGGTACCGTGCTTGGTATTCTTTTCTCCCGCTTGGTAAGCGCTCCAGTAACCGTATCTGTTGCGTACTGACTCAGGTCGGTAGAATGACTATCCAGCGCCAGAACTAAAGCACCGTCTTTAGCAGCCAATGCTCATTGGCATACTCTAGCTCAACGCGATCAAGATCATTACAAAAGGAAGGACAGTCCAATACCATCCTGTGATTTTCAGTGGAAGCCAACTCAATGGTGTGGGTCAGAATGTGGGTTAAAATCATAAAGACATAAAAAAGCCGCTGAAATCAGCGGCTTAATCGTAATACTTGGCGGAGGGACAGGGATTCGAACCCTGGAAAGGCTATTCACCTTTGCCGGTTTTCAAGACCGGTGCATTCAACCGCTCTGCCATCCCTCCGGCTTACGGGTGCATAGACTACCAGCTTTTCCTTGGAAGTCAACGTCTTTAGTACAATCTTAGCCCGACCCGGGTGATTTTTCCGCCCTGCATATCGCTGACGACCCAGTGAATGCCGTGCCAATCCACATCGTCGCCAACCACTGGATGGCCGCCAACGCGTAGCGATACAAAGTCGGCCAGGGTCATGTCTTTCTCACCTGGGCTTAGGGTCAGCCCGTAGGCCTGCGCAATATCCTGCATGTGCGCACTACCATCAAGCGTAAAGGTACCGAAGAAGGCGCGTTCTTGCTTTAGCTTAGAGTCTCCGTTGAACAGGCGGTTGAGGGCGTTTAGGTCTTCCGAACGGCCTATCACGCATATCACATCGCCTAATTTTAGCCGTGTGCTGCCTTTAGGATGCAGCATGGCATGTTCACGGAATAACGCTGAGATAAGTGCGCCAGAGGGAAAGCGCAGCAAACGAATAGGCACGTCGTCCAGGTCTTTATTTTCAACCGGGTAAACAAACATCTCGTAGTCGTTTTCCGGCAATATCCCCAGCGGACCTCGCCTGTCCGGTGTAGTGCCCGTTGGCACCTCGACTTTTAACCATCGAGCTATTAATGAGAGTGAGCCACCCTGGATCAGCAGCGACATTAATACCACCGCAAAGGCAATGTTAAAGTACAGTGACGCGTTCTCTACCCCGCCAATCAGAGGGAAAATCGCCAGTACAATAGGCACCGCACCGCGCAGCCCTACCCAAGCAATAAACCATGTTTCCCGCCAACGAAATTTAAAAAACGGCTTGATGGTGATCAGAACCGCCAGGGGGCGGGCAATAAAAATCAGCGCCAATGCCACTAATCCCGCTGGGAGGGCGACTTCCCAGAGCTCGCTTGGGGTGACGAGCAGCCCCAATACCAGGAAGAGCCCGATTTGGCTCAACCACGCCAAGCCATCGTGGACGGGTAAAATAAAATTGAGGTGGCGCCCCGGCTGGTTGCCAATCATCAGACCTGCCAAGTAGATTGCCAAAAAACCACTACCGCCTATAACGCTGGTAAGCCCGAACACGCTAAAGCCCAAGGCAAGCGCCAACATGGCGTAGAGGCCTGGTGCTAAATCAAGCCAGCGCAGCAGCTTGGCACTGAGCCAGCCGCCACCAATACCCACTACCAGCCCAATGCCGAATTGGCTAATAAAAAACATTAGTGTTTCGACGGGGCCGCCGATATCACCAACTAAAATATCGACCAGCATCAAGGTCAGGAAAATCGCCATCGGGTCGTTGGTACCCGACTCAATTTCCAGCGTGGCCCCTACCCGCTCATTGAGGTTTACTCCTCGCCCACTGAGCATCGAAAATACTGCCGCGGCATCGGTGGAGCCAACAATGGCGCCTACCAGCAACCCTTCCACCAAGGTTAAATCGAACACCAGCATCGCGATGCCGCCGACAATGGCGCTGGTGATAAACACCCCAAAGGTAGCAAGCGAAAGCGCCGGCCTGAAGCCGACGCGAAAGGTTTTGAGGCGTGTGCGAAGACCACCATCAAGCAGGATCATCGCCAGGGCGAGATGGCCGATCGTGAAAGCCATAAAGTAGTCATCGAACTCGAGACCCAGCAGCCCTTCTTCGCCGGCCACCATGCCCAATCCCAGGAAGATAAGAAGAAGCGGCACGCCCATCATGGCGGACAAGCGGCTCCCCAGAATACTGAGCGCCATTAATGAGCCGCCGATCAAAAAAAACGTATAGATTGCGTCCATGACTCTCCATCTCTTCCTAAAGCATGTCTATTATCGCATGTCAGCGTTGAATTTACTGCGGCTTATGGCTCGACAAGACGCAATTGAAGGCTGGTCAGATGCTTAGCGCGGCAGATACACTTTGGTTTCTGTTACTGGGAGTTATTGACGATGCTGACCTGTGTATGTCGCGCTTGGTATTTTTCACTGCTTTTAAAGGCCGTTTTATTACTCGTAAGTTCAATGACATACGCAAATGAGCCACAAGTTGACAATGATCCTAGTGAAGATAATCGCGAACTGAACAGTAGTGTATTGGTGCCTCCCATGTGGTGGACAGTCGAAGCCGAGGCCGAGGAGGCGCATCAGGGAGCCCCTACCGCCGCCGCCACGCCACCGCCACCGCTTGAGCCACCGCCGCTCAAACAAATCCGCATCATGCTGGATTGGTTTTTAAGCCCGCAGCATGCAGGCCTTGTTATTGCGCAACAACGCGGCTTATTTACGGCGCAGGGCATGGAGGTGGAGCTCCAAACCCCGGCGGACCCTGCCATAGCGCTTAAATTATTGGTCGCCGGTGAGATTGATTTCGCGTTAAGCCGCCAGCCTGCCCTGCATCTTTATGCGCACGATGGTGCGCCCATCGTGCGTATCGCGACGCTGATTGAAACACCGCTTACAGCGGTGGTCGTGGCAGGCGAGCTTGAAGAGCCTCTCAAGGAAAAGCTGGCGCCGCTGCGCTATGGCTATTCAAGCCTCGAAGGCCGCGACTTGTTCATACCGCACTTAATTCCTGACGCCCTGACACAGTCGGGCAACGTTGCGCCACCGGTTAACCTCCACTTTGACACTCGACGCGCTTTCGTTGAGGAGCAAGTGGATGCAGTCGTCGATGCACCTTTTCACTCATTGCCTGCACAGTTAGCCAGTGAAGGGATCAATACGCAGGTTATTCGCCACGAGGCGCTCGACATCCCCCGCTATGACGGCCTTGTGTTATTGGCCAACCGTGATGGGGCCATGCGGCGTGCAGACACATGGTCTCACGTCGTAATGGCTATTGAAGACGCGCATCACTGGATGCTGGAAAACCCCGACGCCGCATGGGAATTACTGATTAGCGCCGAACCGGTGCTCGACAACGCCATCAATGAGTCGAGCTGGCAAGACTTGCTCAGGCGTATAGCGTTGTCGCCTGGCGCGGTGGACAGCCGTCGTTATCAAGCATTTGAGCAGTATCTACAAAAGCAAGGCGTTAGCGATGAGTTGCTTCCGGTATCACGTTTAGCCATCGACCCACATGCCCAGTAGAAAGGCCGTTGTGTGATATTGACACGTACCTCAATGAATATTGAAAGTGATATTTTTAGGCAGCTACCGTGCGCACCTGGGGTGTATCTTTTCTATGGGCATAACCGGCTGCCGCTTTACGTCGGTAAAAGTATCCGGCTGCGTGATCGCGTGCGCGATCATTTTCAGCGTGCCCACCACCATCACAAGACCATGCGAATGGTCGAGCAGATACAGCATATAGAGTGGGAAGAAACAGCGGGTGACCTGGGCGCTCAACTACGTGAAGCACAGCTGGTAAAGTCATTGCTGCCGATTATGAACCGTCAATTGCGCAAGCAACGCAACCTGACCACCTGGCATTGGCCTGAGGAAGCGATAAAGCCACAACTGCTCAGCGGCACAGCGCTTAATCAACCGGTAACGGGCGCGTTCTACGGCCTCTACCGTAATGCCTCCGCCGCAAAAAAAGCGTTGCGAACGCTGGCCGAAACACACCGGCTTTGTCCGCGAGTGCTTGGTCTGGAAGCAGGTAAAGGCCGTTGCTTTGGCAGTCAGATAGGTAAGTGCCTTGGCGCCTGTTTCGGTAATGAAACGATGGGCGCTCATACACAACGCGCGCAGTCAGCCCTGCAGCCGCTTCAGGTCAACACCTGGCCATGGCCGGGACGAATTGTCATCAGGGAATCCCCTCCGGCACATAAGGCAGTGGCTTGGCACGTGGTGAACCAGTGGTGCTACCTGGGAAGTGTAGGGTCCCTTGCGGAAGCCAAAGAACTGGGCAGCAGCGATGTCAGTTTCGATATCGACAGCTATCGCATCCTTCAGCGCTTTTTACGCCACCCTGATCAATATGGCGTATCCATTATGCCGCTATAAGCGAAGCTCAGGGTGTTTGTGCTGTCAAAAACGCGTCGACTGACTGCTGAAAGGCGGCGGGTTGATCGGCATGTAACCAGTGCCCGGCTTGCTTTAGCGTCACGACCCGCGCGGTGGGGAGTATCTCACGCAGCGCTGGCAGCATGGCGTCGGTCACGTAGGGCGACTCATCGCCGCGCAGCACCAGCGTTGGCCCATTATAAGCAGCGTCCCCCGATGGCAATCCGATAATCCTTTCGTAGTCTTGGCGGATATGATCCAAGCCGACGCGCAGCGTGAGCCCGCCTTGCTCTGCGCGCACCAGATTGGTGGCAAGAAAGAGCCGGGTTGGACGAGAATCGACGTGTTCAGCGAGTAAATCATCAGCTTCTCGCCGATTAGCAGGCTGCCCTTCTCTAACGCGCTCTAACGCAGCAAAGACATCATCATGGCCGTGCTGGTAGGCCACTGGAGCAATGTCAGCTACCACCAGCGAAGCGACACGCTCAGGATGTTGGCGCGCTAAGCTAATGGCCACCTTACCGCCCATTGAGTGCCCCAGTAGATGTACGCGAGCAAGCGATAGCTTATCCATTACATCAACTACGTCAGCGCTCATCTGCGCGTAACTCATACCTGCCGCATGGGGCGAGCGACCATGATTGCGCAAGTCGACCGCAATCACTCGACGCGAGGTCTGCCACGTCTTGAGATGCGAGCGCCAGTTGTCGGCACTCCCCAGAAGCCCATGAATCACCACCAGGGGAATGGCATCGGGGTGCTCATCCGATGGCTGGTCCAGATAATGCAAATCTACTGGCGTGGCATCAGTCATCTAAGCTCCTTATCAGTTGAAGGGAAATCAGGCTGTACGCGGTGCGAGATCTGCCTGGTCGGTCCAGACCACCAAGCGGCGCGTCAACCATGATAGCAACAGGCCATAAAGTGGCAGGAAAAATAGCAGGCTGATGGCAAGCTTAATGGCGTAATCGACAGCGGCAATTTCAACCCAATGGGTAGCCATGAAGGTGTCTGGGCTTTGGTAAAACGCGACTGAGAAAAATGCAAAAGTATCGGCCAAGTTGCCCAGTACGGTAGAAAACACCGGGGCGACCCACCAAACCCACTGCCGCAAACGATCAAACACCTGCACATCTAACAACTGGCCAATAACGTAAGCCAAAAAGCTCGCCAGCGCGATACGGGCGACAAACAGGTTCCAGTCACTCAACGCTTCTATACCCGCGAAACGTCCTTGGGGAAAGACCACCGATACCACATACGAGACGATCAGCGCAGGGAGCATCACGCGCAGTACAATAGCGCGAGCCGGCTCTTTGCCAAACAGTCGGACGGTCAAGTCGGTGGCCAAAAAAATGAATGGAAAGCTGAAAGCACCCCAGGTGGTATGGAAGCCGAACAGGGTAAACGGAAGCTGAACGAGGTAGTTACTGGCGGCGATAATACCAATGTGGAACGCCACCATCACGGCGAGGCAACGGCGGTGCTGAGCGTCGCTTAAAACAAACATACGGCGGGCCTTTTTTGTGTTGACGAGGGGTTAGGGAACCCTCAACGCATTGCGCACCTAGGTGCAGTGAGAGGCGCATTATACGCCTTCTCAACCGCAATAAAAGTCATGGGCAATCGGGTTAGACAAGTGGAGGCGTCTTATTCGCACTACCGACCTGATGGTCACGCATGGCGCGATATACATCATCCACGCTGGTGGGGTCATCAATCGTGGAGGGGATGCCCACCTCCTGACCATCGGCCAGGTTGCGCAACAGTTTACGCAGAATTTTCCCCGAGCGTGTTTTGGGCAGACGGTCCACGACGATAACGTGTTTAAAACAGGCAATCGGGCCAATTTGCTCCCGAACACGGGCAATTAAAGCGGCCTCCAAGGCCGCTTCACCTTCTATATAGCCATCTTTGGGAATCACAAAGCCGACGGGCAATTGCCCCTTTAGGTCATCATGGATCCCGATCACCGCGCACTCTGCAACTGCCGGGTGGCCGCCAACGACTTCTTCCATCTCGCCGGTGGAAAGCCGGTGCCCTGCGACGTTAATGACATCATCGGTGCGCCCCATGATGAACAGATAGCCTTGCTCATCAAAAAAACCGCCGTCGCCGGTTAAGTAATAGCCCGGAAACGCAGCCATGTAGGCAGAGTGAAAGCGCTTTGGGTCACCCCAAACACCCGTTAAGCAGCCCGGTGGCATCGGTTGCTTGATGACCACACTACCCTGCTCCATGGGCGCGGCCTGCTGACCATCCCGGTTCAGTACTTGGACATTAAAACCGGGCACGGGCACGGTGGCTGATCCAGCCTTGGTGGGCATGGCTTCGATACCTGGCAGATTAGCGGCAATGGGCCAACCGGTTTCAGTTTGCCACCAATGGTCGATGACCGGGACGTCGAGCAGGTCATTCAGCCAATGATAGGTCGGTGGATCAAGCCGCTCACCTGCCACATAAAGATGCTTGAGACTACTGATGTCGTACTTTGCCAGCCAATGAGCGTCTGGGTCTTCTTTTTTAATCGCACGAAAGGCAGTCGGTGCACTAAAGAAGCTGGTGACGCTATATTTTTCGATAAGCCGCCAAAAACTCCCTGCATCGGGTGTTTTAACCGGTTTGCCCTCATACAGCACTGTCGAACATCCATGCAGCAGTGGGCCGTAAACAATATAGGAATGCCCTACGACCCAGCCAACATCCGATGCGGTAAAGAACACATCGCCAGGCGCCAAGGCATAGATAGCCTCCATGGAATAAGCCAGTGCAACGGCGTAGCCGGCAGTATCCCGCACAATGCCCTTAGGTTTTCCCGTCGTGCCTGAGGTGTACAGCACGTAAAGCGGGTCAGTCCCTTTTACCGGCACACAGTCAGCGGGGGTGGCTTGGCTGACGAGCGTTTCCCAATCGTAATCCCGCTCATTAAACTCAACCTCGCACTCAGGGCGGACTTTAATAATGCAGGCATCCGGCTGATGCGGGCTTAATGCAAGTGCTTGATCAATGATTGGCTTATAAGCCACGACGTTGCCTGCCTCGATACCGCAGGATGCCGCGACGACCACCTTGGGCGCAGCGTCTTCAATACGCGCTGCCAGCTCATGGGGTGCAAAGCCGCCAAACACGACAGAGTGAATCGCACCCAGTCGGGCACAGGCGTACATGGCGACCACGGCTTCCGGAATCATCGGCATATAAATGACAACACGGTCGCCTTTCTCGACCCCTAACTGCTTAAGCACGCCTGCAAAGGTGGCCACCCGCTCCAGTAGCTGGCGATAAGTAATGGTTTGCTGAGCCTGGGTCACTGGAGAGTCCCAGAAGATAGCAGTTTGTTCGCCACGGCCTTGCTCGACATGGTAATCCAGTGCCGCGTAGCAAAGATTCATTTCACCGTCGGAAAACCAGCGTGCATGCTGCTGTTCGTCGTAGCTCAAAATGGTCGCAGGCGGTGTGAACCATGGGATTCGCTTAGCCTGTTCAGCCCAGAAGTGCTCGGGCTGCTCGATAGATTGCTGATAAATCTGCTGGTAGCGACGCATGGGGTACCTATCTTTATTGTGATTAGATGAGGCTTGTAGAATTGTTGACACTTTATGCGCTAAAACGTCGTTTTACCCTACAACTATGGGCTACACCCCCGTGGCAATTCAGCCGAGGCTGATTCTACTGTCGCTAAAAATGCATTTATTACCATTGATTAACCGTTAAACAACGACTTGGACAAATCCCGCTAAATTACTGATCATTAAATAATCAGATCCTACACGCGGCGATGCCTTCAACAACCAATAACAAAGCTACCTTGATAGGTAGGCCAGGAGATATCCATGTCGGCTTCCACAAGTGCTGCACGCCTGCTTGAACACAATGGCCACGCCATTGAGGCGGGAACCAACTTATTAAAAGCCCTAGCCAATGAAAAAAGGTTGCAAATATTGTGCTTGCTTGCCAGGAAGGAACTGTCGGTAACGCAAATCAACCAGCAGCTGGCATTAAGCCAGTCGGCGCTTTCACAACACTTGGCGATTTTGCGACGTGACCATTTAGTGGAGACCCGGCGGGAATCACAAACGATTTATTATTCTCTTAGCAGTGCGAGCGCCAAGGCCATTATTACGACCTTGGCGGACCATTTTGCGGGATAATGACACCTAAGCGATAAGTGCTTGGTATTGTTCGAGGGCGCCTAACGACGATGCCAGCCTGTCGCTTCGAGCATACTTAGTCCTTTAAGCACGGCGTTCTCTACACCGCTTGCAATCGCCAGCCCAAACTTACGCCCCACTGTTTTGGGGGGCTCTAACTTCACGCGATATACATGAGCTTGTGCGATACGCTCCATCAAATACGCCTCACTGGTGCCGACGCTATCCACCAGCTTGCGATCAAGCGCCTCACTGCCGTACCAAATTTCGCCCGTCGCCAAGGCATCAATATCCATGTCGGGTCGACGCTCGCCAACATAATGCTTGAACAAGCGATGCGTGTTCTCAAGATCTTCGAGGAATTTTTCACGTCCCTCATCGGTGTTTTCACCCAGCAAGGTAAGTGTGCGCTTGTACTTTCCAGCCGTTAGCAGTTCAACGTCCACGTCGTGGCGCTTCAGCAAGCGGTGAATATTAGGGATTTGAGCAACCACTCCAATCGAACCAATCACGGCAAAAGGTGCCGCTTTGATGTGGTGCGCCGTGCAAGCCATCAAGTAGCCGCCACTCGCGGCTACTTTATCTACGCAAACGGTAGTCGTAAGACCCGCGTCGCGAAGCCGGTCAAGCTGGGCCGCCGCTAACCCATAGGCATGAACTAATCCGCCAGGGGACTCAAGACAAATCACCACCTCATCCTCAGGGCTGGCTACTTCAATCAGCGCTGAAATTTCTTGGGCGAAATGCTCGGTCGCTGAGGCTTTCATATCACCCTTGAACGTTAGTACCCACACATTGGGAGTGTCAGTATCAGCTTTTTCTTTACGGCGATGTTTATCTTCTCGCCGGAACGTTTTGAGTAGCTTTTTGCGAATGCCTGCAGGCGTTGCAGCCAGCCGTAGGCGCCGTGCCCGGCTTCGCCGTCTTTCGTGCAACGGTTCCACATGCAAGGTTAAATCTCTCTCACCCTCCGCCTTAGCACGTGCGATAAGCAATACGCTGATGCCGATAACGGCGACGACAATGCAGGCTTGTACGATAAATGTACCAATTTCTACTACCCATTCGTTCACGTGCATCTCCTTGCTTACAATTTAGCGCTAAGCCGACACCGTTGGGCAATGCATTGAAAACGGTGCTTGATATGAAACATATGTTTGAAATATTCTCTTATCAAAGGCCGCAAATTTTACAATTGTTTGGCGCTTTATACGCCAAGAATTTTCTTCTCGCATTTAATGGAACGCTATTATGTCAACGAATACCCTCGAAAAGTTGCAGGCTCGCTTTGATCCGAAAGCAGCTCAGGGGATACATGAGATTTTCCAGTTTCATTTTTCTGATGCAGACAGTTATTACCTCGATATTCAGGATGGAAAACTCGACGTTCAACAGGGTGAGCATGATGATCCCTCCGTTAGCCTGAGTCTGAGCACAGATACGCTAAAAGGCATCATGAATGGTGATATCAACGGCATGACGGCATTTATGACGGGCAAGCTGAAAGCCACGGGTAACGTGATGCTGGCCACCAAGCTAACCACGCTATTCCCTAGCGAATAATCGACAGCCTGCCTTACTTATCGCCAGCGTGCTAAGTGGGTTTCAATCAATTCGCGAGAAATCGAGTACACAGGCGGCAAGGCGGGTAGTTGGCGTGGTGAAAACCAAGCCGCATCGCTAATTTCCACCTCATCAATACGTATACGCCGCGTGGTGGCCTCGGCAAAGAAGCCCAGCATTAGTGAGTGAGGAAATGGCCACGCTTGGCTTTGGTAGTACCGCAGTTGGCTGACATGAACGCCGACTTCCTCAAAAATCTCCCGATGCACAGCCTCTTCGGCCGTTTCACCTGGTTCAATAAACCCGGCTAAGGTCGAGTAGCGGCCTGGCGGAAAACGCGGGCTACGAGCCAGCAACATCGCCTCACCACTAGTGACCAGAGTAATAATGCAGGGCGAAATTCGTGGATAGTTACGATGGCCGCAGGCGTGGCAATGCATCGCAAACTCGGTTGCCAGCTTAGTGGCCTCGGCGCCACAGCGGCCGCAAAAGCGATGATTTTCCAGCCATGCCCCGACCTGCAAAGCCGTTGATAACAGCGCATACCATTCCGATGGCAACTCGCCCATCCATTGACGCCCATCTATCCATTCATCCCCAGGTTTAGCGGCCAATTGCAACGCAACCGGCTCGTCCTGCCAATAACACAACGGCTGCATGTCGCTGGTCCATGGCTGCCAAGGGTGGAGCGGGGTTAATACATCGCCATCAGCAGGTAACGCAGGTGCCAACCGGCTACGCGAGAGATATAGGACGCGGCCTTCATGTACCTGATGGGGTATCTCTCTTCTAAGCATCGCTTACCGTGCCCTCACTCCAACGCAGTTGGTGCGCTTGGCATTTAGCCTGATGTGCTCGACGCTCTTCATCATTAGGCGCAATGACCCTAAGCTGCCCAGGCGTTAGCGTCATCCGTTGAATCGAAAGCCCTGATTCAGCGGGTGCATCACTGCGCTGAGATTGATTAGCTTCCGCATCCAGCGTTAGCGCCGTTTGCCCTCCCGTCATGGCCAAATAAACATCAGCCAGGATCTCGGCATCTAGCAGTGCGCCGTGTAATACGCGATGACCGTTATCAATATCGTAACGTTTGCATAGCGCATCAAGACTGTTGCGCTGGCCAGGGTGCATTTTTCTGGCCATGACTAGCGTATCAAGAATACGGCAATGATCCCTGACAGGACCTAGTGGTTGTGCACGGCCCTTGAGCATTTTCAACTCATGATCAATGAATCCCACATCGAAAGGCGCGTTATGAATGACCAATTCCGCGCCTTCGATGAATGCCCAAAAGTCATCGGCCACCTGCGCAAATACCGGCTCGTTGGCGACTTTGGCGTCATCAATGCCGTGAACGGCGACTACCTCAGCATCGATATGGCGCTCTGGGTTGATATATTGGTGGTAAGTACGGCCGGTATAACGCCGGTTGACCATTTCCACGGCACCAATTTCCACCAAACGATGGCCATCTTTAGGATCGATCCCCGTCGTTTCTGTATCCAATATGACTTGGCGCATCATGGTCTCCTACGCGCGTTGTGTTGCTTCATCAATGGCTTGGTTTGCAAGTGCATCGGCTTGTTCATTGCCAGGGTGTCCGCTGTGCCCTTTGACCCAATGCCACTCAACCTGATGCCGCTGGGCTTCGGCATCTAGCTGCTTCCATAGCTCAGCGTTTTTGACGGGTTGTTTCGCGGCGGTTTTCCATTGGCGCTTACGCCAATTATGAATCCACTGTGTAATGCCTTGGCGGACGTATTGTGAATCCGTCCAAATCGCCACCTGGCAGGGTTTATTCAACGTGCGCAACGCCATAATAGCCGCCATTAATTCCATTCGGTTATTGGTCGTCTGTGCTTCATACCCATACAAGGTTTTCTCATGCTGCCCACTTGCCAGCACAACCCCCCACCCGCCAGGGCCAGGATTTCCACGGCAGGCTCCATCGGTATACACGGTTACCTGAGGCAACCGCTCTGTTTCAGTCACGTTTGAGAGTCCTTAAATCGAAATTATCGCGTGCTTAGCGCCTAATGAAACCGTCAGTCATTTTTGGTGCGTGTCGCACCAAGCGAATTTGCTGCTACTGGAGATTTCAAACCAAATTTGATGCGTTGCATAGGCGCTCTGGGCTGGCGACGCTTGGCCAACACTATATAGCTTTCTCCCAGTGGACAGTTATAGCGCCGCCCCAGGGACTCCCAATGCTCCACGCAGCGCCCTCCAGGCCAGCTTCTAAAACAGCAGTAGTCTACGCGTTCGACCTCAAAGTCGACAAATGCTAACCAGTCACCCATTCGGCTGGCCGTGCGCCATTGCCCATTCCAGGGATATTGGCCTTGACGTTTGCGCCATTGCTTAACCACGCCGCTAACGCCGATGGGATTGAAACCAAACAGCACCAAAATACCGCTATCAGAGGTGACGCGCGCGGCCTCTTGCAATGTGTGGTGGGCATCCGGCAGGTGCTCAAGCCAGTGATGAAGCACCACAACATCCAGGCACCGATCAGGCAATGCCAATCGTTCAGCTGGACAAACCAACGTCTGCTCGTGGGGGGCACTCTTTCGGTTGGGCGCCCATTGAAGCGTGTGTGCAATTCCCGACATGGACATCATCGTAGGCCCCATGGCCATCTCAAGGCTATGGCCGCCAGAACGTGAGTCAACCAGGGGCCCCAGGCAGGCTCGCTGGGAATCCCATAACGATTTGCCTGCCTCAGATTCCCAGTAAGCTCGACTCGCGAATAACTGCTTGGCAAGTGTCTCTGTCGCTGCTGAATTTGACATGTACCGCACAACCCTCCAAAGTAACGGCTTTTTGACGTCTTGCATGCACCACGAAAGCGCTATCAAACTAACCGTAAGCGCTAATTCATCGTTAAAGGATCTCGCCTATGATGAGCGTGACACCGATCCCCGCCTTAAGCGACAACTATATTTGGCTGCTTCGACAAGATACCAGCCAAGAAGTATGCGTGGTGGATCCAGGTGAAGCGCTTCCCGTTATTGAGTTTCTGGAGCGCGAGTCGTTATCGCTTAGCACTGTTTTGATCACCCATCACCACCCTGATCATACTGACGGGCTGGGAGAACTGATCAAGCGCTACGCTCCACGGGTAATCGGCCCGAAAAATCCTTCAATTAATGGTGTCGAAGAGCGCGTAGGCGATGGCGATGAAGTTCGCGTCATGGGCCGATTATTTGAAGTCTTTGAGACACCTGGGCATACGTTAGACCATATTAGTTATTTTACACCAGGGATTCCCCCACTGCTGTTTTGTGGTGACACCTTATTTTGCGCCGGTTGCGGTCGCCTCTTTGAGGGAACACCCGAGCAAATGCACGCGGCCTTAAAGCGTCTTGCGGCGCTACCCGAAGAAACCTTTGTTTTCGCCGCGCACGAATACACTCAGGCTAACCTTCGCTTTGCCAGCGAAGCAGATCCTGAGAACGAAGACGTCAAACACGCCTTAATGGAGTGTGATAAGGCGCGGGCCTTAGACCGCCCCACCTTACCCAGCACGATAGGACGCGAGCTGAAAATCAACCCCTATTTGCGCGTCGGCACCGAAAGTGTCCGTAATGCTGCAAGCAAACAGGGTTCTATTGATAATGATCTCGCAACGTTCGCCACTCTTCGCGAGTGGAAGAATCGTTACTAAACGCTATCGCAACGACGTAACCCACTATGACGTATCGCACGATTCGCCAACGCCTATTATTAAGCGCCGGTAGTACAGTGATCATGAGCCTGCTTTTGGCAGCTGCGGCAAACTCGCAGGCCTCTGCGACTAGCTATGATACCTCTCCCCGCGCTACCTCAACGTCCAGCGCGACTAACGAGTCGCGTAACGCTCGCCCCTCATCTTTCCAAATGCATTTCTGGGAAGAACTTATGCTGGAGCCGCAGGATGCTTGGGGGAAACTGCGCGAAAGCTTCCACTGGCGTGAGCAATCGTTGCCCGCCGAGGCTCAAGCACGTGTAGATGAATGGATTGATCACTACAGATCACGCCCGGAAAACATTGTTGAAATCACCGAACGCGCAAGTCCATGGCTTGCCTGGATCACTCAGCAAATCAGTGAGCGCAATTTGCCGGGAGAGATGGCCCTCATTCCTTTCGTGGAAAGCTCATTTGACCCCGGCGCGCGCAGCCATAGTGGCGCTGCCGGGCTATGGCAGTTTATGCCCGGCACCGGCGATGCCTTAGGACTCGTGCGCAATGGGAACTACGATGGCAGACTGGACGTTGTCTCCTCAACCAATGCGGCGCTTGACTATCTCGAAACGCAGGCCGATCAGTGGTACGAAGGTGATTTGCAACTATCGGTCGCCGCCTACAACGCAGGCGCAGGTACGGTCAATAAAGCTAAGCAGCGCGCCGAGAGCGAGGGCCTAACCGGTGAATACTGGGATCTGAGCCTGCCTCAAGAGACCATGCAGTACCTGCCAAAATTGCTCGCTATTGCCACCATTATTGATGACCCAGAGCGCTACGACATCAGCTTGCCTGAAATTCATACGGAGCCCGCTTTTGCCAAGGTGAAGCTTGAGCATTCAGTTACCTTGACTGAAGCCTCCCAGCTATTGGACGTAGAAAAATCGGCGTTGGCTGAGCTCAATCCTGGTCTTATAAATGGTGCGCTCAACCCGTCAAGCGCTCAAACGCTGCTGGTTCCGGAAGACGTGGATCAACAAATGTTGGCTGAGCTTTCTAACGATAGTAGTAATCGTCAGACCGCTACCCGAGACAACGCGCCGGACACTTACCGTGTGGAAAGTGGCGACAGCTTATCGACAATCGCCAGTCGCTATAACCTGAGCGCCCAGGAGTTAATGCGCTTAAACGCGATTGACAGTCCGGATGCTTTACAAGCGGGTCAACTCCTGACACTTTCAGAACGTTGAGATTATCCGCCTTGTTAATAGGGAAACTGCCCCATGCACTGTGGCGTTATTGTGCGTCCCGCTTTATGCATTGCCCGGAACGCCTTGCTTGTGCTCTGCTCACTGGCAAGCTCTTTCGCCTATAGCGACACGGATATTGCCCCCACGGCCACGGACGGCACCGCGCCTATCGAAACGCGCCACGCGCTTTCGCTTTACGGCTCACCGGCGCTGGATGAGGATTTCGAACACTTTTCTCACGTCAACCCAGACGCCCCTAAAGGCGGCAGTATCACGCACACGGCCGTGGGCGGCAGTTTCGACTCGACAAACCCATTCATTACTCGCGGCACCCCGGCAACCGGCGTATCGCGGATTTATGACACCTTGATGGCGAGCAACCCCAACGAGCCCTTCAGCCTTTACGGCCTACTCGCCGAAGGCGTGCGCCTAGACCCCGATCGCGAATGGATCGAGTTTGATATTCGCCCAGAGGCGCGCTTTCATGACGGTGAGCCGGTCACCGCCTACGACGTGGTATTTTCGCTGAACCTGTTGCGTGAGGAAGGCAATCCGTTCTACAGCAGCTACTATGCAGGCGTCGAGCAGGCCGTCGCGCTCAATGAGCACCAGGTACGCTTCACCCTGACCGACACCGAATCCCGGGAGTTGCCGCTCATCGTGGCCCAATTGCCCATTCTGCCGCGCCACTACTGGGAGCAGCATGATTTTAGCGCGCCCTCCCTGGCCATTCACCCCGGCTCAGGCCCCTACAAGATCAGTGAAGTGGACCCGGGACGGCAGATCGTCTACGAGCGCGACGAAGACTATTGGGCAAAAGACCTGCCGGTGAACGTGGGCCGCAACAATATCGACCGGGTGATCTACGATTACTACCGAGACCGGGAGATTGCCTGGGAAGCTTTCAAGGCCGGACTGACAGATTTTCGCACCGATGCCCGTGCCGCCACCTGGGCCATTGGCTATGACTTTCCTGCCTATGAAGAGGGACTGGTCAAGCGCATCACGGTACCCGACGCGAATCCGTCCATGATGCAGGGGTTCGTGTTCAATCTGCGCAAGGAAAAATTCCAGGACCCGCGGGTTCGCGAAGCGCTCAGTCTGGCGTTTGATTTCTCCTGGCTGAATACCAATATTTTCTACGATACCTATCAACGTACCGAGAGCTTCTTCCAGAACTCCGAGATGGAAGCCGAAGGGCCGCCCAGCGACGCTGCCCTCGAACTGCTGGAGCCACACCGTGAAGCGTTGCTGGACTCCCATCAATCCGACCGACTGTTCACCGAGGCCCTGCCGATCGACCACCCCGAGGACCTTCGTGAACGCCTGCGGCTTGCCCTGGACCTGCTCCGTGAGGCGGGATACCGAGTGGAGGACGGCGTTCTCGTCCACCAGGACACCGGAGAGCCGTTGAGTCTGGAAGTCCTGCTCTACGATTCAGGCATGGAGCGCGTGGTTCAGCCTACGCTGCGTAACATGGCCCGCCTGGGCGTGCAGACGTCGTTACGTATTGTCGATATCAACCAGTATCACAACCGTCAGCGCAATTTCGACTTTGACATGGTGGTCAGCCATTTTCCGCAGTCCAATAATCCGGGGAATGAGCAGCGTGACTTCTGGACCAGCCAAGCGGCCGATTCACCCCAGAGTCGCAACCGCATGGGCCTTGCGCATCCGGCGGTCGATGACCTGGTCGAGCAGCTTATCCGCGCTGACGACCGCGAAGAACTGAATACCATTACCCGGACGTTGGATCGGGTGTTGCGCTGGGGATTTTATGTTATTCCTCATTACCATTCAGGCGAGACGCGGATCGCCATTTGGGATAAATTCGGTTATCCCGATCCTTTCCCTGAATATGCCATGGATCTAGACGCGTGGTGGGTAGACCCCGAACGTGAAGCCGCTTTACAGCGTCAATCCCGACGCTGAGCCGGTGTGAGGAGAACGCTGTGGCACGCTACACGCTACGTCGACTGCTGCTGATGATACCTACTCTGATAGGCATCATGCTGCTCAATTTCATTATCGTGCAGGCTGCGCCCGGCGGCCCGATCGATCAGATGCTGGCACGCTTCGAAGGCGCCGATGCCATGGCCAGCACACGCTTGGACATGGGCGGCGCGGATGTCCAGGTGAACGACGAGTCACGCGGAGCTCGCGGGATTGACCCGCGCTTCATCGAGCAGCTCGAACAGCAGTTCGGCTTTGACAAGCCCGCCCATGAGCGTTTTCTGGGCATGATGGGCGACTATCTGACGTTCGACTTTGGCACCAGTTTCTTCCGTGACCGCCCCGTCACGGAACTGATGATCGAGCGCCTGCCGGTGTCGATCTCACTGGGGCTCTGGACGACGCTGCTGGTCTACCTGATCTCGATTCCGCTCGGCGTTCGTAAAGCGCTACGTCACGGCTCGCGCTTTGACGTCTGGACCTCTGGCCTGGTGATCGTCGGCTATGCCATTCCCGGGTTTTTATTCGCCATTTTGCTGATTGTGGTGTTTGCCGGCGGCACCTACCTGGACTGGTTTCCGCTCAGGGGGCTGACATCACCGGATTTCGACCAGCTCTCCATCTGGGGCAAAATCAAGGACTATTTCTGGCATATCACCCTCCCCGTGATTGCCGCCGCGATCGGCAGTTTTGCCACGCTCACCATGCTGACCAAAAACAGCTTCCTGGATGAAATCCATAAGCAATACGTGCTCACCGCCCGCGCCAAAGGCGCCGATGAGCGACGTATTCTCTACGGTCATGTGTTTCGCAATGCCATGCTGATCATTATCGCCGGCCTGCCCTCAGCCCTGATCGGCATTTTCTTCACCGGCTCGCTGCTGATCGAGGTGATTTTCTCCCTCGACGGCCTCGGCCTGCTGGGGTTTGAAGCGGTCATGCAGCGCGACTATCCGGTCATTTTTGGCACCCTGTTTCTCTATACGTTGATTGGCTTGCTGCTCAAGCTGGTGTCGGACCTGACATATGTGTGGGTGGACCCGCGCATCGACTTTGCAACACGGGAATCGTGATCATGGCTGCCTTTTCGTCTCGATTTTCACCTATCACCAAGCGTCGTCTGGCGGCATTCAGATCGAACCGACGGGCCTGGGTATCGCTATGGGTGTTTAGCGTTGTATTTGTGCTTAGCCTGTTTGCTGAGCTGATTGCCAACGACAAGCCAATCGTCATGCAGTATGACGGCGAGTGGTATGTGCCGCTGCTGGTCGACTACCCGGAAACCGAGTTTGACGGTTTTTTGCCCACACGTACCGACTACCTGGACCCCTTTGTCCAGCAGCAGATAGCGGAAAATGGCTGGGCGCTATGGCCGCTGATCCCGTTTTCCTACCAAACGCTCGACATGCAGATGACCCAGCCTTCGCCTGCGCCACCCGACGAACGCCATTGGCTCGGCACCGATGATCAAGGCCGTGATGTACTCGCCCGGGTAATCTATGGCTTTCGCCTCTCGGTTGCTTTTGCTCTGGTATTAACCGCCGGTTCTCTGGTAATAGGAGTTATCGTGGGTGGTGTGCAAGGCTACTTTGGCGGCAAGGTTGATTTGGTGGGCCAGCGCATCACCGAAATATGGTCAGGCCTTCCTGTGCTATTTCTGCTGATTATTCTGGCTAGTTTTGTGCAACCTGGTTTTTGGTGGCTACTGGGTATTATGCTGCTGTTTTCTTGGCTTGGGCTGGTGGATATTGTCCGGGCCGAGTTTTTACGCGCGCGGAACCTTGAGTATGTTCGCGCGGCAAAGGCCATGGGGCTGCCCTCTCGCTTGATCATGTGGCGGCATGTACTCCCCAATGCCATGGTGGCTACCCTGACGTTTATTCCTTTCCTATTTACCGGTGCGATCGGTACCTTAACCGCACTGGATTTTCTAGGGTTTGGACTGCCGCCTGGTTCTCCTTCACTGGGCGAACTTGCCGCACAGGGGAAAAACAACCTGCATGCCCCATGGCTGGGCATTACCGCCTTTATAACCTTAGCCACCATGCTGTCGTTACTGGTATTTATTGGCGAAGGCTTGCGTGATGCCTTTGATCCTCGCCACGTTCAACTAAGCCCGTCGCCCGCTAAGGAAGCGCATCATGCCTGAGCCCCTACTTTGCGTCGATAACCTAAGCGTTGCCTTTAACGGTACTAGTGTTGTCGACTCACTTTCCCTGGAACTTCATGCAGGTGAAACACTGGCGATTGTCGGCGAGTCCGGCTCGGGTAAGTCGGTATCCGCCCTTGGGCTAATGAACTTATTGCCTGCCAATGCTCAGGTAAGCGGTGAACGACGGTTAAATGGCGCGCGCTTAGATTTGCTTAGCAACGCCGAGTGGAACGACTTGCGCGGTAATAAAGTGGGCGTTGTCTTCCAAGAGCCTATGACATCGCTTAACCCACTCCATCGCATTGGTAAGCAAATTGGCGAGTCCCTTCGTTTGCATCAAGGGCTCACTGGAAAGGCTGCGCGAGCAAAGGCTAAAACATTACTCGAACAGGTTAAACTACCCCGATCTGAAGAACTGCTTGATGTTTGGCCTCATCAGCTATCAGGTGGTCAACGTCAGCGGGTAATGATTGCCATGGCCATTGCCAATAATCCATCGTTGCTGATCGCCGATGAGCCCACCACAGCGCTTGACGTCACTGTCCAGCAAGACATTCTGAGATTGCTTAAAGAGCTACGCGACCAGCATGGCATGGGGTTGTTGCTGATTAGTCACGATCTTAATCTGGTACGCCGTCACGCAGACCGCGTATGCGTCATGTATCAGGGGAAAATTCAAGAATCGGGGCCTGTCGAGCGCGTTTTTGAGCAGCCACAGAGCGAATACACCCAGCGTCTTCTGGCCGCTGAGCCGGAAGGACGACCATCACCGGTTACTGAGAGCCCACCGTTACTGACTGTACGTCAGCTAAGCGTCAGCTTTAAACGGCCCAAAACCGGTTTATTCAAGCGCCAGCCGCCCGCATTTGAAGCGGTAAAAGCCACCGATTTAACGGTCGCCCCGGGTGAAACGTTGGGCATCGTGGGCGAATCGGGCTCGGGGAAAACCACCCTCGCCTCCGCGATCATGCGCCTAGTCGCTAGCCAGGGGGATATTACCCTTGGTGAGGCGCCCTTGAGCCAACTGAGCGGTAACGATTTGCGCCGCCAGCGCCATCGATTGCAGATGGTATTCCAAGATCCTTATGGCGCATTATCACCGCGCATGCCGGTATTTGATATCGTCAGTGAAGGATTGCGCTTCCACTCTCCTGATTTATCCGATACGGAAGTTACTCAGCGTGTCCATCAAACGTTGAGCGAGGTTGGGCTGCCGGAAAGCTGTACGGCGCGCTACCCACATGAATTTTCCGGTGGTCAGCGCCAGCGCATCGCTGTCGCCCGGGCAATTATCCTCGAGCCTGAGCTGTTGGTATTGGACGAACCAACCTCTGCGTTGGATCGCACCGTTCAAAAACAGCTGGTGACGCTGTTGCGTGAACTTCAGGCACGGCGCCAGCTTAGTTATCTGTTTATCAGCCATGATCTAGCAGTGGTCCGCGCCATGGCGCACCGAGTTATGGTGCTTAAAGAAGGCGAAGTGGTCGAGCAAGGCCCTTGCCTGGAGCTGCTTGCCTCTCCTCAACATCCGTATACCAAGGCACTTATAGAGGCTGCTTACCTAAAAGACTTTGTTGGCTAATATTCTGCGCCACCCAGGTTCTCTCAGTCTTTTGCGTGTTAGCTTTAGAAACAAAGATAACGGTATAAAACTAAATAAAGAGGTTACTATTCAGCGATTCAAGTAACTCAGAACGTTAGCCATAAAAGAGTTAGAAGCTGGCTATTTCGTCAGGGGTTAGTTCGCGCCATTCGCCGGGTGCCAAGTCGTCCGTCAACACAAGCTCCCCGATGGAACGTCGATGCAGCGCCTCAACATGGTTGCCTAACGCCACAAACATGCGTTTAACCTGATGGTAGCGGCCTTCCGTGATAGTCAGCTCAGCTTGTTGCGGCGACAAAAAACGCAGTGTCGCTGGCTGAGTCGGCGTTTCTTCACCGTCAAGCATGATCCCTTCTGATACTTGGTGTATAGCCCAATCAGCGGTAGCGCCTTCCATGGGCTCGGCAAGCTCAGCAATATATACCTTGGCACAACGGTGACGTGGAGACGTCACACGGTGCGACCATTGACCATCATCGGTAAGCAGCAATAAACCCGTGGTATCCACATCAAGACGACCGACGGGCTGCAAGCGTTCCGCTTTGGGCAGGTCGATCAAGTCAATCACTCGCGGGTAGAGCCCTCGCCTAGCAGTACACTCTACATCAGCAGGCTTGTGCAGCATGATATAACGTAGCCCTACCAGCGCCAACGTCACACCGTTATGTACCACCACATCGTTTTCCGTATCAATGTGTGTCGCTGCTTGCTTGATCGGCTCACCGTTCAAGGTGACCTCACCATTTTTTAGCGCTCGCTTTGCTAAGCTTCGCGTTAACGGGGTCGTTTCACTTAAAAAGCGGTCAAGACGCATTAGTGGCCGACTCCTGACAGTAGCGAAAAGCGGTCGGCATCTTGCCAGGCAGGAAATTTTTCTCGAAAAGCATCTAAATCCGTTTTATTGAGGCATCCCGTTTCAAGAAACGGCGTATGCGCTGAATGATCGATAAGTGGTTCACCTTTAAAATCCACCAGCATGGAATCGCCGCTATAAGCCATTCCTTTGGCATCTTCGCCTACGCGATTAACGCCAATCACGTAAGTCAGGTTTTCAATAGCACGAGCTTGCAACAGCGTACGCCAGGGTTGACGGCGAGGTGCAGGCCAGTTGGCAACGCACAGCAGCGCATCATACTCGAAATGCTCGCCTTGTGTAGGCTGCTGGCGCAGCCAAACCGGAAATCTTAAGTCATAGCACACCGTCAGTAGTATTTTAAAACCGTTCAGCTCGACAATTTTGCGCCGCTCCCCCATGTCGTAACGTTCATGCTCGCCAGCCATGCGAAACAGGTGTCGCTTATCGTAGTAGGTCAGAGCACCTTGAGGGGTCGCCCAGATTAAACGGTTATAGAATTCTCCGCCCTGCTGGATAGCAACGCTACCGGTCATCACACAGTTACGCGACCGCGCCTGATCCAATAGCCACGCTACGCTTTGGCTGTCTTCCATGGGCTGCGCCATCTCACGGGAGTTCATCGTAAACCCAGTGGCAAACATTTCGGGAAGCACAATCAGGTCGGTATCCCGGCCATCAAGATCGCCAAGCAGTGTTTCAAGATGGGTATGGTTGGCGTGGGGGTTTTCCCAGCGCAAATCGCATTGCACCAGGCTAGTTCTAAGTTGGCTCATCGAATCACTCCTTTACGCCGCTCACGTTGTCACGGGTGTGTTAGATTAGCATTTTTAAATAATGAGGCTGCTATGCTTCCTACTCCATCACGCGATCCTGAAGCAGTCAAAGGCGTTACCTTTGCCCTGACGGCCTATATCATGTGGGGTTGTTTCCCGCTTTTTTTTGCACTGTTTGATGGCGTGCCGGCTGTCGAGGTGCTGATTCACCGCATTCTGTGGTCGTGTCTGTTTTTGGTGGGTCTTATCAGCCTCTTGCGTCGCTGGCCTCCCGTTGTTGCCGCTCTGGTGGAACCCAGGCGACTCTGGCGTGTCCTCGCCTGCGCTTTGCTGATCGCATTCAATTGGGGAATTTACATTTACTCGGTGGAAACCCATCAAGTATTACAGGCAAGTTTAGGCTATTTTTTGTCGCCACTGGTGAACGTGGCGCTAGGTATACTGGTGCTACGTGAAGTAATGGCGCGACTGCAGCTGGTTGCCTTGGGCTTGGCTAGCCTTGCCATCGCCATCCAGTTTGTCATGCTCGGTGAGTTGCCGTGGATTAGTCTGCTACTGGCATTGAGCTTTGGAAGTTACGGACTATTTCGCAAACAAGTGCCGCTTGATGGTCTATCAGGACTTTTTGTGGAAACGTTACTGCTGTTTCCTATTGCACTGCTTGCGTTGGCAGGGCTGAGTTGGCAAGGGGTTTCCCATTTTTTAAGCGATACACCAACCACCGCCCTGCTCGTTGCTAGTGGCATTATGACGGCCCTCCCTCTCATGGCTTTCGCGGGTGCAGCGCGGCGTTTACGTCTCGCCACGCTGGGGTTTCTAATGTACATCAACCCCAGCATTCAGTTTTTTATTGCGCTGACGATTTTCAACGAACCCCTGAGTCTTATCCAGTTAGTGACGTTCGTCATGATTTGGACAGGACTGGCCCTCTATTCGTGGTCAGCATGGCAATCACGCACTCGCTAACTGGCGACTAGGTAATGCCAGCGCCTCTTGATCATCAACTGTTAGTTGAGGCGTTGGTTCACGCTCTGGCTGATAGCCGATGCGAAACCCTCCCCAGTGCCGACCATTGATATAAATAGGCACTGATAGATCGTGCATAATTTCACCGGTATCACGTTTATAGGTTTGTAGTAGCAATGGTTTCTCGTGGGCACCGCACCGACGCCCAGTAGGATCATCGAAAATACGTTTGCTGCGACAAAATTTCAAATCGTGATCATAGTCACCGGTGGGTTTACGGCTCACCGCCTGATTATGGGTTGGCACATAGCCTTGCCGATCGCAGGTAATGGCATAGCTCAGCTCAAGCTGGCTGAGCAACGGTTCTTGAATATCGGGGAGATGTTTATCGGTGAAAGAATCAAAAGACGTGCGATAAAGCGGTGGCTGAGTATCGGGGATCTGCTGATATTCAGGCTGAAAAAGTGCCGACTCGCTTAATTCTCCTCGTTTAAGAGCACTTTCAAATAACTTGCCCAAACGATCTGCTGTTTTACGCGCCGCATGGAAAACTTGCTGATGACGGCCGTTAAGACGCTGTTGCGCCAGCTCTCCATCGACGCCTTCAGCCGCCTCCATCAAAGCACGTGCCTGGTTTGCCAGGTCGTGCATATTGCGGTTGCCTTCATCAACATCCGCCTCTAGCTGATGCAGGGTATCCGCGACGGTTTGGCTATGCTCGCGCGTATTATCAATGGCTTGCGCTACACTGCTGATTTCGCGTTGCACCTGATCAAATTCTTGGGTAATAGTGCCCAAACTGGTGCCAACGTGCTGCATATCAGCCGAGCGATGGCTAATGCGGCTCATCAAACTGCCCATTGATGAAACGACATTCTGACCGCTTTGATGCATATCCTTAACGAGTTCATCGACGCTTTGGGTGGCCGTTGACGTTTTGTGCGCCAGATTACGAACCTCTCCGGCCACTACCGCAAACCCGCGTCCGTGCTCGCCCGCCCGTGCGGCTTCAATGGACGCATTGAGCGACAATAGATGCGTTTGTTCGGCAATGTCTTCAATCATTGACGTAACGTTGCGAACGCGCTCAATTTTATCATTGAGCGACGTCAACATTTCCAGTGCTTGCTGGGATTGCTCAGAGACCTCGCTCATCTCATTGATAATATCAGTCAAGGCTTCTTGATTATGGTGACTGGACTCACGCGCGCTTTCTGCCAGCGCCGCCACCTGGGAGGCGCTGGCGCTGACTTGCATAATGGCTGTGTTGATCGCGCCCATACTAGCTGATGACTCACGCGCCATTTTTTCTTGCTTACTGAGACGCTGGTCCATCAAATCGGCATAGTGCGACACTTCAGCTGAAGCAATAGCGGTGCTGCTGGCGCGACGCATAAGTCGAAACGCCATCGCCCGAAGCGACGCGTAATCCGCCATGAGGCGATTGCCAGTGCGCTTGCCTTCTAACTGCTGCTGATCGGCTTGATAGAGTCCCCACCATGCGATCCAAACGCTCAGTGCACCGGCAAGTGCCGACAAACCAACCGCAATATATCCCCCGACGGTACCGTAAGACACCAGCCAGCCGGCAAGTGCCAATAGCACTATGGGAACCATCCATCGAATGACACGCATAGTCAGTACTCTTGTTATTAACGTGAAATGAGGTCCCAAACCCTTGAATGGGCTTAGCGTTAAGCTTACCCACTAATCAGGATTAAATAAGTAACACTTTGGGGGAAGAACCTGTCCAGGGCATGAATTTATCGGCGAGTACCGTAAATTGGCTTATAACGCGTTAATATAAAGCGCTACGTTCGCGTTAGGCTATGACGTAGCTTATTGTTTAGATAATTTGACGGCGAATCGCCCTTGGAGCTCATGCTAAAGCGCTACTTGCCCATCCTTTCGTGGCTGCCTTACTACCATAAACGGTTACTAGGGGCGGATTTACTCGCCGGCTTGATTGTTACCGTCATGGTGATACCGCAATCGCTCGCTTATGCGCTACTCGCAGGTCTGCCTGCGGTAGTGGGTTTGTACGCCAGTATCCTGCCACAACTGGTATACACCCTATTTGGCACCAGCCGCACCCTGGCCATTGGCCCGGTGGCCATCATTGCGCTGATGACCGGGGCCGCCCTTTCGGCTGTCGCCACGCCTGGTAGCGATGCCTATCTTCAGGCTGCGCTGGTACTGTCGTTGCTTTCGGGCGTCATGCTGGTAGCCATGGGGCTACTCAAAATGGGCTTTTTCAGCAATTTCTTGAGCCACCCTGTGATTTCGGGTTTTTTAACAGCCTCTGGCATTTTGATTGCGGTCAGCCAGCTCGGCAGCCTGTTAGGCATTGAAAGCAGCGGGTTTACCCTGGTCGAACGCTTGATAACGCTCACCCCTCACCTTAATGCCATCAATGTGCCTACGTGTGCCTTGGGCGTTAGCACACTGGTGTTTTTAGTCTGGCTTCGACGACATGGAAAATCGACGCTTCGGCGACTGGGACTGCGTGACAGCGTGGCTGATCTGGTGGCCAAGGCAGGGCCCGTTATCGCCGTTGTTGCCACCACGCTGGCTACTTGGTATTGGGGACTCTCGAACCAGGGGGTCAGCGTCGTGGGTGATGTACCCGCTGGCCTCCCCGCTTTCAGCCTACCTTGGGCCGACACCTCACTGTGGCGAGCGCTTTTCATACCGGCTTTGTTAATCAGCCTGGTCGGCTTCGTCGAGTCGGTTTCGATGGGGCAAATGTTGGCTGCTAAACGGCGCCAGCGTATTTCCCCTAATCAGGAATTGATCGGGCTCGGTGCTACTAACATAGCCGCTGCCATCAACAACGGTATGCCAGTCACCGGGGGCCTTTCACGCACGGTGATTAATTTCGATGCGGGCGCCCAAACGCCAGCCGCTGGCGCTTTTGCCGCCCTAGGCATTGCATTGGTGACGATGGCGTTTACCGGTTGGCTTTACTACCTGCCGATTGCCACTCTGGCGGCGACGATTACCGTATCTATTTTAACCCTCGTGGATATTCCCATGCTGCGCCAGACGTGGCGCTATTCGCGCAGCGATTTTTCCGCCATGGCGTTAACCATCACCCTTACACTTGTTGAGGGTATTGAGGCGGGCATCCTGGGAGGCGTTACCCTGTCCATCGCACTCTACCTATACCGCACCAGTCGCCCGCACAGTGCATTGGTCGGGCGAGTGCCTGATACAGAGCATTTTCGCAACGTCGAACGCCACGATGTCGAAACCGTCAGCCGTGTAGCGCTGCTGCGTATTGATGAAAGCCTTTACTTCGCCAACGCCCGATACCTGGAAGATACCCTCTATAACTTGGTGGCTAGTCGTCCCGAACTCGAGCACGTCGTGTTGATCTGCTCCGCGGTTAACCTGATCGATGCATCGGCCCTCGAGAGCCTTGACGCCATCAATGCCCGCTTAAAAGATTCAAATGTGAAACTGCACCTTTCTGAGGTAAAAGGCCCTGTAATGGACCAACTTAAGAAAAGTGACTTTCTCGACGCCCTCACCGGTCGCGTCTTTCTCAGCACCTACGCTGCATGGCGGGAGTTTTATCAGCCATAGATTTCACAACCGGCAGCCATTGCTGACATCAATTGCTAATATATTCCCGCGGATTACGCGGATAATAGCGTTCGGGCTGGCTTTCCAGATGGGTAAAGTAGCGGGTGTCTTTGTAGGGCATTTTCATAAAACCTGAAACTCCCAACCCTTCAATTTGGCTTACCGATGCAAGCATTCGCGCCAGTAACTTACGAAACTCATTTTCCCTGACGGGATCGAGAAGACGGTAGTAGCTATGAATTTTGAGGTGCCTGGGGAGTGCTTCAAAAATGATCATGCCGGTGTGGTGTATCTCATTAAGTTGCTGTAATACCCGCATAATCGACGCTGGAAGCACTAATAGCTCCTCGGGATCAGGGCCATCCTCGAAATAGCTATGCTGCCGCGTTTGGTCTTCTAGCTCGGGGACGGCGCTCATTTCATAGCTGATCGCCATACCCGGTTCGCAATAAAAAGGCTCTGTGGCTGCTTCCCTTTCCAGGTGCAACGTTTGGCGGGCATTAAATAAGCAACTTTTGAATACCCCTTGACGGTGAATCGCCCGCGCCAAGTGGACCATATTGTTAACCGCTTCGATAAACGCGGGCTTAAGCTCAGGGTTGTGCAGGTTTAATGACGAATCGATATACACCCCTTCCCGCTCCCAGCGCACCGCCAAGCCACCCACCACGGGATATTTACCAAGGCGACTGACCGAGGCCAAAAAAGCTTTTTCTGTTTCGCCCATGCCTTGCATGAACTGTTTGTAATAGCGGTCCAGCTGTACATCGTTGACGTCGTTAAGGGTTTCCGGCGCATTGGCTTCACGCAGAAAGGCCTTGCGCGAACTGTACACGACGGTATCGATTTCATATTCAGCGGGGCGCCCCCACACCGGCACCAGCGGTGATTGTGCCCGGCCGGGCAGATCAATCATTACCACCCTGGCCATGCGAGGCATCGCCTGCAGGAAGTAGTCGCCGGCCTGGCGGCGAATGTGGGGGTCAGGATCCAGCATACCGTCGAGTGTGCGGGCAAACTCCATGGGCAAGCCCAAGGAGTTTGCAGGAATGGCGCGGTGTCCAAAACGGCACGATTGCGCCGACGCCAACGCATAAAGAGTGCCAGCCACGCCCTGCTCGTCAAAGCGCGGTGAAGAAAGCGCGCCGTTTAATTGATCTTCGCCGATAAAGTAAACGTCGCCCAGCCGAGCATTGGTTTGTTGCAGGTTGTCCGACATCAGTTCCATCACGTTAGCGCCGACGAACTGCAACTGGGCATCGAGCTGGGCAAATACCGACGAGCCCCAGTCAATCAATGCAATGGACTCCTCAGCAGGGTCAAAGACCAAGTTGGAGGGTTTGATATCGCCGTGTACGACGGGCCGAGCCTGGGGCCCTGCCTCACAGCGCAGAGCGGCGAGAATATCCGCCAACTGGGCCGCAATGCGCATGATCAAACGGGGCGATAATCGCCCCTCTTTGAGGGATATCTGCTCCAGATTCCAGCCCGGCGCACGTTCCATCACCAGAATGGATTGACCTCGTGACCGTTGATAGGTGATCAGCCTGGGAATGCGTGGGTGCGAGACCTGCTCCAGCATGAAAGCCTCTTCTTCCAGGCGTTCTTGCAGGTGAGTGGGTAGCGTAATACGTGAAAATTTAAATACATAATGGTCGGTCGCGCCTAGGCTGGACGCGCTACCGGCGAACACAAACCCATAGGCACCTTTGCCAATCAGCTCAATGTCTTGATACCCCAACTGGGCAAGCTGTGCCTGGCACAGCGCCACCCAGTCCTTGAGCTTTCGGGCATCGTGATGACTCAGCAGATAGACCGATTGTTCTTCGGGTATGTAGAACTGCTGAAGCGGTGCCTGGGCCATAGTTCGCCTGCGTTAGCCTAGATGAAGAAGCATGGTCTCCGGGGCTTCCAGGAACGCTTTCCAGGCATTGCAGAAACGCGCGATAGTGCCGCCATCGATAAACCGGTGATCCCCCGCCCAGGTGATGGTCATGATCGCGCGCCGCTGCACGTCGCCCTGTTCATCAAAGCGCGGCAGCCACTGGGTTTTGCCAAGCGCTACAATGGCGGCTTCTGGAGCGTTAATAATTGGTGCCGCGTAGGTCCCTCCCAGCGCCCCAATGTTGGAAATGCTGATGGTGCCGCCCTTGAGGTCGGCCTGATCAACTCGCCCCTCCCTAGCCGCGTTGGTTAAGCGTCCTACCTCCCTGGCAATGTCCAATAGCGTCAAGCGTTCAACGCCTTTTACATTTGGCACTAACAAACCGGCTTTGCTATCCACTGCCATGCCGATATTGCACTGGGCATAGTAATGCAGTTCATCGCCTGCGGGGTTGAGTTGTGCATTGATAATCGGCTGCTCTGCTACGGCCAGGGCCATCGCTTTCATGAAAAACGGCATCAGCGTTAAGCGCTCACCGTGAGCCTCTGCTAGAGGCTTCAAACGCTCTCTCATGGCGAGAAGTGCCGTCACGTCTATCTCATCGCCATAGTGAAAGTGCGGAATAGTACTGGCCGCTTCTACCATACGCTTGGCCATCACCGCTCGCATGCCGCGCAGTGGCTCGACTCTGGCCGCTTCACCACTCCCTCGTGAAGCGGTGTACCCAGCGGGCGACACTGATGCCTCAGCCGGTTGGTCTAGGTGCGCCAATACGTCTTCCTTGAGTACCCGACCCTCTTTACCGCTGCCTGAAATCTCCGCCAGACTGAGGTGATGTTCCCGCACCAGCCTTCTGACCGCCGGGCTGGCAGGCACTTTTCCATGCCCTTTTACAGGTGTTGACAATCCAGACGCTGGCACCTCGGCTGGTTTTCCGGTGCTTGACGCTTGAGAGGCTTGGGGCGCGACTTGTTCATCCTTCGACGCGTTGGTCTCGATGGTCACTTCACCTTCCGCCTGGTAGGCATAAAGCGGCGCGTGAACTTTGGCAATTTGCCCCTGCTCGACATACAGTTTGCTGACCACACCCGCCTCAGGTGCGGTAATTTCCACCAGCGCCTTATCGGTCATCACCTCGACGATGGGCTGATCTTCTTCAATGCGATCGCCTTCCGCGACGCGCCATTCGACCACTTCACATTCAACAATGCCTTCGCCGATATCCGGCAGCATAAAATCGCTCATTGTGTTTCTCCCCATGCGTTCTTCGGCCTTTTAAGCCGCTAAAAGTTGACGCTTTCGCGAATCGCTTCAAAGATTTTGAGATGATCGGGCAGATACTCTTTTTCCAGCACCAGCGGGAAAGGCGTATCCAGCCCGGTCACCCGTGCAATGGGCGATTCCAGGTAGAGAAAACAACGTTCCTGTATCGTCGCGGCGATTTCACCGGCAAAGCCACCGGTCAGTGGCGCTTCATGGCTCACCACCAGGCGGCCGGTTTTGAGCACTGATTCAGCCACCGTATCGGCATCCCAGGGCAACAGCGAACGCAGGTCGATAACCTCACAGTTAATGCCCTGCTCTTCTGCCAGCTCCACCGCCTTGCCGATCACTTCCATTTGCGCACCCCAGCCCACCAAGGTAATGTCAGTGCCTTCCTTGATGATTTCGGCTTCGCCAATGGGCAGTTGATAATCGTCTTCCGGCACCTCGCCTACCGCTGCGCGATAAAGCCGTTTAGGTTCTAAAAAAAGCACCGGATCTGGGTCACGAATCGCCGCTAGCAAAAGTCCTTTGGCTTGATAGGGATTGCGCGGCACGACGACTTTTAAACCCGGCGTATGGGTAAAATAAGCCTCGGGCGATTGCGAGTGATAAAGCCCGCCGGAAATACCACCACCGTACGGCGTCCGAATGGTCAAACCGCCAACGTTAAACAGATCTCCTGAGCGGTAGCGGTACTTGGCAGTTTCGTTAACGATCTGGTCGAAGGCGGGAAAAATATAGTCGGCGAACTGAATTTCAGCGACCGGCACTGAGCCTTGAGCAGCCAAGCCGTTGGCAAAGCCAATGATGCCCTGCTCAACCAGTGGCGTATTGAAACAGCGAGCTTTGCCGTATTTTTCCTGTAGATGGCTGGTGGCGCGAAAAACACCGCCAAAGATACCCACGTCTTCGCCAAAGCAGATGACTTTTTCGTCTTCCGCCATAGCGATGTCGAGGGCATTATTGATCGCCTGCAGCATGTTCATTGTGGGCATGTTACGCCTCCCCCTGTGAGTCGGTATCCGTGCTTACGCCAAGGTCCAACGACTTGGCACCGCGGGGATAGGCATCCGGGTAACGGCGAATATGCTGCTTGAGCTGATCAAATTGACGCTGCAACGCCGGTGTTACGTCGGCATAGACATCGCTAATCAATGAATCGAGAGGCGGGGGCGAACGCTTTTCAGCGCGCTTCATAGTATCCAACACTTCGCGGCGCAGACTTTCCTGCTCGCGGGTTTCCTCTTCCTCGCTCCACCAGCCTTTGGCCAAAAGCCATTTCTGCATTCGTAACAGCGGATCTTTTATTCGCCAGGCTTCTTCTTCATTTTTCGAGCGATAGCCTGACGGATCATCGGAGGAAGAATGCGCGGCCAGTCGGTATGTCATGGCCTCAATGAGTACCGGCTGATTGCGTTCAACGGCAAGCTTGCGTGCCTGTCGGGTGGCTTCATAGACCGCCAGCACATCGTTGCCGTCCACCCGAATGACGTGCATGTGGTAGCCAAACGCCCGGGGAGCGATGCCATCGGCGGCGAACTGCTCGACCGCTGGGGTCGAAATGGCGTAGCCGTTGTTGCGGCAGAAAAAAATCACCGGCACCTGATGCACCGAGGCCATATTGAGCGCCGCGTGAAAGTCACCCTCCGATGCAGCGCCTTCGCCAAAAAAGGTCAGTGTACAGTGCCCATTTTCGGCCATTTTTTGACCGTAGGCGTATCCGGTCGCTTGGGGAATCTGGGTGGCGAGCGGTGACGAAATCGTCATGTAGTGAAGCTTGCGCGAGCCGTAGTGAATTGGCATCTGGCGGCCCTTGCCGTAATCCAGTTCATTGCCAAATAGCTGATTCATAAACTCGTCGATGGAGAAACCGCGGTACATCAATGCACCCTGCTCACGGTACTGGGCCATGATCATATCGGCATCGTCAAGTGCGGCGGTAGCACCCACCACGGCGGCTTCTTCGCCCGTGCATTGCATGTAGAAAGACAGTCGCCCCTGGCGCTGGGCCGCGAGCATGCGTTCATCAAGAATACGCGTGGCAAGCATAGCGTAGTACATACGCCTCGCATGAGCTTGTTCTAGCTGAGGAGCGTCAGCCTCGCTATAAAGTTCGCCCTCAGGGCTTAGCAAACTAAAGGTGGGAATCGAGAATTCATCGCCTGTTAGAAAAACAGGCTGGTGCGATTGCTGTGTCATCATTATTGTCCTTGTCGTACCCCTTTTGAGGGCAGTGTTGTCGGTGATGACCATTTATGCCAGTGGATTTATCTGCCATTGGTCAACGCAACACCTGCGACAATAACGCAGCTGAGACACATTAGGGATTCGACTTAAGAGGTATAGAGGCGCAAGCGCAGCCGTTCTTGGATTCGTTCAAACAGACTATCAACGGTCAACGCCAGCAACGCAATCGTCAGAGCACCCTGAACGATATACGCCATATTGCCATTCACAATACCGGCAATAATGGGGTCACCCAAATTGCGTGCGCCTACCGTGGCCCCGATCGCGGCCGTTGAAATATTGATGGTGATGGAAGTACGAATACCCGCCAAAATGACTGGCGCCGCTAGCGGTAACTCTACTTGGCGTAGGACTTGCCAGGGTGTCATGCCCATGGCAATTGCAGCACTTTTAATCTCTTTATCAACGCCTTGCAGCCCCCCTAGCGTGTTGCGCACAATCGGCAGCGTGCCATAAAGTACCAGGGCAACGATGATCGGAAGCGTGCCAAACCCTAAAGCAGGCACTGCGAGCGCCAGCACCGCCACCGGTGGAAAAGTTTGACCCAGCGAGGCGACCTGAGCAACTAAAGGCAAAAAGTTTCGCCCCCACGTGCGCGTTACCATAATCGCCGCCAGCACCCCACACACAGTGGTAAGCAAAGCGGCAACGCTGACCACGAGGAGATGCTGTACCAATAGTGAGGCAAGACTCGCCCGCCGGTAAACAACCTCATTAGCGCTCGGCTCAATAGCACGCAGAAGCGCATCGGCGTAGGGAAACCCCCAAACGCTTACCATCAAGAGTGTGAACCAGATAGCCGGCCACATTGCTTGGTTAACGCCAAGCGATGTATGCGAACGTTTCAACGTGCTATGACTCACGCACTTTTCCTTGCTCAGGTTGAGCTTCTTTTACTATTTTGCGCAACGTGAGTTCACCAACGGGTATGTCGTGTTGATCCACGACTGTGAGGCGATCGGTATGATCGCGCAGCATCATGGAAAGCCCCTGACGCAGGGAAAACGCAGCGGGAATTCGCGACTGTGCGGGTAACGTTGGCCCCATCGGCGACATATGATCCTGGACGCGGGTTAGTGCTGCTTGCTTTAGACCGCGCTCAAGACCACCCAGCAACGATTCGACAAAAGGATCTTTTGGGTGCTGCAGCAATGACAGCGGTGATCCCTGCTGGACGATACGACCCTCGCGCATCACCACTAAATGGTCGGCCAGCCTTAGCGCTTCATCCATATCGTGAGTAACAAACACCACTGTTTTATGCATTCGCGCCTGTAGCTTGGCAAGCTCGTCCTGCAGCTTCTCTCGAGTAATGGGATCCAAAGCACCAAACGGCTCATCCATCAATAAAATATCCGGATCAGCGGCCAACGCACGTGCAACGCCAACACGCTGCGCCTGGCCTCCTGAAAGTTGATGAGGGTATTTATGAGCGAATTCGTCTATCGGCAAGCCTAGAAGGCTCATTAACTCTGCAACCTTTGCCTGAACATCGGCCGTTGACCAATTAAGCAAGCGAGGTACCAAGCCAATATTGCGTGCCACCGTCCAATGCGGAAATAGCCCGGTATGCTGAATAACATAGCCAATACGCCGCCGCAGCTTAACTGGATCGTAGGCTGTAATCGGTTGACCGTCTAATATGATCTCACCATCGCCATGCTCAATAAGACGATTAATCATCCGCAACGTCGTTGACTTGCCGCACCCGGAGGTACCCACGAGCGCACAAAATTTTCCTTTTGCAATGCGCAGTGAAATGTTATCCACTGCCGCAACGTCACCAAAATGTTTGGAAACGTGGGCGAGCTCGATCATTCGTTTTCTCCAGGCCGTATGGTGTCTTTCGGCCGAAGAGCATCAGCTAAAGCCCCCAGCCCGGCATCGGCCATCAGCGCAAGTATTAGAATCGGCAGTGCACCCAATAGCACCATATCCATGGCCGCCTGTCCCAAACCTTGGAAAATAAAAGCCCCCAACCCTCCCGCGCCGATCAACGCAGCAACAGCCGTTAGACCAATCGCTTGAACCGCGGTAATCCGTATACCTTCCAGCAGCACCGGTAAGGCAAGCGGTAAGCGGACTTGCCAGAAACGTTGGCTATTGCGCATACCCATCCCCCTTGCGGCTTCGAGGGTCTCCGGGCTTACCTGCTCAAGGGCAACATAGGTATTACGCACCATGGGTAATAAGCTATAAGCGACGAGCGCCAGCAATGCCGGTGCCCAGCCAATACCGCTAACGCCGAGCTGTGACAGCAATGGCCATTGAGCCGCTAGCCACGCCAAAGGGCCTAGCATTAACCCGAACAGTGCAATGCTGGGTATCGTTTGCAAGAAGTTAAGTAGCCCAAAGGCGATCTTTTGAAATTTAGCGTAGCGCCGCATCAGCATGGCTAACGTCAGTCCTAAACCAATACTGATAGCAACGGAAACGCTCACCAATGTTATATGTTGGCGCAATGCTCGCCAAAACTCATCGTCTCGGGCGCGAAACTCCTGCCCCAACGCCAAAGCCTCGAGTCCCAGCATAGCGCACAGCCACCATATGAGTACTACGCCTAGCAATAACATGACGGTCCATCGCCGGGGTAGCATCAAGCGCAAACGCAGTTCAATCCAACATAGCAGCAATAGTGATAGCGTTACCCAATAGGCCATCCCAAGATTAAGTCGTGCCTGAGGGGTATCGCTGCTTATCAGCCGATTACTGGCAACCATTAAGCCAAATGGCATTAAAAAAAGCAGTAAGGAAACGCCGACTAAAGCAATACGATAACCCTGCTGGTTTGGCTGGAAGGCTAGCGCCAGTAAAGTGATAATGACACTACTGACTAACAGTGCCCCCAACCAGCCGACTGCCTCAATCAAGCCAGCGCCTTCCCCACTCACGATACGATTAGGCGCTATGCTAACTAGATCAAACACCCAAATAGCCAACAGCATCACGCTGAATAGCAACACCAAAACACTATTTGGCTGCCACTGCCGCCAAGACACCTGAGGGGGACTTGGCAATGCATCCAATAACGACATTCAGTCGTCGTCCAAGCTATCGAGGTAATCGCTTGCGACCTTATCCGGTGACATGCCATTCACTGCTACATCGGCATTGAGCTTCTGTAGCGTTTCGAGGTCCAGGGTGCTAAATACATCTTCAAGCAACGAATCGATGTCAGGATACGCTTCTAACACACTTTCGCGCACCACCGGGGCAGGCTGGTATACCGGTTGTACGCCCTTTGAATCTTCAAGCACCACAAGCCCTAGGGCACTTAAACCACCATCAGTACCATAAGTCATCGCTGCATTGACACCGTTGGTTTGCTCGGCTGCTGCTCGCATAGTGGCCGCCGTGTTACCGCCAGAAAGCACGAGAAGCTGGTCTTCGCTGAGCTCAAACCCGTATGCTTCCTGAAATGCGGGCAGTGCCTGCTCAGACTCGACAAACTCCGCACTTGCCGCAAATTTAAATTCGCCGCCCTCCTCAAGGTAGGTAGCCAAGTCGTCGAGCGTTGATAGGTCGTTCTCCTCTGCTACGTCGCTACGCACGCTCATAGCCCAGGTATTATTAGCACTCGCCGGGGTTAACCAGATCAAGCCCTGTTCTGCGTCGCGTTCGCGGACAGTCTCATAGGCTTGCTCGGCATCTTTCCACACGTAACTGTCGGCCATATCGAAGAAAAAGGCCCCATTACCCGTATATTCGGGGTAAAGGTCTATTTCTCCTGCTTCTAAAGCGCTACGTACGACACTGGTACCGCCAAGTTGCAAACGGTCTTCGGTAGGAATGTCCTGCCGCTCCAGTGTTTGGATGATCAGCTCACCGAGCACTGACCCTTCCGTGTCAATTTTCGACGAGACCACTACCTCATCGTCAGCATTAACCAAAGATAACGGTATAAATGAAAAACAACCGATAGCGATAGTTGATTTGGTGACAAAGCGCATTGTTATCATCCTTTTAGCATGAACTCTTTAGGAGTATATGCCCGTCGTGCGTTGAAGTCAGATTCCTCTCGCCGGGCAATCTAGTGAGAAGTATCAACCACCCAGGTCGTCCCTTCCCGTGAATCTTTAAGAATAACGCCCTGTGCCGCCAGTTCATCGCGAATCGCATCGGCTTGAGCAAAATCTTTATTGGCCTTTGCCGCCTGACGCTGAGCAATTTTGTCATTAATTGCGGATTCACTGATTGCCAGATTTTGTTGCTGTGAGCCCTTCAAGAATGCGTCAGGCGATTGCTGGAGAAGCCCTAACACGCTGGCTAACTCCCTTAACTCAGCCGCCAAACTTGACGCTTTTTCAGGTGTCTCTTGCTTAGCTCGGTTAATATCACGCGCCAAGTCGAACATTACCGCTAACGCGTCAGGGGTATTGAAATCGTCGTCCATCGCCGCCGTAAAACGTTCACGGTAGGCAGCAACACCCTGGTTATTAGCCGTACTTGGGGGGCAAATCTCCACCCCCTCAAGCGCTGTATAAAGCCGCGTTAATGATTTCCGGGCCTCTAAAAGCGAATCCTGCGAGTAGTTGATTGCGCTGCGGTAGTGGCTGGCGACCAATAAATAGCGCACCACTTCAGGGTCATGTTCTGTCAGCACTTCACGAATCGTGAAGAAATTACCCAACGATTTCGACATCTTTTCCTGATCAACCCTGACAGCACCTGCGTGCATCCAGGTGTTTACGTAGGGCTTGCCCGTAGCCGCTTCAGATTGAGCTATTTCATTTTCATGGTGGGGAAACGTCAAGTCCGGTCCCCCGCCATGAATATCGAAGGTATCACCCAGGCAGCAGGTCGACATCGCCGAGCATTCAATATGCCAGCCAGGTCGGCCATTTCCCCATGGGGAATGCCAATGAGCTTCACCAGGCTTGGCGGCCTTCCATAACACAAAGTCGAGAGGATCTTCCTTGTGCACGTCAACGTCGACGCGGGCACCGGAACGCATGTCATCCAGCTGGCGGTTATTGAGCTTGCCGTAGTCGGCAAAACGCCGAACGCGATAATACACGTCGCCGTTATCTGCCGAGTATGCATAGCCTTTTTCAACCAGAGTCTCGATCATGGAAATGATATTGTCGACGTGCCCAGTCGCTCGTGGCTCATGGCTAGGCGGCAACACATACAGACGAGCTTCATCCTCGTGCATCGCCTCAATCATGCGCTCAGTAAGCGCCGAGATACTCTCGTTATTTTCATCAGCACGCTTGAGGATTTTATCGTCTATATCGGTAATGTTGCGCACATAATTAACGTCATAACCACGCTCACGTAAATAGCGGGTAATGACATCGAACGCGACCATAACGCGGGCATGGCCAAGGTGGCAGTAGTCATACACCGTCATGCCGCAGACATACATACTTACCTTGCCCTTTACCAGCGGGGTGAAAGGCTCCTTGCGACGTGTCAGCGTATTGTAAATATGCATATGCCGGTTCCTTAACCTTTCTGTTTGATTTTCGCCCAGCTATCTTTTAAACCCACGGTACGGTTAAACACCAACTGGCCTGGTACCGAGACGTGACGATCTGCGCAGAAATAACCGATCCGCTCAAATTGGAAGCGTGCCTCAGGCCCCGCATCAGCCAGACTGGGCTCACCAATAGCGTTGCAAACAGTTAGCGACTCAGGGTTTAAATGATCCAAAAAGTCGACATCTTTATCGCGGTCGGGCTGCTCGACCATGAACAAGTTGTCGTACAGGCGCACTTCTAGCGGAATACCGTGCTCGGCACTTACCCAGTGAATGACCCCTTTCACTTTGCGACCTTCCGGGTTTTTCCCCAGGGTGTCAAAATCGACCGAGCAATGCAGTTCCGTGACGTCACCTGCTTCGTTCTTGATCACCTCATCGCAACGGATGACGTAGCTGTTACGCAGACGAACTTCTTTACCGGGCGCAAGACGGAAGAATTTTTTCGGTGCGTCTTCCATGAAGTCATCCTGATCGATGTACAGCTCGCGGGTCAGGGGCACCTTGCGCACCGGCATATCCTCACGCGCGGGGTGGCCAGCCACCTCGTAGATTTCTTCATGGTCTTCCGGCACGTTGGTGAGCACCACTTTGAGCGGCTTGAGCACACACATCGCCCGCGGCGCATTGTCCTCCAGGTCCGAACGAATCGCGTGGGTCAACATGGCTATGTCAACCAGGCCGCCGTCGGCGCGGGTCACCCCGATCATGTCGCAGAACTTGCGGATTGACGCGGGCGTGTAGCCCCGCCGGCGCATCCCCGAGATCGTCGGCATGCGGGGGTCGTCCCAGCCGTCCACGATCTGTTCGTCGACCAGCATTTTCAACTTGCGCTTGGAGGTCAGCGTATAGTTGAGGTTTAACCGGGCAAACTCGATCTGGCGGGGTTTGGCCGGCACCGGCAGGTTATCCAGGAACCACTCGTATAGCGGGCGGTGGTCTTCAAACTCGAGGGTACAAATAGAGTGGGTCACGCCTTCCAGGGCGTCAGACTGGCCATGGGTGAAATCGTAGGACGGATAGATTTTCCATTTATCACCGGTCTGATGATGGCTGGCGTGGCGGATACGGTAGAGAATCGGGTCGCGTAGATTGATGTTTGGCGAGGCCATGTCGATCTTGGCCCGCAAGACTTTCTCGCCCTCGCCAAACTCGCCTTTGCGCATGCGCTCCAGAAGGTCCAGGTTTTCGTCGACGCTGCGTTCGCGATAGGGACTCGGCTGGCCCGGCTCGGTCAGCGTTCCGCGATATTCACGGATCTCATCGGGTGTCAGATCATCGACGTAGGCCTTACCCTCACGGATCAAATGCTGCGCCCAGGCGTAGAGCTGATCAAAGTAGTCCGAGGCAAACCGTACGGGACCCGCCCATTCAAACCCCAGCCAACTGACGTCATCCTTGATCGCGTCAATATAGGCCTGCTCTTCTTTGGCCGGGTTGGTGTCGTCAAAGCGCAAATGACACTCACCACCCATCTGCTCCGCCAACCCAAAGTTGAGACAGATCGACTTGGCATGGCCGATATGCAGGAAACCATTGGGCTCCGGGGGAAAGCGCGTCACGATTTTTGTGACCTGGCCGCCCTCAATTTCGTCGCGTACTTGGTTGCGAATGAAGTTCGGCGCTGGGGTGGTCTCGTTGGTCATGGTGGTGTTGATAACCTCATGGTGGATGGCGTGCCTGGCATCGTCTGCTCTACGCTAACGGTATAGCGCTTCGCGGTGCCAAGCAAAACCGTTATTATAACGTGACGCCGATGCACAGCGCCAAGGCGAACGCCTTTATTGAACAGGAATTTATCTATGATCGTATTACAGACTAACCATGGTGACATCACGATTGCGCTTAATCACGAAAAAGCGCCTGCCACCGCCGCCAATTTTGAGCAATACGTTCGCGATGGCTTTTACGACGGCACTCTTTTTCACCGCGTCATTGATGGCTTCATGGTGCAAGGTGGCGGGTTTGATCAGGATTTCAATCAAAAGCCCACTCGCGATCCGATCGAAAACGAGGCGGATAACGGGCTTAAAAATACCCAAGGCACCCTGGCAATGGCCCGTACCCAGGATCCGCACTCGGCCACCGCACAGTTTTTTATTAACGTTGGCGATAACAGCTTTTTAAACCATAGCGGGAAAAATCTGCAGGGCTGGGGTTACGCCGTTTTTGGTGAAGTCGTCGACGGAATGTCTGTTGTTGACGCCATCAAGAGCCTCAGCACTACCCGCCGTGGCATGCATGCCGATGTTCCCGCAGAGGACGTGATTATCGAGCGCGCCTATATCAAAGAAGCGGAATAACCCCTGGGAGCTCTATGCGTACTCTGCTGATAGCTGATATGCACCTGAGTGATGATACCCCTGAGATTAATCAGGGGTTCTATGATTACTTGGAGCACACTGCTAAAGGGGCTGATGCCCTGTACATTTTGGGTGACCTGTTTGACGCCTGGATTGGCGATGACCTTATCGATGCCCCCCATCCGCTGGGGGCTATCGCTCGTGAGGTCATTCAGCGGTTACATAAGCTTAGCAGCGACGGAACCGCTATTTATTTTATACACGGAAACCGAGACTTCCTGATCGGCGAGCGCTTTATTACCGCATGTCAGGCGACTCTATTGCCTGATATAGAAGAAGTCGAGCTCCAAGGTCTGCCCGCCGTCATTCTGCATGGTGACAGCCTTTGCACCCAAGATGACGACTATATGGCATTTCGCCGACAATCACGGGACCCTGAGTGGCAAGCTCAAATACTTGCCTTGCCATTGGAACAGCGGGTGGCGTTAGCCAGCAGCCTGCGGATGCAGTCAGGCGATGCCAATGCTGGCAAGGCGGACGCCATTATGGATGTTACCCACAGTGAAGTCGTTGCACTAATGGAAAGTCATGGGGTTGCAACCATGATTCATGGGCACACCCATCGTCCCAAAGTGCATGACTTGACCGTAGAAGACGTGCCCGCTAAACGCTTCGTACTTGGCGATTGGGATGACCAACACGGTTGGGATATCGTCATTGAAAAAACCAATCATACCGAGCCACGGTTACGTCAATTTCCCTTAAAAAACCCGCCATCGCCCTAATTGAAGGCATAAAAAAGCCGATCATGACGATCGGCTTTTTAATTGGCGGCAAAGACTACGGTTAACGTTCTATGTCCGCATCACGGCGTAGGTCATCGATTAGCCCCTGGATAATCGACTGCGACCGTAATTGCTCCGACATCTGGGCAGCAAAGCGCTCACGCTCTTCATCGACATCACCGCTGGTCACCTCGTCAAGGGCGACAAGCGCAACACCGCTGGGCATTACCACCGTTTGATAAGTGCTCTCACCCTCATCAGGATGCGGCATACGGAAAGCGGCCTGAACAATCAACTGCGATGCGGTCACGTCATCCTGGCGGCGCACGTCGGCTGCTTCCAGCCATTCCATATCGATGGATTCGCCGTCTTTAAGCCGACCGATCATGTCGTCAGCTTGATCCTTTAGCCGCTCTTGCTGCTGTTGGGCACGCACGGCGGTTTCGACTTCATCGCGGACGTCATCCAGCGGTAGTTGGGTTTGCTCCCGATGCTCAGCAACACGAACAACCAATCGACGATCTTCGTCGAGTTCGATCACTTCGCTGTTATAGCCTTCTTCCAGCACATCGCCACTGAAAGCTTGCTCCATAACGCCTGGCTCAAAAAGAACGCTGTCACCCTCGTCGTCACGGGCAAGCCAGTCACTTTCCTCAAGAGACAACGATAGATCTTCCGCTACGCTTTGTAGATCGTCGGCAGCAAAGCTTTCATCAATCAACCGCTGTACTTTCTCGTTAAACTCATCATTCACGTCGCCCATCGCCACGTCTTCACGGAGTGAGTCGCGCTGGTCTTCAAACGCCGGCCGATCAATATCGGTGACTTGAATGATGTGAAAGGCGCCATCCATCTCCACAACCGAGGATGTCTCGCCTTCATCGATAGAAAATGCGGCTTCATCAAACGCATCGCCAAAAAAGCCGCGACTAATCGTCCCTAGATCGCCGCCTTCTTCTGCGCTGGCCGTATCATCTGAGTAACGTACCGCCGTATCGGCAAAAGAATCGCCATCTTCGAGGGCCTGAAGGGCCTCATCAGCTTTCTGTTGGGCTTCTTCTCGTTCCCGCTCATCGCCGAACGTAACCATAATATGGGAGACGCGACGGTCAGCATCTTTATTTTGCTCGCGCCAAGCCTCGCGTAGCGCGTCCTCGTCAACTTCGGTGTCGCTGGCCATGTCGCGACGATCAACTAATACGTACTCGAGGCGCACCTGCTCAGGCCGTTCAAAACGGTCGGCGTTGGCTTCGTAATACGTTTCAAGCGCCTCTTCACTGATCTCATTATCATCGTCAACATCATCAGTATCCAATATCACGTAACGAAAGCTACGCTGCTGACGCTGAAGCTCTGCTAAGCGCTGGCGTTCGCCCTCCAGCGAAAAATCGCTGAACGCTAGGCCCTGCTGAAGCTGTTGACGTTTTACGTCCACTTCAAGTTCTTCACGAAATGAAAGGGGAGTATACCCAGCGCCGGATAAACGATTACGAAACACTTCCGGGGAGAAGCGTCCGTCGTCATCCTGAAATTCGGGGATACCGACTATAAGTTGGTCGACCTGGTCTTCCGATACGTAGAGGCCCCCTTCTTCAGCGTATTGGGTAACCAGCTCTTGGGTAACTAATTCATCCATCACATCATTACGCAGTCCACGTTCTTGCTCGGGGGGGACCTCCCCTGAACGCATTGCACGCTGAACTTCCATTTCAACTTGTTGGCGCATGATGGGCTCGCCATTCACACTAGCTTCTTGATCTGGGTCATCACCAAACAGGCCAAACAATGACTCCACACCAAAGAGCGCCATGGCGGCCACCATGACACCAATAATAATCTTGGCTCCCCAGCTTCTGGATCCATTTCGAATACTTTGCAGCATGTTGGCCTCAGGTAGTCACAGCTAAACGGGTCGCCCGTAACGAGTGGGCTAAAAAATAACATGGGCGCATCGCGGTTGCGATACGCCCATAGATAACAACAAACGCGTACAAATTAGTTAACGGCGTCTTTCAATGCTTTACCGGCTTTGAAGCTAGGTACTTTTGCCGCACTGATCTGGATCGGCTGACCTGTTTGTGGGTTACGACCAGTACGCGCAGCACGTTCTTTAATCGCGAAGGTACCAAAGCCCACCAGTGAAACACTGTCGCCTTTTTTGAGGCTATCGGTGACAGACTCCACCATGGCATCCAATGCGCGGGTTGCCGCTGCTTTTGGAATATCGGCAGACGCGGCAATGGCTTCAATCAGCTCAGACTTATTCACACTTCACCCCTTGACTGTTTCAAAAATGGCTCTAATGGCATGGTCACCGATGTAATCGACGATCAAAGCATAGCAGCGTTTTATAGCAATGCCCTGAAACGACTGTCAAGCGACCTTACCTAGATATGCCCGCCCCAATGGCATTGGGCAATGATACAAAAAATGCTAGCGGTTGTCCGACGTTACTAATGTGTATTAGCGACGGCAGTATTACCAAACGCTTTATCCGTTTTAGGTAGCGGCGCCCCCTCAAGGGGTTCATCCGCCAACGCAACGGCCAGTACATCATCAATCCAACGCACCGGACGAATATCCAATGCGTCCTTGATGTTATCCGGTACCTCTTTGAGATCACGGCGATTTTCTTCCGGAATCAAGACTATCTTTATACCACCACGGCGAGCTGCCAGCAATTTCTCCTTTAGCCCACCAATCGGTAATACTTCTCCACGCAGATTCACTTCACCTGTCATCGCCACTTGGCACTTCACAGGACGCTGGGTGTAGGCTGAAACTATCGCTGTGACCATTGCGATCCCGGCACTGGGCCCATCTTTGGGCGTAGCCCCCTCAGGTACGTGGATATGCAGGTCTTCTTTCTCGAAGCGCTCAGCATCAATACCATACGACTGCGCACGCGCACGCACCACCGTTTGCGCAGCGCTGACGGACTCTTTCATGACATCGCCCAGAGAGCCTGTTTTGTTGATCCGACCTTTACCTGGCGTTACGACCGATTCAATATTGAGTAATTCACCGCCTACCGATGTCCACGCCAGCCCGGTCACGCGGCCGACTTGATCATCTTCTTCGGCAAGCCCATAACTATAGCGGCGCACACCCGCGTAATGCTCAATATGGGTGGCCAACAGCAGGTTCGGTGGCATCTCGTCGGCATTTGAGGCCGGCTCTAAATGCTCCCGCAGTACTTTACGACAGACCTTGGCAATTTGGCGCTCTAATTCACGCACCCCCGCCTCGCGAGTGTAGTAACGAATGAGCTCAAGCAATGCCGCATCCTCGATCGCTAACTCATCTTTTTTCAAGCCGTTAGCCTTCAACTGCTTAGGCAACAGGTAACGTTTGGCGATCGCCAGTTTTTCGTCTTCGGTGTAACCAGGCAGGCGAATAATTTCCATACGGTCCAATAAAGGACCTGGAATATTCATTGAATTCGCTGTGCAGATAAATAGCGTTTCTGACAGATCATAATCAAGCTCTAGGTAGTGGTCGCTAAAGCTGTTGTTCTGCTCAGGATCCAACACCTCTAACAGCGCCGACGCAGGGTCACCTCGGTGATCCATACCCAACTTGTCCACTTCATCAAGCAGAAACAGCGGATTTTTAACACCTGCCCGACTCATTCGCTGCATTAACTTACCTGGCAACGAACCAATATAGGTACGACGGTGGCCACGAATCTCAGATTCATCACGCACCCCACCGAGGGCAAGACGCACGTATTTACGGTTTGTCGCCCTGGCAATCGATTGACCCAATGACGTTTTACCTACCCCAGGCGGGCCAACCAAACACAGCACGGGGCCTTTCATCTTGCGCACCCGTTTTTGTACCGCCAAGTACTCCAAAATGCGTGCTTTGACTTCTTCTAGTCCGAAGTGATCTTCATCAAGCACCTGCTGGGCTTTGTGCAAATCGTGCTTAACGCGGGTGCGTTTTTTCCACGGCACCGCGATTAGCCAGTCCAGATATGACCGGACTACGCTTGCTTCAGCAGAGTTGGCCGCCATCATCTTAAGCTTGTTCAGCTCTTGGGTGGCTTTATCAGCCGCGTCTTTCGGCATGCCCGATGAAGCAATCGCCTGCTCATATTTTTCAGTTTCATTAGGTACATTATCGAGCTCACCCATCTCTTTTTGGATGGCTTTCATTTGCTCGTTCAAATAATACTCGCGCTGGGTCTTTTCCATCTGCTCTTTGACCCGCGAGCGAATCCGCTTCTCAACCTGCAATAGGTCAATCTCGGACTCGATAAGTGCCATCAAGTGTTCAATGCGATCACGCACGCGATCCATCTCTAAAAGCTCTTGTTTATCGCCAATTTTGAGCGACAAATGAGCACAGATGGTATCCACCAGACGGCTAGGATCCTCAATGCCTGACAACGAGTTAAGCACTTCGTTGGGGACTTTTTTGGATAGCTTTACATACTGCTCAAACTGATTAAGCAGCACGCGAACCAGTGCCTCTTGCTCTCGGGACGTCAGTGGTTCGCTTTCGCGGGCGGCAAGGTGGGCTTGAGTGTAACCATCGGCATGCTCCTCAATGCGAAGCACATCCGCACGATAGTTGCCTTCGATCAGCACTTTTACTGTTCCATCGGGCAGCTTTAATAGCTGCATGATGTCGGCAACCGTCCCCATTGCATAAAGGTCGGCGTTGTCAGGCTCGTCTTGAGATGCCTCACGCTGGGCTACAAGCAGGACGCGTTTATCCGCCTCCATCGCCGCTTCAAGGGCTTGGATCGACTTTTCACGTCCCACAAAAAGGGGGATCACCATCTGCGGATAAACCACCACATCGCGCAATGGTAATAGGGGTAGACATTGTGTCTGTTCGGCACTCTGCTGCATCGCAGACGTTCCTCGATAAATCAGATGAGTTCTGGGAAGAGAACTGACTACGTTTAAAGCACGGCCTAAGCACCATGTAGCACTGCGCTACGAATGACAAGGGGCCGCCTAGGCGACCCCTTGACTGGCGCTAACCGTGAAAGCGATAGAAAGCTATGCAATCTTGGGCGATGGCCTTAACCATCGGTGCCGTCGACGCGCGCCTCTTCTTGCTGGGAATAAATCAACAGCGGTTCACTTTCTCCGGCAATCACCGAGGCTTCTATCACCACTTTGCTGACACCATCCAAAGAAGGGATTTCATACATGGTATCAAGCAATACGGATTCCAGGATCGACCTTAAACCACGAGCACCGGTCTTACGCGCCATCGCTTTTTCAGCAACGGCGCGAAGCGCATCATCACGAAACTCAAGCGTTACGTTCTCCATTTCAAACAGCTTGGCGTACTGTTTGATCAACGAGTTCTTGGGCTCGGTCAGTATTTCTATCAGCGCTTCTTCAGTAAGTTCGGTGAGCGTGGCGATAACCGGCAGACGACCGACGAACTCTGGAATAAGACCAAATTTGACCAAGTCATCCGGCTCGACATCGGCCAGCATTTCGCCGACACCACGGGAGGATTCCTTGCTCTTCACCGTCGCATTGAAACCGATACCACCCTTTTCAACACGGTCACGTATGACTTTATCAAGTCCTGCAAATGCCCCACCGACAATAAACAGCATGTTGGCGGTATTGACTTGCACAAACTCCTGCTGCGGGTGCTTACGGCCACCCTGGGGCGGAACAGATGCTGTCGTGCCTTCAATCAGCTTCAAGAGCGCTTGCTGAACGCCCTCACCCGATACGTCACGCGTAATTGATGGGTTGTCAGACTTGCGAGAAATTTTGTCGATTTCGTCAATGTAGACGATACCGCGCTCTGCTTTCTCGACGTCATAATCACACTTTTGCAGCAGCTTCTGGATGATGTTTTCAACATCTTCACCCACATAGCCCGCTTCCGTTAGCGTGGTGGCATCGGCGATCGTAAATGGCACATTCAACAAACGTGCCATGGTTTCGGCCAATAGCGTTTTACCACTGCCGGTCGGACCAATCAGCAGAATGTTGGATTTACCTAGTTCAACATCACCATCGCGAACCTCAGATTTCAGTCGCTTGTAATGATTATACACCGCGACGGAAAGCACCATCTTGGCGCGGTCTTGCCCGATAACGTAGTCGTCAAGCGTATGACGTATTTCGCGAGGCGTAGGTAAACGCTCTTCATCGCTCTCGGCATCGGCTTCGAGAACTTCCTCGCGAATGATGTCATTACACAGATCGACACACTCATCGCAGATATAGACGGATGGACCCGCAATCAGCTTTCTTACTTCGTTTTGGTTCTTTCCACAAAACGAGCAGTAAAGCAGCTTGCCACCTTCGTCTTTGCCTTTGCCGTCGGCCATTCGCGTACCTCTTTCACTGCGGCGGTGAACACCGCCTTGTAAGCTCGTTGGAAATGCAGTATCCCATCACGCTATCAGGATGTAGGCCGCTTATCCAGCACTGCATCAATCAAGCCGTACTCTTGGGCTTTGCTGGCACTCATAAAGTTGTCGCGGTCAGTGTCGCGAGCAACGTCGTCAAGATCCTGGCCGGTGTGATGAGCAAGAATTTGATTCAGCTTTTCACGGATGCCCAATATCTCACGGGTATGAATTTCGATATCTGATGCTTGTCCTTGATACCCACCCAGCGGCTGATGAATCATCACGCGTGAATTAGGCAAGCAATAACGTTTGCCCGCGGCACCTGCCGTTAACAGTAGAGCACCCATACTAGCCGCTTGGCCAATACACACCGTCGAGACATCAGGTTTTACAAACTGCATGGTGTCATAAATCGACATGCCCGCCGTCACCGAGCCACCGGGGGAGTTAATATACAGATGAATATCTTTGTCAGGATTTTCTGACTCAAGAAATAGCAACTGAGCAACCACCAAGTTAGCCATATAGTCTTCAACGGGGCCAACCAAAAAGATGACGCGTTCTTTCAACAGCCGCGAATAAATATCGTAGGCTCTTTCCCCTTTGGCGCTTTGCTCCACCACCATGGGTACTAAACCGCCGGCGTTTTGAATATCAAACTCACTCATTTCGGTGATTCCTTGCGTCCGATAAGGGCATGGTGCACCCGCCAGCGGGTGCACCTACGTCAGGATATTAAGCGCTGGTTGTTTCGTCTTCCTCAGCACCCTCACCTGCCTCAGCCTGTTGCTGAGCCGCTGCTAGCACTTGCTGGTAGGACATATCAACGTCGGTTACGGCTGTCTGCTCAAGCAGCTTATCAACCGCCTTTTCTTCGAGAATGGCAGATTTTACCTGGGTTTTCATCTGATCGTTGCCCATGTAGTAATCAACCACCTCAGAGGGGTCCTGATACTGTTCTGCAAGCTCTTCTACTTTTGCTTTGATCTCTTCGTCCGAAGCATCCAGCTCATTCGCTTTGATAACTTCAGCTAACAACAGACCTACCTGTACTCGACTTTTGGCCTGCTCTTCGAAAAGTTCATTGGGCAATTGGCTAACGTCGAAATCTTCACCGAGGCCAAACTGCTGGGCAGCCTGACGCTTCATACCGTCAGTCTCTTGCTGAACCAACGTACTCGGCACAGCAATTTCATTGGCTTTTTTCAGTGCATCCAAAACTTGCTGCTTCACGCGATTATCGACCGCTTGAGCCGCTTCACGGGTCATATTCTTTTTGATTTCAGCACGGAATTTGGCTTCATCGCCGCCTTCAACGCCGAAACGCTCGATAAACTCAGCATCAACCTCAGGCAAAGCCTGGCGACTTACTTTGTGCACTTTCACTTTGAAGGTAGCTTCTTTACCCGCCAAATGTTCGGCTTGATAATCATCGGGAAAGGTCACATTGATGGTCTTATCATCGCCTGCTTTCGCGCCGATCAGTTGCTCTTCAAAACCAGGGATAAAGCTGTTCGAGCCAATTACTAGCTCGTGACCTTCTGCACTACCGCCTTCGAAAGGTTCATCACCCAAGTACCCCTGAAAATCGATAGTGATTTGATCACCGTCTTCAGCGGCAGCTTCTACCTCTTCCCAAGCCGCATTCTGCTTGCGAAGCGTGGCGATCATTTCGTCAACGTCGGCCTCAGTCACTTCAACCACTGGACGCTCAACTTCGGTACCTTCGATCGATGCAAGCTCGACCTCGGGATAAACCTCCATGGTCGCGACGAACTCGAAGTCTTTGCCGGCTTCGTTGACGGTTGGCTCAATTTGCGGGTAGCCCGCAGGGTTAAAACCTTCATCGGTAATCGCACGCACGTAGCGCTCACGCATCACTTCGCCAACCACTTCGTTACGCACGCTTTCACCGTAACGTTGACGAACCACGGCCATCGGCACTCGCCCCTGGCGAAAACCATTCAAGCGAACGTTCTTCGCCGTTTCTTTTAAGCGAGTATTGACAGCCTCATCGATTTCGCCTGCAGGCACTTGAATCGTGATGCGGCGCTCAATCTGGGAGGTCGTCTCGACGGAAACTTGCATGAATTGTCCTCTAACGGCTGGGCGTTGTGTTGATTGCTGTAAAATAAGTCCAATGGGCAATTTTAAGAACCCTAGCGCATGGTGGCAAGCGCCATGCTCGCAAGATGGGGGCATCAATGCGAAATACAAGGGGATCACCCTGGTTAAAAGGGGTAATCGTCACCGACCTGGGACCGAAAAAGGTTTATCTCAGCCAGCCATCGATACTTGCTAATTTACAAGCCCTTATCACGATTTAGCGCTCTCATTTTCTGCCGTCCACCATAGACTTACGATGTGTGTAACAAGTCCGAAAGTACTCGCATGCGAAATAAATACTTGCCAGCTTATCCAATCGGTGAATAACGCATGCCAAATACCCATCACCATCAGGCCTAAGATCATCATGAAAGCCAGGCGCTTAAGCATAGCGGGAAGCCGCCGCCGGCCGGCACTGGGCAACAGACGCCACTGGAAAACGGTGGCGACTAGTACAGCCACGAGCGCCATAAAAATCAGCGTCATGCGTGTTTCGTTTCCACCCGCCAGGTAGCGAGGCAATGTCGCGAGCATTACGACACACAGACCGAGCGCGCTACTCACTCGTTGAGCCGAAGTTGGTAACCGCTGCACTAGCCACCCACCGCTAGCTGTTGGGACTCAAGCCACGCTTCCACCCAAGGCAAAGCCGCATCGTCAGCCATAAACGTTTCCATGGCATCGATTTCCAGCCGATCACCCAAACGTACCGCACCATGGTCAGTCAGCAGCTCATCCAAACGACGACCCGCTCCGCAAAAAGTGTCTCCGTAAGAGCTATCGCCAAGCGCTATAAGTCCATAGGTTAGCGACGACAGTGATGGGCTCTTAGCCTGAAGGTCGCGGACAAAAGGTACAAAGTTCCCCGGAAAATCACCGCTCCCGGTCGTTGAAACGCAAAATAACGCAAGGTCCGGCGTTGAGTCGGTGATGTCAGTCAAAACGGGCTGCTCTAGGACATCAACCGTATACCCCGCCTGTTCAAATAGTGGCTTAACCTGCTCCGCCACATCTAACGCTCCGCCGTACATGGTGCCTACGAGTATACTTAGCCGAGGCATTACGACTCCTCAAACAAGATGATGTACTGCCGGCAGCAAGCCGATCAATACTTGATGAATTTACTCAAATATTAACATGGCCCAGTGAATTGACACACCCTCAAAGGCTTCTACTATGGATGAAAAGCAAAGCCCCCGATAACACCTAATAATGTCAACGGGGGCCGTAAGCAGGGCTACTCATGCACTAGCAGGAAGCTTTCTATGAAGCTGGACCTCGGTAGTATTCCACCTGCTGCTTAAGTTTTTGCCCGGGACGAAAGGTAACAACACGGCGCGCTGAAATCGGAATTTCCTCGCCTGTCTTGGGATTACGTCCTGGACGCTCACGCTTATCGCGTAAGTCAAAATTACCAAACCCTGACAACTTCACTTGCTCGTTCTCTCTCAGGCAGGCACGAATTTCCTCGAAGAAAGCTTCGACCATGGCCTTCGCTTCCCGCTTAGAAAATGATAGCTCGGTGTGTAAATGCTCCGCTAGCTCTGCTTTGGTCAACGCACCCATAGGACTCCTCCATGTAGCACAACGCCTCCAAGCTTACGAAACAGCTCGCAACTTGGCACTGTTAGCCGCGTAGCTCGGCACCTAACTCAGCTTGCACCTGCGCTACTATCGACTCTACCAACTGATTGATTTCTTCATCATTAAGCGTGCGCGATGGGTGCTGCCAGGTCAAGCCTAGCGCGATACTCTTGCGTCCTTCGGCAACGCCTTTACCAGCATAGACATCAAATAGCGTTATGTCTTTCAGGTATTCACCCGCTTTTACACGAGCACTATCCAGCAACGCCTGTACAGGGCGGTCATCGGGCATGGTAAAGGCTAGGTCGCGGCGCACTTCAGGAAAGCGCGATAATGGCTCAAAAGCGGGCACCTGCCCTTGGCTTAAGTAATCCAGCCGCACCTCGAACACAATGGCGTCAACTTTCAGCCCAAGCGTCGCCCGCACCTGGGGATGCAAAGTGCCAATCCAACCCGCTGACTTGCCTTCAAACAGCACTTGCGCGCTTTGCCCTGGGTGCAATGCAGGATGCTCAGCTGGCTCAAACCGCCATGCTTCGCGATTCCCGCCTAGCGCTAACAAGCTCTCCAAGTCGCCTTTAAGGTCGTAAAAATCAACGCGGGCTTTAGCGCCGCTCCAGCCTTCCGGGTCCCGCGAGCCACACACTAACGCGCCCATCATAGGTATCTGCGATAACGCATCCAGCTCGCCATTGAACACTAGGCCTGTTTCAAAAAGGCGCACTCGGTTTTGCTGGCGATTGAGGTTGTGCTCCAACGCACGAACCAACCCTGGTAGTAAACTGGCGCGCATCACCGACAAGTCTGCTGAAATAGGATTGGCCAGCACCGGCGACACCGCTTCGGGCAACATTGCGGACTGCAGTTCAGGAGCAACAAAGCTATAGGTGATTGCTTCTTGGAAGCCTTGAGCCACCATCTGACGACGCAACTGACTTAGCGGCAGCATTGCCTCATCAGCTGCACGTAGTGAGAGTCGCGCGGCGGGACGGCGCACTGGCAAATTGTTGTAACCATGAACCCGAGCAACTTCTTCGATAAGGTCTTCTTCAATAGCCACATCAAATCGCCAGCTGGGCACATCGACCAGCCAGTTGCCCCCACTTTCGGCCACCGCAAAGCCCAGCCGCTGCAAAATATCGGTCACATCATTGTTGGCCAATCGCTTTGAGAGGGCTTTTTCAAGCCGAGCTTCACGCAGTGTAATCCGCCCGGAAACCGGCATAGAGGCATCACTTATCGCCTCCACCACCGGCCCTGCTTCACCACCGCAAATTTCCAGGAGTAGCCGTGTGGCGCGCTCTACCGCGAACGGCGTGAGCTGCGGGTCTACACCGCGTTCGAAGCGATGCGATGCATCGGTATGTAGCCCGTATGAGCGGGCCTGGCCGGCAATCGCTAGCGGGCTAAAAAAAGCAGCCTCCAGGAAGATCGTCCGCGTTGCTTTACTAACGCCTGACATCTCTCCGCCCATAATACCCGCCATCGCAAGAGGGCCTGACGCATCGGCAATCACAAGCGTTTCGGGACGCAAGGCGATTTCCTGGCCATCAAGCAGTGTCAACGACTCCCCGGGGCGAGCCATCCTCACGACGATGCCGCCGCTAAGGTTGTCCCGGTCAAAGGCATGCATTGGCTGCCCAAGCTCCAACATCACGTAGTTGGTAACATCAACCACCGAGTCAATCGAGCGCACACCACTGCGCCGCAATCGCTCAACCATCCAAAGAGGTGTCTCAGCAGTGACGTCAACGTTGTTGATCACACGACCAAGATAACGTGGGCACTGTTGCGTTGCTTCAATGTCGACTGCAAACGTATCGTCAATCGTGGCAGGTACAGCCGTTATTTCTGGCCCTGTCACCGCCATACGATTGAGGACGCCAACTTCTCGCGCCATCCCTTTGATGCTTAGACAGTCGCCACGGTTAGGCGTGAGATCTACCTCAATGGTCATATCGTTGAGGCGCATAAACTCACGAAAATCCATGCCGACGGGCGCTTCGCTGGGTAACTCTAGGATACCGTCGGACGCCTCTTCCTCTAGACCAAGCTCAGAGGCAGAACAAATCATACCGCGGGATTCGACTCCTCTGAGCTTGGCTTTCTTAATTTTGAAATCGTGCGGCAATACACCACCTACCTGGGCAAAAGGCACCTTCTGCCCCACTCCCACATTGGGCGCCCCACACACCACTTGAACCGGCAAACCACTTCCATCATCCACCGTACACACGTTGAGCTTATCAGCATCGGGGTGCTGCTCTTTCGTCAACACCTTGGCCACGACCACTGCGCTAAACGAGGCCGCTACTGGCTCAATGGCGTCGACCTCCAGGCCTGCCATAGTGATCTGGTCGGCTACTGCTTGAGCACCAAGTTCTGGGGAAACCCATTCACGCAGCCACTGCTCTGAAAATTTCATACTCATTCCTATGGTTGGCCGTGGACTTAAGCGAATTGGCGCAAGAAACGCAAATCGTTTTCAAAGAACAAACGAAGGTCATTCACGCCATAACGGAGCATCGCCAAGCGTTCAGCCCCCATGCCAAATGCAAACCCTGTAAAGCGCTCTGCATCAATACCAGAATGCCGAAAGACTTCAGGATGCACCATGCCGCAGCCCATCACTTCCAACCAACCACTATGCGAGCAAACACGGCACCCAGAGCCGCTGCACATGACACACTGGATATCGACTTCCGCCGAGGGCTCTGTAAAAGGGAAATAAGAGGGCCGAAAGCGCACTGATAGATCGTCGCGCTCAAAAAACGCCTGCAAGAAATCTTCGATCGTGCCTTTCAAATCCGCAAAGCTGATGTCCTCGTCCACCAGTAGTCCTTCGACTTGGTGGAACATGGGTGTATGGGTCAAGTCTGAATCACTGCGGTAGACACGCCCTGGGCAGACAATACGGATAGGCGGCTCGGTACTTTTCATGGTTCGCACTTGCACAGGGGAGGTGTGCGTACGCAATAGCCGAGTCGCATCGAAATAGAAGGTATCCGCCATACCGCGAGCGGGGTGGTGCGCGGGAATATTTAGCGCCTCGAAATTATGGTAATCATCTTCAATTTCAGGCCCTACGGCAACGTCGTAGCCGATTCGGGTGAATAGCCCTTCAATCCGCTCTAATGTGCGGGTCACCGGGTGCAAACCGCCTGCAGACTGGGCGCGACCAGGCAATGTGACATCAATGCATTCAGCCGCTAAACGTTCGCCTAGCGCTTCATGCTCAAGCTGTTGACGTTTAGCGTCAATCTCTCCGGCCAGCGTCTGCTTGGCACGATTAATACGCTCACCCGCAGCTGGACGCTCTTCGGCGGAAAGTTTGCCTAGCCCCTTAAGCAAAGTCGTCATTTCGCCCTTTTTGCCCAAGTAGCGAACGCGCACTTCATCCAATGCAGCGACATTTTGCGCAGCCTGAATGGCGTCGCGCGCCTGAGAAACCAGCGCCGGAAGGTGGTCCATCCTGTTTACTCCGAATTAAGCGATTTCCACCCGTTAAGGATGGCGAGTCACATTATGATTGAAGGGCGTGACATAAAAACAGGGGAAGAGCGGCTGCTCTTCCCCTGTATGGGTCACACTAAAATGACCGTGGCTTCCTCTGGCGCGCTTAGCGCCGGGTGAAGCTTATTGGGCAGCCTTGGCTTTTTCCACGATCGCAGCAAATGCCGCTTTCTCGTGAACTGCCAGATCCGCCAGCACCTTGCGGTCGATTTCGATACCGGCTTTCTTAAGACCGCCAACAAAGCGGCTATAAGACATACCGTTAATACGTGCGGCCGCATTAATACGCTGGATCCACAGCGCACGGAACTGACGCTTACGATTACGACGGTCGCGATAGGCATACTGACCGGCTTTGATAACCGCCTGCTTAGCTACACGGAATACGCGCGAACGGGCACCGTAATAACCTTTGGCCTGCTTCAATACTTTTTTATGGCGACGACGGGCAACTACGCCACGCTTAACACGAGTCATAACACACTCCTGACTTTATGGCTGAGGCAAACGCACTCAGAATAAGAAAATTCGACGTTACAGATTCGGCAGCATTCGCTGAACGAGCGCTTTATCAGACGCGTGAATCTGCTTCATACCGCGCAGCTGACGCTTACGCTTGGTCGATTTCTTGGTCAAGATGTGGCTACGAAAAGACTGCTTGTGCTTGAAGCCATTGGCGGTCTTTTTAAAGCGCTTTGCAGCACCACTGTTGCTTTTGATTTTCGGCATTAGAAAAACTCCGCTCGATGTTTTTTAGAAAACCCAGGGCCAACTACCAGATAAGGTAGCCCGTTAACTTCGCCGTTGGATCACTTCTTTTTCGGGGCAAGGATCATAATCATCTGGCGGCCTTCCATTTTTGGAAATGATTCCACCGCTCCGATCTCTTCCAGGTCGGCGGCAATCCTTTCCATCAGCTTACGGCCGATATCCTGGTGCGCCATTTCACGACCACGGAAGCGCAATGTGACCTTACCCTTGTCACCACCTTCTAAAAAGCGTGTCAGGTTTTTAAGCTTAACCTGATAGTCGCCTTCATCGGTGCCAGGCCGGAATTTGACTTCCTTAACCTGGATTTGCTTCTGCTTTTTCTTTTGAGCCGCTTTTTGCTTTTTCTGCTCAAAAACGAATTTGCCGTAATCCATAATCTTACAGACGATGGGGTCGGCATTCGAAATTTGCACGAGATCAAAACCGGAAGACTGAGCACGCTCTAACGCTTCAGTGGTGGGCACTACACCCAACTGTTCACCGTCGCTATCAATAAGACGCACTTCTTCTTCGGTAATTCGCTCGTTCATTGGTGGGCGCTTGTCTGCTGGGCGCCCTCGCTGATTGCTTCGCTTGATCGCTCCGTCTCCTTAGGCAATTGACGATGTCGCCAGGGCTGCTCGCTCTGTACCAAACCGTTCGATAAATGCATCGACCGTCATGGTGCCGAGATCTTCGCCGCTGCGAGTTCGCACGGCCACTGAGTCAGCGTCGACTTCCTTATCTCCTACCACCAGGAGATAGGGAATTTTCTGTAACGTATGTTCGCGGATTTTAAAGCCGATCTTCTCGTTCCTCAAGTCCGCTTTCGCACGCATTCCATTTTTTTGCAAACGCTGCTCTAAAGCAAGGGCGTAATCACGCTGCGCGTCGGTAATCGTCATAACGATGACTTGCTGCGGCGCTAGCCATAATGGCATTGCGCCAGCATAGTGCTCAATCAAAATTCCTAAGAAACGCTCAAAGGAACCTAAAATTGCACGATGCAGCATCACCGGGGTTTTACGAGAGCCGTCTTCAGCAACGTATTGTGCCCCGAGCCGACCTGGCAAATTAAAGTCGAGCTGTAGCGTACCACATTGCCAGACGCGATTCAGGCAATCGCGTAGCGCAAACTCAATTTTCGGACCATAAAAAGCCCCTTCCCCCGGCTGCAGGTCCCATTCGAGCCCTGTCGCATTGAGTGCCGCTTCTAGCCCTTGCTCGGCTTGGTCCCACATGACCGCTTCGCCAAGAAAATCGTCAGGCCGCGTCGAGAGCTTAAGCTCTACATCCTCAAAACCCAGCGTTTTATATACTTGCAGCGTTAACGCAATGAAGGCTTCCGCTTCAGATTGAATCTGGCTTTCGGTACAAAAAATGTGCGCATCGTCTTGGGTAAACCCTCGTACGCGCATCAGACCGTGTAAGGAGCCAGATGGTTCATTGCGGTGGCAGCTACCAAACTCTGCCAAACGGAGTGGTAAATCACGATAGCTTTTGAGCCCTTGGTTAAAGACTTGCACGTGGCAAGGGCAGTTCATCGGCTTAACCGCGTACTCCCGTTTCTCAGATTCGGTGGTGAACATCAGCTCATTGTAGTGCCCCCAGTGGCCTGATTTCTTCCACAGGGACAGGTCCACGACCTGGGGCGTTTTTATTTCCTGATACCCGTGTTCGCGCTGGATTTGGCGCATGTAATCTTCCAGCGCTTGGTACATCGTCCAGCCGTTGGGGTGCCAGAACACCATACCCGGCGCTTCTTCTTGCAAGTGAAAAAGGTCCATTTTGCGGGCCAATTTCCGGTGATCACGTTTTTCTGCTTCTTCTAACCGCTTCAAGTAGGCCTTGAGCTGCTTTTTATCTCCCCAAGCCGTGCCATAAATCCGCGTCAACATGGCGTTCGAGGCATCACCGCGCCAATAAGCGCCCGCTAGCTTGGTCAGTTTAAATGCCTTGAGGTGACGTGTATTAGGCACATGAGGGCCACGACACATGTCAGTGTATTCTTCATGATGATACAGGCGGATGGTAGCATCTTCGGGAATATCGCGAATGATCTCTTGCTTATAAGGCTCATCACGATGCAGGAAGGTCAGCATGGCTTGATCACGATCGACGTATTCTCGAACAACGTCATATTCATGCTCAATCAGTGCTTTCATGCGTGCTTCAATCGCATCCAAATCATCAGGCGACACTGAGTTGCCAAATTCGATATCGTAATAGAAACCATCTTCGATGACCGGCCCGATAGCCATTTTGGCATTGGGATATAGTTGTTTGACTGCGTGACCAATCAAATGGGCGCAGGAGTGCCGGATAACATCCAGCCCTTCAGGGTCACGGGCAGTAAGAATTGCCACCTGGGCATCTTTCTCAATTAAGTCCGCGGCATCAACCAATACACCGTCTATCTTTCCAGCAACACAGGCCTTAGCCAAACCAGGGCCAATGGACTCTGCCAGCTGCATAATGGAAAGCGGTACATCAAACGTTCTCTGACTGCCGTCTGGCAGTGTCACAATGGGCATACAAATTGTCCTTGAGCGCAGTGGTGATCCATACCAAGGATCACATTTCGCTATCAATGATGTCGAAGATAGTTAAATACTAAATCAGGCGACAAGGCTAACAGATGTTAGCCCTAGCATAAATAAAAAGCGGAAGGCTTAAGGCCCTCCGCTTCATTTAAATTAACGCGTGGTAAACCGTTAGGTAAACGCGCTAACTGCTTACCTTAATTCCACTCATCCAGCTCTACGCGACGGTTTTCAGCGCGACCTGCATCAGTGTCATTGGTTGCAACTGGCTGCTCTTCACCGAAGCCTTCAGCCATCATGCGATCTGACTCAACGCCACGAGTAGCGAGGTAGTCGGTCACGGATTCAGCACGTGCTTGAGAAAGCTCTTTATTGTACTCAGCAGAACCAACTGAATCGGTGTGGCCTTCGATGCGAACGCGAACATCGGGGTTATTAACCAGACGCTCGGCAACACCATTAAGCACGTTACGCGCTTCAGAAGTCAGCTGGGCAGAATCAAACTCAAAGTTTACATCTTCAAGCACAACGCTTTCAGGGCAACCTAGTGAGTTAACTTCTTCGCCAGCCGGTGTGTTGGGGCACTGATCACGATAGTCCGGTACACCGTCTTCGTCTGAATCGATCGGGCAGCCGTCAGCGTCAACCTCAACACCCGCAGGGGTACCTGGGCACTGATCACGGAAGTCGGGTACGCCGTCATCATCAGAATCTAACGGGCAACCTTCAGCGTCAACAGCGGCGCCTGCAGGGATGTCACCATCGAAACTCGGACATTGCGGTTCTTCAGGCTCAGGAGTTTTATCCGCACACAGCAACCCACCAATTGTGGCACCCGTTGTTGCGCCAACAACCGTACCAGTATCTTCATCAGAGCTACCGCTCGTTGCGTAACCGATGCTGCCGCCAATAATACTGCCTGCCAACCCACAAATGGCAGGGTGCTGATACCAGCTACGGTCTCCACTAGCGCTCGCTTGGCTTTGCCCAGAAGACTGGGAGGCAGAGCTAGCACAGCCGGAAAGGCCAACTACCAAAGCGGAACCGATTAGTAAGCCAGTCGTTGATTTTTTCATACAAGACTCCTTCTTGATCCAATGCTGACATGGCCATTAGTGACCAAATCTATATAATGCTTCTTTTTTTAAAGCGAGAGCATCCATTTTTCGCCTGCTTAACATCGTACAAGTTGGCCTCCCTCGATGCCAAGCTATTGCCCACGGTACCAAACCAATGTTCGTAAGCAAGTTGTCGATATATCAACTTGTTGCTGACCAACACCCTTCAGCATAGCAAAATAAGTGTAGAGAGCACTAAATACCAACGGCTATGCTAAAAAAATATGGACGATCAATCCATTGACAGCTCAATGAAGCCCCTGCCCGCCTTTTTTGCGCCATGTAATAACGGCCTGTGCAGCCGCTAACACAGCGCTACGCATCTGTTCCTCAGCTGCTAGGCGCTCACGGTCTTCTTGCATGCGCTCACGCGGCGTTAGTTGCTGCCGTGCAGAATGGGTTTTCAGATGTTTTGTGAGCTGATAATGATCGGAAAAGGCTTTAAACTCAGGTTTCTCAGTTAAATTTGGGTCAATAATTTCAAGCAACACTTTGCAGCGCCAGGCACCTTCGGTCACATCAACTTGTTCCTGGACCAATGCAGCCGTCACCCAATCAAGATTTTCCAAGCTGTTAAGCTGTGCACGCTGGTCTTCTGCAACGCGAAAGGCATCACGACGCTTTACTTCCTGACGTAGGCGATAGGCATAACCCGCCAAGCCTAAAATGACCACTATCGCGACGAACAAAAGTAACATTGCGCTCGTCAGACCCATGATACTCCTTACCCAAACTTATCAATTGCTTTACTAGATTTGTACACCTTATACCATTGAGTACGTACAAGATATACCCTTTTGGCGCCATATATGCATTTTAGCAATATCGAAAAAACCTTAGGGCCGGTATTTTTGAGTATTAGCTCTTAAAACAACACCTTCATGAAAACACACAACCTCAATCGAAACGTGCTGACCGGCTGGCATCAGGCGTTACGATGTCAGCGCGTGCACGCGCAGCATTATGGGTCAACACCTCAAATGGCCGATAACGACGCAATGACGAGGCACTGAAATGTGCAGTCTCATTGCCAAGCGGGCCATAGCGCCACCGCCACCAAGCAAGTAAATAGCTGACAGTAAGCGCCATAGCCCCTGCGGTGTGTAGTAGTGCTAACCAAAGTGGCAACCACAAAAGAACGCTGGCAATACCTAGCGTGACTTGAAGACAGTACATTTTTAATACACCTACCAAACCTCCCGCCGCTTTATAATGACGGTATCGCCACCACAACATCAGGATAGCCACCCCCAATAAGCCACCCCATAGGCGATGCACCATGTGAATGGCCGTTCGCGCATCAGCATGTAGCTTGCCGTATAAATAATTGGGACCTACGGTTTGAGTTAGATGGAACCCCTCACTAAGGTCCATGTCCGGCCACCATTGCGTATTACAAGACGGGAAGCCCTGACATGATATCCCCGCATAATTGCTCGAAACCCAGCCACCCAACGCTAACTGACCAAGTAATAAAACCGCTACTAGCCACCAATACACAGATGCCTTACTGGGTGTTCTATAGGTACCGTTTTGCAAGGCTTTCAAACGACAGTGCAGCCAGACAAAAATCGATAGAATTCCCATGCCACCTAATAAATGTAGCGTTACAACTTGGGGCCACAATGTGAGCGTTACAGTCAGCGCGCCAAAAATCCCTTGAGCCACGATAACAAGTAACAAAAGCACACTAATGCGCCACGGATAGTGCTTAGTTCTTCTAAATGGCCAGCCTAGCCACAGCAGCAATATCGCGGTAGCACCTAGCAGCGTCGCGATATAACGATGAAACATCTCAAGCCACGCTTTTGAAGCTTCTAGCGGAAAGGCTGGATAGCTTACCGCCGCATCATATGCCGTGGGCACTACCCACTGACCATAGCAACCAGGCCAATCCGGACAGCCAAGGCCAGCGTCGGATAAGCGTGTCCAGGCACCTACCAACATCACTAAAGCAGTTAAGGCGATACCAATGAAGGAGAGTGCCTTTATGACGGCAATACGCTGATGATTAACCATTGAGTCCCCTCCACGGCAAATATTAGCTCTGAACTACCTAGCGTTTACCTTGAATAAGTGCTGTGTATCATCGAGTATTTTCTCCACTGAAATAGAAGCTGGGAATGACAGTGCAGGACGTCCTTCTGGATCGATAAGCCATACACTATTCGCTTTCCGCCAAGGTGGAGATTCATGCCAACGTGCCAGTTGCTCACCAGGCAAGGTTTCATCATCTCCTCCAATACGTAGGCGCGTTAAGCGATCAGCGTCACGCCCCAAAGCGCGATGCATCCGCCACAGAACATCCCGACGTTCAGCACACTGCTGCGAACAATCAAAGGCTAGCGTCCACTGTTTTTGCGAAGTAGCAAAATTTGCCTCTGTGTCAATGGGCCAGTCCTCGAGTGATGGTATTTGCTCAGCTGGCGAACCATTGGCGATACTTTGCTGTGGAACCCCCACTCGCCACTCAACCATTCCCCAAGCAGTGACAATAGGAGCAGCAAAAATAATGAATATCAGCAACAGCTTAACTCGCTGACGATTAGCCGAATTGAGGGCGGCCATTAAGTCTCCTTATTGTGTCCACGTTCAGAGTTAAAATATCGTCCACCTATCCACATCGTAATTAGCGCGACGAGCGCAAGCCCCCACCACTGAAATGCATAGGCAAGATGCCTACTGGCCGGCATCACATTGGCCTGCCACCATTCTGAAAAGACACCGCCACCATCTTGCGCATGCACCCACCCTTGATAACGAAAATCTGGTATTACACCTTGCCAAGGCGCTAAGCTAATTTGCTGCAGCCGAGTCCCCTCAATGTTTGGTCCAAACAGCAAGCCATCATCCTTTGCAGACTGCCATTCGCCCGTTAATGAGACCTGTCGGTCAGGTGTCGATACACTAGGAGGGTCGCGACTCGTGCCGGTTTCAATAAAACCGCGCTGAATCAGCCAGTAATGACCAAATTTATCTTTTAACGGCGTTAAAACGGCGACACCCAAACGCCCCTCAAGGATACGATTATCTAAAAAAAAGGTATGTTCAGGCATATACTCTCCGTTGAGCGTAACGTCTGCCCCTTCAATGGGCTGGGTTTGGGGGTCAACAAGGGCTGGGGCACTGGCTCGCGCCGATGCCGCTGCTTGTTTGTTGTCGGCTCGGTCCCATTGCCATACACCGAGGAACCCACCTAACAAAACCAACGAAAGCCAAAAGGCATACCAGCCATATTGACGCCAGCGATATAAGGAACGTTTTTTTATGCTACTTAAATCACTCATTATCATTATTTTTATCGCCATGTTGCTTAGTTTAGCGGCAGGTGCTGGTTACCTGTTACGCGACGGCACATCGTCCAAGCGGCTACTCACCTCATTGAAGTGGCGAATAAGCTTCGCCGCCCTACTCTTAGTACTTATTACGTATGGCTTTTTGAGCGGCCAACTCACTTGATAACTCAAACCACATAAACAAAGATAAACAACCCCAGCCATACAACGTCGACAAAATGCCAATACCAGCAAGATGCCTCGAAAGCAAAGTGCTGAGAATCCGAAAAATGGCCACGGAAAACACGCACCAACATCACCATAAGAATCAAAGTGCCAATAATAACGTGAACACCGTGAAAACCCGTTAATATAAAGAACGTAGAGCCAAAAATACCAGCTTCCAGTGTAATGCCATAATGTTGATAAGCTTCATAATATTCGACACCTTGAATAAAAATAAAACAACAACCAAGCAAAACAGTGCCCGCCAGCCAATTCCTACATACTGAGCGATGCCCCTCTTTAAGTGCCTCGTGCGCAATCGTTAAGGTGATACTTGAGGTAACCAATAACAAAGTATTCACCAACGGCAACTGCCAGGGACTGAATACATTATCAGGCCCCGAAATGGAAGCGTCAGGCGGGCTCAATAAAGGCCATTCGGCTATAAAGTTTGGCCATAAAAGTGCAGATACACCTTTCGTACCTTCACCGCCTAACCATGGAATGGCAAACGTTCTAACGTAAAATAAAGCACCAAAAAAAGCAGCAAAAAACATCACTTCAGAAAAAATGAACCACCCCATCCCCCAACGGAATGAGCGATCCATTTGGTTATTATAAAGCCCGAGATGAGACTCTTTAATGACATCTCGAAACCAAAATGCCATTACAGTCACAATCGAAAGAAAGCCTATTGCGATTACCAGCGCAGTGGTACCATAAACAAGCTGCGCGCCTAAACCTATCATCAGCAAACCAACTGCCAGAGACCCTAATATCGGCCAGCGACTTGTTGCAGGAACGTAATAGCTAGCGCCACTCATATCAAATCTCCCCATTTTTGTTATTCATGTTTTTTGCTACAGCTGGGCTATCATCATTTTCTTTTATGGGGTATAGCGTATATACCAATGTAACGGTCGCTATATCCTTTGGCAATGTATTGTCTAATTGAAAAACAAGTGGAATTGTAAGGCTTTCATTAGCCTCGAGTCGTTGCTCCTGGAAACAAAAGCAACTCACCTTACGCACATGCGCTGTTGCAGAAGAGGGACTAACACTGGGCACAGCCCGCCCCCAGCTAACCGACTGGCTGCGATTGGAAAACGTAAAATCAATCTCAGTCGTTTGGCCTGGATGAACCTGTACTTGGTGGCTTTCAACCCCTAGTTGCCAAGGCAGCCCGGCACTCGTGCGCGTAATAAACTGAACCGTCACATAACGTTCGCTATTAACGTCGTCGCCTAAAGCACGTTTCGCTGTCGTACTCACCTTGCCATTGATACCCGTTACATCGCAAAAAACGTCGTACAGTGGAACCAGCGAAAAAGCAAAAGCAAACATACCCACCAAAGCGAAAATTGTCTTAGTGACCGTTTTCTTAACCCCATCTGCTTGGTATGAATGCATATACCTCTCCATGTAATGCTACATAGTGGGATTAACTACTTATTTTTCTGCCGGACGAAATACAGGAGGCGTCTCGAACGTATGTAAAGGGGCCGGGCTAGGTACCGTCCACTCTAAATCGACCGCACCTTCCCATGCTTGAGCAGGTGCTTGCTTCCCCCCTTTCACGCATAAAACGATTACCAGCACGAAAAGCAGTTGCGACGTGCCAAAAAAGAAAGCGCCTATACTGGAGACCAAATTAAAGTCAGCAAACTGAAGAGCATAGTCCGGTATCCTTCTGGGCATGCCGGCTAAACCGGCAAAATGCATAGGGAAGAATGTCAAGTTAACACCAATAACGGAAAACCAGAAATGCCACTTTGCAAGCGTCTCGTTTGGATAGTGCCCTGTCCATTTGGGCAGCCAGTAATATACCCCCGCCATAATGGCAAAGATGGCGCCTGGGACTAAAACGTAATGAAAATGAGCCACAACAAAATAGGTGTCGTGATATTGAAAATCAGCTGGTGCAATAGCAAGCATTAACCCCGAAAACCCGCCGATGGTAAATAACACTACGAAAGCAAGCGCGAATAACATTGGCGACTCAAAACTAATTGAGCCCCGAAAAAGGGTTGTCACCCAATTGAAAACTTTAACCCCCGTAGGTACGGCGATCAGCATCGTCGAATACATAAAGAATAATTCAGCGACCAAAGGCAACCCCACTACAAACATATGGTGCGCCCATACCAGAAATGATAATAGAGCAATGGCAGCGGTTGCATATACCATGGAGGCGTACCCAAAAAGCGGCTTTCGGGCGAAAGTGGGAATGATCGCCGACACAATACCAAAAGCTGGCAAAATCATTATGTAAACTTCAGGATGACCAAAAAACCAAAAAAGGTGCTGAAAAAGCACAGGGTCACCGCCCCCACCCGCATCGAAAAAACTAGTCCCAAAGTTAATATCCATCAGCATCATCGTAATGACGCCCGCCAAAACCGGCATCACTGCAATGAGTAAGAAAGCGGTGATTAACCAAGTCCACACAAATAGAGGCATATCCATCAGACGCATGCCAGGTGCACGCATGTTTAAAATGGTAGCGATAATATTAATCGCGCCCAAAATCGAACTAATCCCAGCGATGTGTAAAGCGAGAATAAAAAAGGTTGTCGATGCCGGAGCATAGGTCGTAGACAAGGGCGCATAGAACGTCCAGCCGAAATTCGGACCACCCCCCGGCATTAATAGTGTGGAAAGTAGCAATGTAAACGCTACAGGCAGAAGCCAAAAACTAAAGTTATTCAATCGCGGCAGTGCCATATCAGGTGCGCCGATTTGCAATGGAATCATCCAGTTAGCTAGCCCTGTAAAGGCTGGCATAACAGCGGCAAACACCATAATAAGGCCATGCATCGTTGTCATCTGATTAAAAAACTCAGGATTGACTAACTGCAAGCCCGGCTGAAATAGCTCCGCACGAACCACAAGCGCGAAGATACCGCCAACAAAAAACATGGATAAAGAAAAAATTAAATAAAGCGTGCCAATTTCTTTATGGTTAGTGGTTAAAACCCAACGCCGCCAACCTGTTGGCGACGACGCATGGTGGCTAACACCACCAGCGCTGGCTATTGACTCGCTATTCTGTAGCGTCGACTGCAGAGGTATCTTTGGTGCCATATCCGTCTCCAAACATATTATTATCGGTTTTACCTGCAGTACATCTATGGGTCGATTTGTTCTGCAACGCTTGCGGGCTGAACTTGCTCTTGGGTGTCATTACCCCATGCGTTTTGGGTATAAGTAACTACCGCAGCAATTTCAGCCGGATTCAAGGTGCTGCGGAACGCCGGCATCGCCGCCCCAGAAACACCATTGATAACTTTATCTAAATGCCAATCGAGATCATCAATTAACTGTTGATTACCCGCGAGCGCCGGAAATGCCGGTGGAGACCCCTCTCCATCCGATTCATGGCACGATGCACATATCGACTCGTAAACCGTTTCCCCCCTTTCCATCAACTCATCCATGGCCCACTCGCGATCAACGCCTTGAGATTCTTGCTCAGCTGCTTGTTTACGCTCCGCAATCCATTCATCAAAGGCGTCTTCTTCCATTGCTTGAACCACCACAGGCATAAACCCGTGGTCAATGCCGCAAAGCTCTGCACATTGCCCCCGATAGATGCCCGGCTCGTTAATTTTGACCCAGTTTTCGTTTATAAACCCAGGAATAGTGTCTTGCTTAACGGCCAGGTCAGGCACCCACCAGGAGTGAATAACGTCGTCAGAGGTCATCAAAAAACGAATTTTACGGTTAATCGGTAGAACAAGAGGCTCGTCCACTTCTAGCAGATAATGCTCTCCTCGGCTTTCGTCGCCACCAATTTGGCTACGGGGCGTACTAAGATTGGAATTAAAGGCCACATCCTCGCCCAGATATTCATAACGCCAACGCCATTGCTGGCCCGTTATCATGACGTCCAACTCAGCATCGGACGCATCGTACATATCTTTCAGTGTAGCCGTAGCAGGCACGGCCATGCCGACGAGAATAAGAACGGGAATTACCGTCCAAAGTATTTCTACCTTGGTGTTCTCATGAAAGTGGGCCGCTTTGGCTCCCCGTGCATGACGGTAGCGCGCAAGCGAATAAAACATGGCTCCAAAGACCACCACCCCAATGGCGACACATATCCAAAAAATGGTCATGTGAAGGCCGTGGATCTCACGACTCACATTGGTCACACCAATGGGCATATTCCACGATTGGGCGAAGCAAGCAGCACTACTTAACACACCTGCACAAACCACTAATGGTCGCCACCATAAGCGCATTGAAGCCCCCTTGTTATTGTTGTTGTGGCGGTACGCCACTTCCCAAATTTAGGTGCTAGACAGACAAGTACCGAAAAACGCTATCAAATGTAGTATAGAAAACACCCGCCAATGTTCACGTCATTTAAGAAAAATAAAGCCGTTCGTTTAACCTGCAATAAAAAAAGCCAGCCCCCATAGCACCATAACGAACAATAAAGTGATGATAATGAAAGCAATAATAAACATAGCTGGGTGTTTGTGGCTGAAATCCTCACGCCGTTTGCGATCACTTTGCACCCCGATGAGTGCTGCAAGCACCGATTTAATTACCGACCACATACTCACCTCTTTGGATCGCTAGTGCCGCTAGCCTATCGCTATGCTCTGGTTATGCTTATTAATTCACAATAGCTCACTGCCAACATGTTACCGTACGAGCTTTCAACGCTTTAAACGCATCAAGCATTTGCTAATTTACACTTTACACTACTGGCTTCTATAGTTGATTGATAATATTGATTTTCAAAAGCCCAAGGAGACGACTGATGAATACTCGACTATTGAAAATTTTGGCCCCGTCCTTCACCGCCTGCCTATTGGTCGTGTCGCTTTCTGGGTGCACCACTTACACCTGGGAGGATGGCTCAAAAGAGACCCTATTAGGCGTGCCGCCAGAAGATGAAAGACTTACTGAAGAGGAGCGCCGCGCTCAAGGCGTCCGTTACCGCAAGCCCGGCGAGATACCCGAATAAATGTGATTTAGCGTTCTTTGCCAGACAAGGGCTGCGCTGATTACGGAGCTTTCGTTTATCGTCTCCGGTTCGTCCTTGAGGTGGCTGTCGCAGACAAGGGGTCTTCTGGCCATGGGTGCTTTGGATAGCGCCCTCGCATTTCTTTACGTACTTCTGGATAGCCATTAAGCCAGAAACTACGTAGATCCTGCGTGACTTGAAGGGGACGCCTGGCCGGTGAGAGCAAGTGAATCATGACCGCGACATGGCCATCGAGAAGAGTGGGCGTCTCCTGCCATCCAAACGCTTCTTGAAGCTTAAGCGCCAGAATCGGTGGCCGGTCCTCCAAGCAAGGCGTGTAATCAATAGCCACTTGCTTGCCACTCGGCACCGTCAGCAAAGTAGGCGTCAAACGCTCAAATGATACCTGCTTATCCCACTTCAGCGAGCCCAGTAAGTAGGTATGAAAAGGCATTTTTTCGAGCTGACTCATGCGCGACACCCCCTCCATATAAGGTGCCAACCATGCTTCTAGGCTACCTACCAGTTTTTTATCAGACCAGTCAGGCCACTCTTTCGGAGAGGCTTGATGAAGAAGCGCCATGCGCCCCTGCAACTGCTTAACATTGTCGGTAAACAGCGGTTCCGGTCGTTGCTTTAATGCCTTTAGCAGCGCGTCGATAACCGCGCCTGCAGGCAATTCCTCAAGCGGTTGAGTCGCCAGTATCAGCTCACCATGGCGCTGAATCGCTTCGCCGATGAGTTTTCCCTGAGCATCTGACCAATAGATGTGGTCGTGCCAATGCTGGGTAGCTGGGTAAAGGCTGACGAGCGTAGCGTATTCAAGTGGCTCAGCCACATATATCCTGGCCTCGCTAGACGCGCTTTCTACGCTTAATGCCACAAGATAGGGCTCATTCGCCAGTGGATGACTAATCGGCAGCGTGGCGGTTTTGCCATTTGCGAGTTTAAAGCGCCCCAGGCTGATAAACTGACCGATACGATCAGGATAAGCCAGTGCCAGCAATGTACTTAGCGATGCATAGCCAATATGGCGAGGAAAAGCCGTATTACCCATTACCGCCAAGCGTTTAGCCTCACGCTGCCAGTAGGGGAAGCGTGCAGCCTGGCAATAACGTTCGTCTAGCGCATCGCGAAGCGAATCGTTGATACGGTCCTGGCTTTCTAGCAGTGCAGCCAAGCCACAGGCCAGCGGCATCATGCCTAGTGAACCAGCTTTCGTTAGCATCGCAGCCAGCCGAGGCTCTAACGGCCAACCAGCACTTTGTTTACCAAAAGGGGTCAACATACCCGCTCGGTCAATGATGCCCAACTCACGTAGCAGTGCTTGGCCACTTTGCCAAGCACCTCTAGGTGGCGGAGTCATCCATGTTAAATCGTTTGGGGACTGTACGCCCCACGCCGCTAGTTCAAGTACCAGTCGGGATAAGTCAGCTTGCAGTATTTCCGGCTCACCGAAGGCAACTAATGGCTGTTCTGGAGACCATAATCTAAAGCAAAGCCCTGGGCATTGCCGCCCCGCTCGCCCGCGACGCTGATCGGCACTGGCCCGATTAACACGTCGCGTGGTCAATTGTGTAAGCCCTGTGCGCGGTTGAAACAACGGAACCCGCTCTAGACCCGCATCAATGACCACGCTCACACCGTCTACCGTCACACTGGACTCCGCGATAGCCGTTGACACGACAACGCGTTGGCGTAAGACATTTTGCTTGAGGGCCTGCTGCTGGGCCTCTATTGACATACGCCCGTGCAAGGCCCTCACCTCGATATCGAGATCGGCATTTTCCAGCAGCTCGATCAGGCGGTTAATCTCAGCCACACCAGGTAGTATTACCAGGATATCGCGAGTGTCCGGCTTCGCTAAGGCTTCACGGACTACTTGACAGCCCAGCGTTTCCAGCGCGATTTCACTTGTCGCTGGCCGATAGAAGGTGTCAACGGGATACTGACGCCCAGTGCTTTCAATAACCGGTGTCTCTAGCCCAAGGACGTTCTGCAACGCCACGACATCAATAGTGGCGGACATGACAATAAGGCGGAGATCGTCGCGAATACTTTGCTGGACATCCAGCGCCAACGCTAGCCCCAGGTCCGCCTCGATGCTGCGCTCATGAAACTCATCGAAGATAATCCCGCCAATCCCCTCAAGTAACGGATCATCCTGCAGCATACGGGTAAGCACCCCCTGGGTGACGACTTCTAACCGGGTATGCTCGCTGACTTGGCTGTCACCGCGCATTCGATAGCCCACCGTATGACCCACCGGTTCATTAAGCTGCAGGGCCATAAACGTTGCCGCCAGCCGCGCTGCGACTCGACGGGGTTCCAGCAGCAATAGCCTTTGACCTTGTGCCCACTGGCTAGAAAGCAGAGTCAGCGGGACACGAGTGGTTTTACCAGCCCCTGGCTGAGCCACCAAGATAAGTCGATTGTGTGCGGTTAAGGCCTCTTGCAGAGAAGCTAAATGCGGCTCGATGGGTAACGTCGACATAGACAGTCACACAGGAGCAGAACGTGGGGCAACTGGATGCTGAATACCGCACCCTTTTAAGATCACTTGTTCAAGGAATCGGGAGATCGATTCAAGGCCTTCTTCATTAAGCGCATCTTTACCTAGAATTGCGCTGACCTGAGCACTATATTCAGTGTAATGCTGAGTTGCGGACCAAATCAGAAAAATAAGTAAGCGTGGATCAATATTGTCCATTTTGCCTTGGCTTGACCACTGTCGAATAATGGCCGCCCGAGAAGCGACCCAATCGCGTAATTCGCCAGATAAATACTCATTTAGGAAAGGAGCACCCGCTAAAATTTCAGCGGCAAATAATTTAGAGCCTTCAGGATATTGCTGACCGAGCACCATCTTAGTGCGTATGAAATCGCTAAGGACACGACCAGGATCGCTTTCAGGCGTTATGTCTTCAAGAACCGCGTTCCAGCGAGTCATCATGCGGTTGAGCAATCGGACGTAAAGTGCCTGCTTGCTACCCATGTAATACAGAATATTGGCTTTGGGCAATCCTGCCTGATCAGCAATTGCCTGCAAACTGGCCCCCCGATATCCATGCTGCGAAAACACCTGCTCAGCAGCACTCAATATAATCCGCTCGATGCGGTATCGACCGGCGCTTTCCTGGTTAGCTGTTTCAGCCGTCATTCGCTGGGTTCCTTAATTCATTGCTAAAAGAGAGGAATATCGATGATAACCGCGGCTTCCATAAAATGCCCCAAAACCAAGCGCTATACGTTTCCTCGCACTACATAAGCGCAGCGATCAAAACCTTGCAAGAAGCGCTATTTTGTCTCAAGCTCAAGCAGTATTGACCGATCGGTCAAAGCAATTACGATGGAGTTTGGTATGGCTACAATTGAGTTTTTGCTCAATGGCACCCCCAAGCAGTGCAGCGTGTCACCAGACACTAGCATTTTAACGTTATTACGCGACCATTTGGGCATGACAGGCACCAAAGAGGGATGCGCTTCCGGCGACTGCGGGGCTTGCACGGTAGCTATTTGTAATCCTGAGAACGCTGCGCCCTGCTTTCAAAGCGTCAACGCCTGCATTACTCCAGCGCATCAGCTTCATCGCCGCCATGTAGCCACTATCGAAGGCTTAGCTCAAGGCGACCAGCTACACCCAGCGCAACAAGCCATGATTGAATGCCACGGTAGCCAATGCGGATTTTGTACACCGGGGATCGTCATGTCGCTTTTCACCCTGCACACCACTCAGCAACAACACCCCGCTCCTTTAACTCCAGAGCGATTGGAAGCCGTATTGGGTGGTAACTTATGCCGCTGTACTGGCTATCGCCCCATACGCGATGCAGCATTAAGTATGCAACAGATGCCCTGGCAGGCACCGCAGTGGTTCGATGCTTCGCTGCCCATCGCACCACCTTCTGGTGTGTCGGACGTCAAAGACAACAACGCGCCGTTGTTTGCTCAGCCAACCACACTTGGCGAACTCACCAATTCGCGCCGCCTTTATCCCAGCGCCCGGTTAGTCGCCGGCGCAACGGATTTATGGCTGGAAAATACTCAGCGGTTAGTAAAACTGGATCAGCTTATTGATGTTTCACAGGTTAGCGAGCTGCGCCAAATCGAGGAAATCACTTTCCATGAGCAGCCGGGCTGGTGGGTAGGCGCTGGAGTCACTTACACCCAGCTAGAGCCGCTGCTAGGCAACCACTTTCCGGCATTTGCGCACTTGCTACAACGTCTGGGCTCTCAGCAAATACGCAATAGAGGAACCATCGGCGGCAATATTGCCAACGCATCTCCTATTGGCGATACGCCACCTGTCTTACTAGCGCTTAACGCTTGGGTAGAGCTTGCCAACCACGATGGTTCAAGACAGCTCCCTTTGAGTGCTTTCTTTATCGACTATAAAAAAACCGCTCTGGCAGCAGATGAAGTTGTCAGTAGAGTGTTTATCCCAAAATTGGCTAGCACCGCGACGCTTCGTGTTTGGAAATTATCTAAGCGGCGCGAAGACGATATATCAGCAGTATTGGGTGCATTTTGCTACCGACTGGAAGATGGCGTGATACAAGACATGCGCATCGCGTTTGGCGGCATGGCCGCTACGCCTAAACGAGCGCTCGAAACCGAAGCGATGCTGGAAGGCCAACCGCTCTCCAAAACCAGTTTTCAAAAGGCGCAGCGGGCACTTGCCGATGAGTTTCAACCGATGAGCGATGTGCGGGGCAGCCAGAATTATCGTCAGCAAGCAGCCCTCAACCTGCTAGAGCGTTTATATATGACGCTTTCAGCGCCCGACCAGGAGGTGATGCTTCATGCGTACGCTCACTAAACTCGATGGCGACAGCAGTCGTGCGCGCCGTGAGCTATATGATCAGATTAAAGGCTCTAGCCCGCTTGCCCGCCACACGGTCGACAGTGATGGGCAACGCCAGGCAGGAAGCGCAAGCTTTCACGAAAGCGCGAAAAAGCACGTCACTGGCAAAGCAGCTTATATTGACGATTTAAAAACACCCGCAGATGCTCTGCACGTTGCGCTTGGCTTATCAACCGCCGCCCATGGCACGTTAACAAAACTTGAGCTTGATGCGGTTAAACAAGCGCCTGGGGTCATCGACGTCATAACGTTTGACGATGTACCGGGCCACACTGATATTGGACCGGTATTTCCGGGCGACCCTATCTTTGTGGACCGCGACATCAGCTATGCTGGCCAGTGTATCTTTGCGGTGGCCGCGACATCGTTACAGGCAGCCCGCCGGGCCGTGAAGCTCGCCAACCTGCATATCGATGAACAACCTGCGAGCCTTGATCCCGTGGCTGCCGCCGAGCGTGAAGAATTTGTCCGCCCTACCCACGTACAAGAGCGTGGTGACTGGCAGGAAGCCTTGGAGCAAGCAGCACAACTCATCGAGGGCGAACTCTTTATTGGCGGACAGGAACACTTCTATCTTGAGGGCCAAGCATGCATCGTGCTGCCTACCGAAGATGAAGGTGTCATAGTCCACACGTCTAACCAGCACCCCAGTGAAACTCAAAAGCTTGTTGCCGAAGTGTTGGGTATTCCCTTCCATGCGGTCACCGTTGAAGTTCGCCGCATGGGTGGCGGGTTTGGCGGCAAAGAAACCCAAGCCTCTCCCTGGGCGTGTATTGCTGCACTCATTGCCCGCCGAACGGGCAAAGCCACCCGCTTGCGCTTGCCTCGCAGCGAGGATATGCGCGCGACGGGAAAACGACACCCTTTTCATAACCGCTACCGGTTGGCGATTGATCAACAAGGCATCATTCAGGGCGGCGAGCTTACCCTTATCGGTGACTGCGGTTACTCCCCTGACCTCTCCGACGCCATTGTAGATCGTGCGATGTTTCATGCTGATAACGCCTACTCATTGGGCAATGCGCGCGTCACCGGCCATCGTGCAAAAACGCACACAGCATCAAACACAGCCTTCCGAGGGTTTGGCGGGCCACAAGGAATGATGATCATTGAGGCCGCAATGGATGACATTGCCCGCAAGGTTGGCGAAGACCCGCTAACCATCCGTAAGCGGAATTTTTACCGAGAGGGCCGCGACGTTACTCATTATGGCCAGCAAGTGGATCAAAAACAGTTACTTCACACCCTGGTGGAAACACTTGAGAACAGCAGTGACTACTGGTCACGCCGCCATGCCATAAATGAGTTCAACACGACGAGCCCAATTATCAAAAAGGGCCTTGCCCTTACGCCGGTTAAATTCGGCATTTCGTTTACCGCCCAGCATCTTAATCAAGCGGGTGCGCTGCTTCACGTGTATACCGACGGCAGCATCATGATCAATCATGGCGGCACGGAAATGGGTCAGGGGCTGCATACCAAGATTTGCCAAGTTGTGGCAAGAGAGCTTGGGCTTGATCTGGACAGCGTACGCATTAGCGCAACGCGCACCGACAAAGTCCCCAATACGTCGCCCACTGCCGCCTCAAGTGGCGCTGACTTAAATGGCATGGCAGCACGAGATGCGGCAAGTAAACTACGCGAACGCCTCTTCGACTTCGCTGCAGAACATTTTACTGAGGGCTTAGACCGCGAAGGCATGCATTTGAAAGACGGCATGCTGGTGGCTGGATTCGGCGAGAGCGAACGCCGTATCCCCTGGGGCGAGCTTGTACAAACCGCCTACCTGAATCGTATCTCGCTCTCTGAAAAAGGCTTCTATGCCACACCACTGATTTATTACAACCGGGCCAGCGGCCAAGGGCGCCCTTTCTATTACTATGCCTTTGGCGCCGCCGTGAGCGAAGTGAGCGTGGATACGCTGAGCGGCGAGTACCAGGTGGATCGGGTGGATAT
>RKMI01000095.1_pt1 | contig 88808 bp, 83 predicted proteins | sample 2174191 | NCBI WGS metagenome assembly RKMI01 (sample SAMN10236717, study PRJNA505201) | synthetic metagenome | isolation source: mock community containing 12 organisms: Thioclava sp. ES.032, Psychrobacter... | place: USA: Walnut Creek | collected 2015-10-01
TCGGGGCTTTGTGTTTAGGGGTCTCCCCATGAAGAGTATCGGAGCGCCGACCGGGTAACCGTCAGGTACTTATTTAGAAAAGCCCCGAGCACAGTGTGTTCGGGGCTTTTTGTTGCGCGGAAGAAAAACAGGGTCTCTCCCCATGGAGCGTCGCGGAGTGCCGGCCGACGGAAGGCCGCTCTGGTCGTCAGGTGCCTATATCACCGCAGAAACCCAGGCCAATAGGCTGGGGTTTTTACGTTATAAGTGATTTGTTACTGGCGGTGTGTATGTATGGCATCTAATATTAAGCAGCAATTGATTTTTTTATTACTGTGATAAAAGGAGCTTGATTATGTATAAAGGACTGAAAACGATTGGAGTTGCTATCTTGTTAGCTTTTCTGGCAGTTGGGTTAGCCGCCTGTGAAGATGAGCAAGGGCCAGCAGAAGAGGCTGGTGAAAATGTTGATGAGAGTATGGACGATGCCGGTGAAGAAATGGAAGAAACCGGAGAAGAGATGGAAGAAGCTGCTGAGGAAGAGTAAGCCTCTTATCTAACCTTATAAATACTGAAAGCCCTACTGCGTATACAGTAGGGCTTTTACGTTGTTAAACGCTAAAAATTAACGCCAGTCGACCCGATCAAAAATGCGGATGGCTTCTGGGTTGTTTTCTCCCAAGGCGTTAATATTCACGTCGTCTTTCTTAAAGTTGCCCCATGACTCAAGGACGGGATCACGCTTAACGCTATCCACGACGGGGAACTCATTGTTACCCGAGGCGAAAATCTCCTGGGCGGTATCGGATGCTAAAAACTCAAGGAATTGAACAGCATTTTCTTGGTTTGGAGCACCATCAACGACACCGGCACCACCAACGTTGACATGGGTGCCTCTTTCATCCTGATTGGGGAAGATAATGCCAACTTTGCGGGCAGCTTCGCGATCCGACTCATCATCTGATTTAAGCAGGCGAACATAATAATAATGATTAGCTACCGCGAGATCGCATTCCCCGCTGGCAACGCCCAGGATCTGGTCGGTATCACCGCCTTCTGGATCGCGTGCCATATTATCGACAATGCCCTGAGCCCACTCTTCGGCTCCTTCTTCGCCGTGATGCTCGATCATCGAAGCGAGCAGCGACTGGTTGTAGATATTGTTGGAGGAGCGAATGCATACGCTGTAATCAAGATCGTCGCTGGCCAGGTCTTCGTAACTGCTGATCTCGCTGGGGTCGACATTTTCACGATTGTAATAGATCGCCCGTGCACGCTGGCTAAAGCCGAACCAACGACCTTCGGGGTGGCGCATTGATTCGGGCAGGCGTTCATCAAGCACGTCTGACTCAATGCCTTGGAAAATACCATCCTGCTCTGCACGCCAGAGCCTGCCAGCATCGACCGTCAGCATAATATCGGCGGGGCTTGCAGCACCTTCGCGCTGGATGCGCTCGATCAACTGATCGGAATCGCCTTCCAAGATATTGACTTCAATACCGGTTTCTTCAGTAAATGCATCATACAGGCGCTCATCGGAATCGTAGTGACGAGCAGAGTAGACATTGAGCTCATCAGCTAACGCATGGCTAGCAAAAGCAGAGCTTGCGATAGCAACCGCGATAGGCGCGGTAAGGCGTGCAGTCTTCATGGGTGATCTTCCTGTTGTATGAATGATAATAAGTTGCATTATTAACGTGATGATTGAAGCGTTTCGTGCCGTTAACGTCAAGCCTATTAGCGTTGAAGCGTGCATATAGGACAAATAAAAAATAGAATGTTAATTACTTTCAAACGTATTCAGTGGTTCGCATTTCGTACAGGCGGCCCTCCAATAGAATGGTGGCGCAATGACGGCAACGATGACAGCTAAGCAAAAGGCGCTTAATGAGACCGCGCTTACGATGCATCAGGTTCAGCACGCTTTTGACCATCATATCGTTGTGGAAGGTGTGGATTTGACGGTAGCACCTGGAGAAGTGGTGTGCCTACTGGGCCCCTCAGGCTGCGGTAAAACCACATTGCTGCGTATCGCAGCGGGTTTAGAAACATTACAAGAGGGTAGCGTCAGCCTGCAAGATGAACAAATTGCAGCCCCAGGGTTGCGCCACGTACCGCCAGAGAAGCGTAACGTTGGGTTAGCGTTTCAAGACTCTGCGCTATTTCCCCATTTATCCGTGTTGGAAAACGTCACCTTTGGGCTCAAGCACCTATCCGCCAGCGATAGGCGAGAGCGTGCCGAGGAACTGCTATCGCAGTTAGGAATGGCGGACTATGCATCGAGCTACCCCCATATGCTCTCAGGCGGGCAACAGCAGCGTGTGGCGCTTGCTCGGGCTTTAGCCCCGGAACCACGTCTGATGCTTTTAGATGAGCCATTTTCAAGCCTTGATGCTCGACTACGAGACCGTATACGCGATGATACATTGCACGTCTTAAAAAAGGTCGGGGCCGCGACCTTGCTTGTTACCCACGACCCTGAAGAAGCGATGTTCATGGCTGATCGAATTGCGCTTATGCGCGATGGGCGTATTGTCCAGACAGGCACTCCGAGAGAGTTATATTGCTCACCCAACGACCCTTTTGTGGTGACGTTTTTTGGTGAGGTCAATGAGATTGAGGGAGTAGTGGAAGATGGGCACGTTGCAACGCCTGTTGGTTGGGTACCGGCTGAGGGGTTTGCCAACGGCACTGGCGTTAGGGTGATGATTCGCCCTGAAGCCTTGCGTGTCATTGAGCGTGACTTACCCACTAATATTCATACGCATAGTCATATTGTGATGGCCAAGTTGCTAGGTCGCAGCAGCTTGCTGCATTTATGCGCACATGCAGAGAATGGCCAGGAAGCTCACCTGCACGCACGGGTGCCGGGGGTCTTCCTTCCAGCCGAAGGGCAACCTATCGATATTCATTTGGATTTGTCGCAGGTATTTGTGTTTCCCCGTTCAGCCGAGGATAGCTTGCCACACTAAAATAGTGTTTAGGTGTTACGGCGACGCCCCTGGGCGTGAGCGCCGCATAGCCATACTAAGCAGTATCACCGGCAGGATGCCGACCACAACGATGGCCAGTGATGAGGTGGAGGCCTCAGCTAGGCGCTCATCAGACGCTAGATTATGCGCTCTCACCGCTAACGTATCGAAATTGAACGGTCGCAGAATGACGGTGGCGGGAAGCTCTTTCATGACATCGACAAACACCAAAATGCCTGCTGCGAGTAAGCTGCTGCGCATTATAGGGGTATGTACATAACGCAGCGTGCCGCCGGCGGTTTGGCCCAGGGTGCGAGACGCGGCATCCATGCTCGGGGTGACTTTGCCGAGACTGGCTTCAACGGCATTAAAAGAAACCGCAAGGAAGCGCACTAGGTAAGCGTAGAGTAAAATAAATGCTGAGCCGCTAAAGATTAGGCCGACGATCTGACCGTTATAAGCCTGCAAGCCTGTATTGATGACGTTATCCAACCACGCAAATGGAATTAAAATGCCTACCGCGACCACCGAGCCGGGAATCGCATAGCCCATTGCAGCAATACGGGTGGTAAATCGCGCGAGCGGGGTATCGTGTACCCGAACGCCATAGCTGAGTAGCACCGCTATGCCGACTGCTATCAAGGCTGCTATAGCCGACAAACTGAGGCTATTCCACGCAAAACCAATAAAGCGTGGCCCCCATAGCGTATCCCCTTCAGTAAGCGCTAAGTTAAGCAGGATGCCACTAGGCAGCAGAAATCCAATGGTGATTGGTATGGCACAAGCTACGGTAGCGGCTATCGCCCGCCATCCGTGAAGCGCGTATTCGGGCAATTGCTGGTACCGGTTGGTGGTGTGGAAGTAGCGCCGTTTGCCGCGTGACCAGCGTTCCAGTAACACCAAAACAATGACGAAGCTGAGTAAGCACGCAGCCAGCTGGGCAGCTGCCACGGGCTCGCCCATACCAAACCATGTGCGGTAGATACCGGTAGTGAAGGTATCTACCCCGAAAAACTGTACCGCACCAAACTCATTGAGTGTCTCCATAAGTACCAGCGATACGCCGCCTACCAATGCCGGGCGTGCTAACGGTACTGCAATGCTGAAAAATAGCCGCCACGGGCCGCGCCCTAAGGTGCGGCCGACATCGAGCACACATACCGATTGTTCTAAAAAGGAAGCGCGGGCTAATAGATAAACATATGGATACAGAACGACAGTGATAAGCGTAGCGGCGCCGCCTAACGAACGGACATTGGGAAAATAGTAATCGCCGTGTTGCCAGCCAAATATTTCGCGCAAAAAGCTCTGAAACGGGCCTGCAAACTGAAGAAAATCGGTATAAGCGTAAGCGATTACATAAGTGGGGACCGCTAAGGGGAGTAGCAATGCCCATTCAAATAATCGCTTGCCTGGGAAACGGCACATAACAACGAGCCAAGCGGTACCCGTGCCGATAATCAGGGTTCCGATACCCACCACCAGAACAAGCCAAAAGGTGTTGTTCAAATATCGCGTTAAGACAGTGCTGGCGAGATGCTGCCAGACGCCATCGGTAGGCAGCGCGATATGAGTGAACACGACAATGACGGGTAGCGCGACCACGAGTGCGACACCGGTTAACACCATGGTCCAGAGGTTCCAGTTTTGCTGAGGCCTGCGCCGCTTTGCGGCTAACTCACCAGGAGTAGAGCGGGACAAGAGAAGGCTCCTTGCAAAAGCAAACGGACATCGCAGCGATATGCGGCGCACACGGCGTGGAATAGTACCATTGGCAGCCGCAAGCTGCAGCCGCTTAGGAAGCACCGGAGGGCACAAAAAAGCCCGGTAAAGTACCGGGCTGAACTTAGCTTAGCGACGTCTGGTTAGTAGCCGACCATTAAGCTTGGCAGGCCGGTAATCAACCAGGGGAATATGGCCATTAGCACACAGGCCAGTAAGATCAGGGCAACGAATGGTACCACTGCTTTGTAAAGGTCAAGCGTCTCAACGCCGGGCGGAGCCACGCCTTTTAAATAGAACAGCGCGTAACCGAACGGTGGTGTCAAAAATGAGGTCTGTAACACCACAGCTACCATGACCACAAACCACAGCATGTCGACTCCCATGGTTTCCACGATCGGAAGCATGATCGGAAAGCTCAGCAGCACGATGCCGGTCCAGTCCAGAAACATGCCCAGGATAAACACCAGGAAAAGCATCAGAATTAACGCGCCAATGGTGCCTCCAGGCATTGCTAGCACCAACTCGCTGATAACATCCATGCCACCGCCGCGTGAGAAGACACCGGTGAAAGCGGTAGCGCCCACCAGCACCAGCATTACCATGGTAGTGGTTTTGCTTGCTTCAATAAGGGTGTTGAAACACGTTTTAAGCTGGCGATCACCAAAAATCATAAACAGCATGAAGGCGATAAAAACACCAATTGCCGAGGCTTCGGTGGCTGTGGCAATGCCGGTGAAGAGTGCACCAAGTACCCCTAGGATCAGCGACATGGGTGGCAGTACATATTTCGCTAGCATGATGAGCAGCTCGCGAGTGCTAACACCTGCCCGTTCCTCAGCGGGTACAACAGGCCCATATGATGGCTTTAGATGACAAATAATCAGCACGTAGAGCGCATACATGGCCCCCAGCATTAACCCGGGCACCAGGGCGCCAGCAAACAACGCGCCCACGGAAACCGGCGAATAGCTTGCCATCAAGATCAGCATAATGCTGGGCGGAATCAATATGCCCAAACAACCACTCGCCATGATAACGCCGGTACTTAATCCTTTGTGGTAGCCATATTTGAGCATGGGGACCAGGGCAATCATGCCCATCACCGCAATGGAAGCGCCCACGATGCCTGTCGTCGCAGCAAGCAGCACCGAAACCACTACGACTGTCAGTGCTAACCCACCACGTAGGTTGGCGAGCAACAGGCGCATGGCGTCAAACATTTTTTCGGTAACGCCTGAGTCGTTCAAAAAGCGTGCCATGAGGATAAAGAGTGGGATGGCGACAAGAACGTAATTATCCATGGCGTTGCCATAAACGTTATTGATCAACGTCCCCATAACTTGTGTGCCTGGACCTAAAAATGCGCCAACTACTGCGACACCACCCAGTACAAATGCCAATGGGTGGCCCATGAAAAGGCCAATCATCAAGCCACCAAACATTACTAACGTCAGCATTTCGGGGCTGATGTTCATGTCGTGGCCTCCTCGCGTAATTGGATAATGGCGCGTAGCACAATCGCGATCGCTTGAAGTAAAATTAGCACTGCTGCGACCAAGATAACTCCCTTAACGGGATACACTGGAATTGACACCATGCCGTAAGTGGTTTCACCGCGACTGAAAGAGCGTATGAAGAAGCTCCAGCCCTGATTGATAAACATCCAGATGAAGGGCACGAAAAACAGCGCGTAACCCACAAGTGTCAAGACCGCCTGTTTGCGGTTGGATAACAGCCTTTTCAGCACATCGACTTCAACATGCACATGGTGGCGCAATCCATAAGCAGCCATCAGCATGAAATGGGCACCAAACAACATTTTGGTGACATCGAAAGCCCAGTCGCTGGGGCGCCCGAGAAAAAAGCGCATCGCCACGTCGTACAGCACGATCAGCGTTATCAGCGCAATTAACGGTGCCACGATACGTCCAAACAGCTCATTAAACGTATCGATGGCTTTAGCAATCGCATACATGGAGGTTCTCCAAGTTCCGCACTTAAGATCGCCTCAGCGCACTGCGCTGAGGCGATCTTTTAACCAGGGTTTAGAGGCAGGCTTCGATTTCTTCGAGGTCGGGAAGGTTGCTGATAGAGCGACTCATGTTGAAGGGCACCGTGAGATCACGCCAAGTGGCGTAGTGCTCCATGTAGCTCACCATTGAATGGTAGATCTTGGCGTGCATGGGGTCTTCGCAAGCGCCTTCGACAATCACCCGGTTGGTGATGTTTTGAATTTCTTCAAGGTCTTCGGCGGGCAGCGGGTGGATTTCCATGCCGTCTTCGATGAATTTTTCGGTAGCTTCGGTGGACTCACGCTCAGACCAGGCAAGTGACCAGGCCATGGTGGCTTCTGCGGCGATTTTTAGCGCTTCTTGGGTATCTTCCGACAGCTCATCCCAGGCGTCTTTGTTGATCATTACACCGAAAACACTGGCAGACTGGTGCCAGCCTGGCACTGACCAATGCTCAGCAACTTCGCCAAACCCAGCCTTATAGTCGACCCCCGGCGTTGAGAATTCGCCAGCGTCAATCACGCCGCGCTCCAGCGCTTGGTATACTTCACCACCCGCGAGGGTGACTTGTGAACCGCCGAGTTCTTCAAGCACCCGACCCTGGTCGCGGCCAGACAAGCGCAGCCGTTTGCCGTCGAGGTCGGCAATGCTTTCAATAGGCGTGCCACCCATGAAGCCTGATTCGTTATTGGTAATGCCGTAAGGCAAATACACCATGTTGTAGTCGCCATAGACTTCTTGATAAAGGTCCCAGCCGCCCCACTGCAGGATCCAGTTCATGTAGTCCACGCCGTTAAACAAGCTTGACGTAGTGGCTAGGGGTGAGAATGCCGGGCTGCGGCCTGCCCAGTAGCCGGGCCAATCGCCAGCGGCTTCAATGCTGCCGGTTTCTGTGGCATCAAATACTTCGGTACCAGGCATCAGTGTGCCGCCTGAGCGGAAGTTGATTTCAAGCTCATCACCGACCAGGCGATTAACCAGATCAACCCAGTGCTCATCAATTTTGATCAAATCCAGGTTGTCAGGCCACGTGGATGTCATGGTCCATTCTTGTTGGGCGTGAGCGGTCGAGGAGATTGCCGCCAGTGCAACACCGGCCGCTAGGCTTGTAATGGCAAACTTGGCAGTTTTTTTCATGTTGTAGGTCCTGTTGGTTGCCGTTTTGATTTATTTAGAGTTTTTAGATGCAGTTAGTGCAGTTGGCATGCGTTACGTTTACGTAAAGGGGTATGTTGCCCTGCATGGTTAAATTAGCACACTCAGGCCATTGCAATGCAATATCAGTGATTGGCTAAATCGAGGGTCAAAAAATGCTTGTTGAAACATTATTTTTCTCATAAAAAACATTTTGTTAGCGTTTTTTATAGCGCCGGTGGCGAAGGCTTCTAAGTGTGAAAAACGTTGAAAGGGGCGCTTAAGTGCAACCAAAGTTGTAAGCTGTTTGCCTATTGAGGAGACTTTATGCCGCCTTTATTTAATGACACTGAAGTGGTGTCACGATCAATCGCGCTGCTGGTTCGGCATGCAGAGCGATTAGCGAGGCGGCGCTGGCGTCAGCTTGTCTGGCTACAGGGCGATACAGAGCGTTGCCAAGCGCTTGCTGTCGCACTGTGGCAGGCGCAATCTTGGTGCTCGCCCTTGTGGGTGGCCGAAGGTGCCCCTGTCACTCCTGCGCTCAAAGCTGGTCGGTCCACTACCCGGTTAGGCTCTGAGCATCAGCTTGTGGTTGTTGATGCTCACTCTGCCGCTGGTGGCTTCAATCCTGATGCGCTGGGTGCAATAGGGGGAACGTTGGCAGCAGGCGGGCTATTGGTGCTGATAACACCCCAAGGCTGGGGGCAGCAGCCTGATCCTGACTACGCTCGTATTGCTGATTACCCCTGGCAGTGGTCAGCGCTTTCGTCTCATTACCTAGCACGCCTTGCCAATCAACTGGCCACATCGGCGGATATTATTCACTGGGCCCCCGATACCTTCCCAAGGCTTGGTCGGCTTCGCGCCGCTCCGCAAGCCTTTGAAACTCCTTTAGATACAGAGTGCATTACCAGGGATCAAGCGGCCGCCGTTAGCGCCTTGGTGAGTCTTAAACGTCGTCGGCCTTTGGTGATGACAGCCGATCGGGGGCGAGGTAAAAGCGCAGCGTTGGGCATAGCCTGTGCCCGATTATTGCAGACGAAAACATCGCGGGTGGTTGTCACCGCGCCGGGCCTAGCCGCAGTGGACAGCATGTTTGCGCGAGTAGCGGCCCTGTGTCCAGACGGGCAACGTATCGCCACTGATCGATTTGTTCTCGCCAACGGAGCAGAGCTTCTGTTCATGAAGCCCGATGCGCTTAGCGAGCAGGTAAAAGCCGGCATCTTAGGCGGCGATGGCAGCTATTTAATGGTCGATGAAGCCGCTGCGCTTCCGCCGGCGTTATTGACGCAGTGGTTGGCGGCCTTTCCAAGAATTGCCTTTGCGACCACCGTGCACGGCTACGAAGGTTCGGGGCGGGGGTTCGCATTGCGCTTTCGTCACGTGCTGGATGCTCAGACGCCGGATTGGAAGGCGATAACGCTTAACACGCCGGTACGTTGGCAGGCAGAGGACCCCCTAGAAGCAACGCTTAATCAACTATTGTTGTTGAAAGCCCCGTTGCCAGCAGCAAGTACAGTGTTACCGGCATTGCCTTCATCGCAGGAAGTGAGCAGGGAGATGCTGGCCCAGCACGAGGGAGAGCTTGCTCAACTGTTTGGTCTTTTAGTGCAGTCTCATTATCGCACTACCCCAAGCGACTTACGCCAGTTGCTGGATGGCCCCGACATGGGATTGCGCGTTGTTGGTCAACGCTCTCAACCACAGGCGGTGCTGGTGACCCGGGAAGAGGGCGGTTTTGCGCCAGCGCTTGCCGAACAGGTTGCGCGCGGTGAGCGTCGGCCCCAAGGGCATTTGATGGCGCAGTCGCTGGCGGCGCATTCAGGCTGCCGTGAGGCATTGACGGCACGCTGGCGGCGTGTAGCGCGGATTGCCTGCCACCCAAGCCATCGTCGTCAAGGATTAGGACGAGCGCTACTGCGCGATGATCAACGCCAAGCCGCCCATCAGGGCATTATGCTGTATGGCGCGACCTTTGGTGCCGATGCCGGGCTGGTACGTTTTTGGCGCGCCCTAGGGTTCGTCACAGTACGTCTAGGGGTGACACGTGAAGCGTCAAGCGGCGAGTTTGCGGTCATGGTGGCATGCGCCTTGAATCAGGAGGGAGAGAAGGTGCTGAATACTCTGCGCGAGCGGTTTGCCGCCTTGCTGCCTAGCTTACTCGCCTTTGAGCTGTCGCGTTTACCCGCAGCGGTTGTGAGCTTGGTGATTAACGAACTGCCTGAAAAGCCGTTAACCGAGGTCGAGTGGCAGGATATTGATGATGTGGCGACAGCATACCGGGCGCCGGCACTGGCTCGGGCGTCCTTGCAGGCTTTGGCGCGCGAAGCGAGTCGCTGGCCGCTAACGGATGCGGGTCAACTAGCACACCAGCAACTCGCCACCTGGGCCTTCCAGAATCAACCGCTAGCCGATGCGCCGGGCGACTCCGTACGAGCTCTGCGGGAGGTTGTAAAAACGTTAAGGGCCCAACGGCCGCTTTCCCCCACCGCCGTGGACCGTTAAAGTAAATGGGTTATCCATGATAAAGAGTTCCCATGAACGAACATCTTGACTCGCTTAGCCCTGTGCTTGTGTGGCGGCACTTTCGTACGCTGTGTAATACTCCCCGTCCATCCGGGCATGAGGCGCACCTTGTCGCCGTGCTGGAGAAATGGGCCGAGTCGCAGGGCATTGCCCATGATCGTGACGCCTTTGGTAATTTACGCCTGTGTAAGGCGGCTACTCCAGGGTATGGTCATATCCCAGGGCTTATTTTGCAGGGCCATCTGGATATGGTGGCCCAAGCCAATGCCGGGCACGCGCATGACTTTCAACGGGATCCGATTGCGACCTATGTCGCCGATGGCTGGCTGCATGCCCAGGGCACAACGCTCGGGGCTGATAATGGCTTGGGGGTAGCCGCGATTTTAGCGCTGCTTGAAGACCCTGAACTCACACATGGTCCCCTGGAAGCTTTATTTACGCTTGAGGAAGAAAGTTCAATGGGCGGTGCGCTGCACTTGGCCGATGATTGGCTCGAAGGAAAGCAACTGCTGAATCTGGACAGCGAGGATCATGGCGAGGTGTTTATTGGCTGTGCGGGTGGGGCCGATGTGGTCGTGAATGCACAGTTGCCCACCGCCGAACTGAGGACTGACGAGTGTGTGCTAAAACTGTCGCTAACGGGGTTGAAGGGCGGCCATTCAGGCATGGATATTCATCAGCCGCTGGGTAATGCTAATCGGCTGTTGGTGCGCGTACTGCGGGCGCTGGAGCAAGTCGATGCCAGGCTGCTCAATTATCAGGGCGGTACATTACGCAACGCGATACCCCGGGAAGCCTTTGCCGACATCGCGCTGCCCGCTGACGAGCAGCAGGAGGCAGTGGGGATTGTCAGTCAACTAGCGCAAACCTTGCAGCGTGAGTTGGGCAGTGGCGATGCAGGTCTGCAGCTCGTCGCTGAGCCGGTTAGCCCTGCAAACGCCGAGCCGCTTACGTTGGACGCCAGCACCATGCTGGTCGCGGCGTTGCATGCCGCTCCGTGCGGTGTCGAGCGGATGAGCGCCGACGTGCCCGGTGTGGTCGAGACGTCTAATAATCTTGGGGTCGTAAGCCTTGAAGCGGGGCGTTTTCATCTCTGTGCGCTGGTGCGTTCGCTACACGACAGCGCCGTGGCGGCTATGGCAGACCGCTTTAAAGCACTGTTTGGACTGATTGGCGCGCGGGTCAACGTTGAAAATGCCTATCCCGGCTGGGCGCCCAATCCGGATGGCGCGCTGCTCAAGCGCTTTAAAGTCTGCCACCAGGCGCTCTTGGGGCAAGCCCCCGCGGTGAAAGTCATCCATGCAGGGCTTGAGTGCGGTATTCTAGGCAGTAAGTACCCGCATCTCGATATGATTTCGTTTGGTCCGACGATTCGCGGCGCGCACTCCCCGGACGAGCGGGTTGAGTTGGCAACAGTGGATGAGTTTTGGTGCTTGTTGCGTGCGCTGGTGGAAGATCTAGCGAATAAACCCTAACTCAAAACGGCACCCTCTGGGTGCCGTTGGCGTATTGATGCAGTGATTTCCCACACTTGGTTACTGGAACAGGCTTATTTGCTGAGATAAGCGTTGAGCATCCAGACGGTTTTTTCCTGCTCGCGAATGTAGTCACTTGCTTGCGATGCGGTGCCCTCGTCGTCGGCGTCTGACGCGATGGATAGCAGTTCGCGCTGGAGTTCGATCAGCGCTTGATAGCCGCGTAATACGCCGTTGACGCAGGCAGTGCCGTCGTGAACATCCTTATCTTCCTGGATACGAGAGAGCTTCACGTAGTCGCTGTAGGCATGAACCGGATTATGGCCCAGGGTGAGGATACGCTCGGCAACTTCATCAACCTTGGTGAGTAGGTCGGTGTAAAACTCCTCGAATTTGGCATGCAGTTCGAAAAAATCGTTACCCCTTACATTCCAGTGATAACCGCGAACGTTCATGTAAAAAATTTGATAGTTGGCTAGCAGGTGGTTGAGTTTTTCTGCCAACTGGCTGGCACTGCCTTCGTGAAGGCCGATGCTGTTAGTATCGGACATATCCTGCCTCCTTAATGGGCGTCGCTAAGCGGCGACTAATGTTAGTCATTAGGGTAAGGGGTGACGGTATCGCTGCAAAGCAAGCTTTTTGCATGGCAGCCATAGCGCCAGCCCATTACCCATCAACCGATACTTATTCAATGCTGGCGAGGCCGCTGCTTTTCAAGGGTAGGACGCCTGCCATAGTCGAATCAGGCTTTCACAGCGTGCTTCAAGCAGCTCTGCTGTGCGCGGCAACGCCTCGGTTAACGTCATGGGGCCGTCGACAAGCGCAAAAGCGGCGGTGACGCCTTCCTGCAAGCAGGCTTCCCAGCCATCGCCCAGACTGCCCGCTAATACAATCACCGGTGTTTGTTGCTGCGCGGCCGCCCGCGCAACGCCGATAGGGGTTTTGCCAGCGAGGCTTTGGCCGTCCAGGCGACCCTCACCGGTAATCACCAAGTCCGCCCGGTCGAGCAAGGTGGCAAAGCCGGCTTGCTGCATCAGCATCTCAATGCCTGGCCTTAATCTGGCGTTAAGAAACGCCCGCGCGGCAAAGCCCATGCCGCCCGCAGCGCCCGCGCCGGGAAGCTCGCGGTGATCATCACCTAACACCTGGGCGGTTATGTCGGCAAAGTGACTCAGCGCTTGATCAAGCTGTTTCACTTGGGCGGGCGTCGCGCCCTTTTGCGGGCCAAAAACAGCGCTTGCCCCACGATCGCCTAATAGCGGGTTATCGACATCCACCGCGGCTTCAACGTCCAACTGTCGGAGCCTTGAATCCAGCCCCTCTAACGATAGTGACGCCAAGTCGGCGAGTGCCGCTCCGCCGGGCGACAGCGGTTGTCCATGGGTGTCGAGCAAGCGAGCGCCAAGCGCTTGAAGCATGCCAGCGCCACCATCGTTGGTGGCGCTGCCACCTAACAGCAGCAGTGCTTTTTCTGCGCCTTGATCGAGTGCCGCAAGGAACAGTTGGCCTACGCCATAAGTAGAGGTATAACGGGCATCGCGTTCGTTATCGGCAAGCGGTTGCAAGCCGCTGGCTTCTGCCAGTTCAATAAACGCGGTACGCTGGTCAGCAAGCCAGCCCCACGAAGCTAAGCGTGGGCGCCCCAGGGCATCCTGTACCGTTTGTTGGCGGCGTTCTGCACCCGTCGCTGCGATCAGTGCGTCAAGGCTGCCCTCTCCACCATCTGCCAGCGGGCAGATGAGCGGCTGAAGGTGAGGGGCGGCCCGTGCTGCGCCTCGGGCCATAGCGAGTGCTGCGTTTTCGGCGCTCAGTGCATCTTTAAAGCTATCGGGACAAAATAGGATATGCATGGGCACCCTCTTCGTCGAACATGGTCTATAGGCTGAGCTTAGCGCGCAGTGCTTTGGCAAACCAGCATCATCCTTCAATCCAAGGAGCGGTCATGAAGTTAACTCCTATTAGTTTCATATGCATGCTCGCCCTTGGCGGATGCCAGGCCATTCCGTCATCGCTGCCCAGTGCCGAGCCACCGCCGGCTGAGTCGTGCTACTTCCCAATCGAAGATCCTTCAACCTTAACTGCCAGTGTCGATGTGCTGACGGAGTGGGGCTTCAGCTTGGACGCGAGCGATACTCAGTTAGGCCTATTGAGCGCCAGCCGTGAGAAAGAGTTGTATGGCTACTCTGAACTTTACGCCTCGCCGCATTATCGTTCGCGCTCTTCAATGAGTGTGTTTGGTGGTGTGGGCGGTGGCGGTGGAACGCGGCTCGGGGTCGGCTTGAGTGGTGGCTTTGGCCAATCTCCTACCGAGATAGAGCGGGTATCGTTGCTATGGGATCGCGAGCATATGCGGGTGTCGCGCGATATCCGCCGGTTTGATCAATACGGCAGTTTACGCGAGGGGCGTAGCGCGAGTACTGAGGCGTTCTGCCAGCGTTTACAGCATGCCCTCGACGCGCATGCGGCCACAGGAGAGCGTTCACCATGAGATGGATTCACTGGATCGCGCTGGGTGCGCTAATAATGCTTAGCGGTTGCGCGGTGACGCCGACCCCGGAGCCACGCGAGCTGGTCTATCAGGCCCCTCCTGAAAAAACCTTTCGCGCGGCGGTTGGCCTAATGTTGGAGCAAGGCTATGTCGTGCGTCATGCTGATTTATCGCTAAGGCGCGCCGAAGGCGTATTGGCACGCTGGCCGGGCTACCGGCTAGTGCTCGACGTGAGTGAGGTGGGCAGTGAAAGCTACGTAAGCGTCTCGGCATGGCGCGGCGGGCAGCCGTTGCCGCCGAACCGATTAGACCCCTGGTTAGTGGCCCTTCAAGGTCGGCTGGGGTTGGCGCCGTGAGGTTCGTTTACCATTGGTTGACTCCTAAGTGGGCCAGCATCTTCGGTGCGTTGAGCTTGCTGGCAAGCGCGAGCGTCATGGCTCACCCCCATGGCTGGATTGATATCAGCGTTCGTATCCTTACCGATGATGAGGGCCGGGTAACCGGCCTGCACCAAACCTGGCAGATGGATCCTTTTTACAGTCTAGTTGTATTTGACGAGCTGCAGCGTGTCGAAGGAGCAACGCTGGACGAGGGACTCGACCAGTTGGGCGGTGAAATACGTAATAATCTCGCAAGCCAGGGGTACTTTACCGAAGTGCGAGTGGAAGGAGAGCGTCTGCCGCTGGGAGAGGTGAGGGAATACACCGCTATGCAACGCGATGACCGTCTGACGTTTATTTTTATCCTGCCGTTTTCATCCACGCCAGCGTTAAGTGGTAGCACTCTAACGTATCAAGTATATGACCCGACGTATTACCTTGAGGTGGTGCATGAAGCAGAAGGCGACGAGCCTAGCGACGATGCCCTTGTGCTACGTAAGATGCCGCAGTGTGAGCTAAGCGTGCTGCCCGCAGACCCCGACCCTGAAAGGGTCATGGCGGCGTCACGTTTGGACGCGGATGAGAGCGGCGAGCCTGGTTTAGGGCGTTATTTCGCCGAAACAGGTCGAGTGGTTTGCCCATGACATCTCGGCGTATACCGTGGGGTCTGGCGGGCCTCATAATGCTTGCGGTCGCCGTACTCGGCTACGTGGTGTGGCAGGGTGGCCTAACGTCGATAAGCTATACCCTGCTTGGCTGGCAGCGTGAGCTACACCGCGAGCTTACCCTGACACTCACAGCACTGTCTGAACAGTCGGCGATAGCAACTTGGACGGCACTGCTCGGCGTGAGCTTTGGTTACGGCGTGTTTCATGCGGCGGGTCCTGGGCATGGTAAAGCGGTGCTGGCGACGTTTTTGATGTCTCACGGCGGTGCCGTAGGGCGTGCACTGGGTCTCTCGTTTGCCGCGGCGCTGCTTCAAGGGGTAACCGCCATCGCGTTAGTCGCCATACTGGTTTACGGCCTTGGCTGGGTGACACGTCAAGCGATGGGCAGCGTCGTGTGGGTGGAATACGCCAGCTTTTTGCTTGTGGCTGCACTGGGGGCATGGTTGTGCTGGCGAGCCATCGGCCAATTGCGGCGAGCTTATGCTGTGAACGACCACGACCACGACCACGCATGCTGCGGTGGGCACCATATAAGCCCTCAGCAGTCGCTGGATTGGCGCACGGCGCTGATGACCGTCGGTGCCATCGGCATGCGGCCATGCAGTGGGGCCGTGCTTATGCTCGGCGCGGCGGGCTTATTAGGTAAGTTTGCCGTGGGCGTGGCCGCCGTCGCGGCGATGTCGCTGGGCACAGGACTAACGGTATCGATGCTTGCACTGGCCAGCGTCGTTGCACGAGGGTGGGCGCAGCGGCGTTTAGCACGGCAGGGTGCGACGCAGCGGCGTGCTCAGCGGGCGGCCGGCTGGGCCGCGCTCGCCGGCGGGTTGATTATTGTTGTGCTAGGTATATCGCTGTGGGCAGCGGGAGCCGCTCAACCCTTGGGCGACCCCATGTTGGGCGAACCGCCCGCTCAGTCAGGCAATCCTCTTACGGGCGATTAGTGGACTAGCTAAGCGCTTCCAGCAGTTCTAAAAGATGCGCTTGCACAGCTCTCTGATGGCTGGGTGAATAAGGCTCTGCAGCGCCATTGCCCCACACGGGGGCGGGCCAAACATCGTCATCTTGACGGCGAACGACCACGTGCACATGTAGCTGGCTCACTACATTACCCAGGGTGGCGATATTGAGTTTGTCCCCGTTAAAGGCGGTTTTCATCGCCTCGCCTAACTGGCTTGCTTCCTTCCAAAGTTGTTGCTGCTCGTCAGCAGTAAGCTCAAATATCTCGCTTAGTGCTTCACGGCGCGGGACTAAAATCACCCAAGGATAGCGCGCGTCGAGCATCAATAGCGCCCGGCAAAGCGGCAAGTCTGCCAGCAACTGTGTATCGTTAGCCAAGCGTTCGTCGAGTACAAACGTCGTCATTGCAGCGTCCTTTGTTGTGGGTGCCTAGCGTTCGGCTCAAAGTAGGCACTATCTTAAAAAGCCTGTTACGCTAAAAGTGCTATTCGCTCAAACATGCTGAGTGGCAGCATCTCGATAGTGAATGTATATGTTAAGGAGAACACGGATGAAAAAACTACTGGCAATGAGCTTTATTCTTTTGATGTCGGCTGGCGCGCTGGCAGGTTGTAATACCATCGGTGGTGCAGGTCAGGATGTAGAAGAGGGCGGTGAAGCCGTCCAAGACGCCGCAAGCTAAGCAAAGCGGCACTTAGCGGGCCGACCATTAGCGTCGGCCCGCTGCGTTATAATTACTTTTTCATCGGTTTTAGGGGAGTTTCAAGGATGATGTGGCGTCTTTTCTATCGGCTTATTGCTGTTGCAGTTTTGCCATTATTTGTGGTGGCGTGCGCGCAAACACCAGGCGCTGGTGGCGAAGCCCCGAGCGCACCCCCGCCGCCGGAGGTTGATGATACTCAGGCCGCAGATGATGGCGGTAATTCCTGCCGTTTGGATGATATTCAGTCTGCGGTGGGCTCGCCTCTCAGCGAGACCTCAAGAGAAGCGCTTAAGCGTCAAAGTGGTGCTGAAAAAGTTCGCGTATTGCGCCCAGGTGATGCCGCCACACTCGACCACCGGCCAGAACGGCTCAATATCCATCTAAATGATAACGATGCGATCGAGGAGGTTAGCTGCGGCTAGCCGAGAATAAGCACCACACAGGCTGCCGTGAGAAGCCCCATCGTGATATTAAACGCGCGCCAAGCGCCATCGCTTTTAATCCATTGACCTATTGCGGTGCCAAAGGCGGCCCATAGGGCTATACAAGGCAGTGCCACCATTTCGGCAAAGCTCGCCAGCACCAGCGCGTTAATCACCGGTTGACCGCTTTCAGGTAAAAAGCCGGCCATTAGCGCCAGCCCCATCACCCACGCTTTGGGGTTGGCGAACTGAAACATGGCCGCTTGCCAGAATGTTAATGGTTTGCCCTGTGCTGTGCCGTGAAGATCCGGCGGCGGGGCGCTGGCAATTTTCCATGCCAAGTAGAGCAGATAGGCGCTGCCGATCCAACGTAGGGCTGTTTGAACTGCCGGGTAGCGCTCAAACAGCACGCCCAAGCCTAAAGCTATGCCCGCAAACAGCAAAAAGCAGCCGCCTAAAATCCCCCACATATGCGGCATGGTGCGCTTGAAGCCAAAGTTAGCACCCGAGGCGGTGAGCATAACGTTATTCGGCCCAGGGGTAAGCGTCATCGACATCATATAGAGCGCAGCCGGACCGAGGATTACCCATTCGCTGTTCATTTATTGTATCCATACAATTAAGGGTGAAAGATTGCGTTTAAGGCACTATTGTTAGCATAATGGGGTTTAAATTAACGTCAAAGGTTTTATTGTCACCATGACAATCTGGGTGCCTTCACTGGCTGAGTTTTCTGGTTCACGCTACCGTGCTATTGCCAGCGCCATTGAGGCTGCTGTTCAGACAGGAGAGCTACTGCCTGGGGAGCGTTTGCCGCCCCAGCGCCGTTTAGCGGATGCGCTAGGTGTGACCATCGGCACGGTTACCCGGGGGTACGCTGAGGCTGAACGCAATGGCTGGGTGTCGGCACGGGTGGGTAGCGGCACCTATGTAAAGAGCCAAACCCAAGACAGTGCTTTTAGCCTGACATTTCCTGCCGATGACTCGGCAGGTGTGATCGATTTAAGCCTTAGCCTGCCGCCTCCCCATCCGCTACGCCAGGCGCTTTTAAGTGAAGCGCTGCTCGCCTTAAGCCAGTCCGGAGCGGCATTAGCGCGCGGCGTTACCTACCAAGGAGCCCAGGGGCGCCGTGAGCATCGCGAGGTGCTCGCTCGCTGGTTAAATACCTTAGGTATGCCATTGATGGCCGATGAACTGCTTATCACCCAGGGCGGCCAGCACGGCATTAGCCTGGCACTCAGCACTCTGCTGCGGCCGGGCGAGCTGCTGGCCGCCGATGCCTTGACCTACCCCGGTGCGATCAGCGCAGCGCAGCAGGGCCATCTTAAGTTGGTAGGCATTGGTCAAGACAGCGAGGGTATGCGTATGGATCTGCTTGAGGCGCAGTGTGCCCGGCAGCCGCCCAGAGCGATTTACCTGACCCCGGAACAGAACAACCCTACCGGTGCGTGTTTAAGCGAATCGCGTCGCGAACGTTTAGTAGCGCTGGCGAGGCGCTACGATATTTGGCTGCTTGAAGATGGCGTGCAGTATCTGCCCGCTGAGCAGCGTGGTACGCCTCTTTATAAACTTGCGCCGGAGCGCACGCTATTTGTGTTTAGTACCGCTAAAGTACTGGCGGGTGGGCTGCGAATTGGCGTGCTGCGTGCACCTAAACCTTTGCACGAGCGGCTCGCGACAGGCCTACGTGCCCAAAGTTGGATGGTGCCGCCGCTAATGGTTGACGTAGTTTGCCACTGGATTAACCAGTCCGAGGCTGAAAAGCTACTCGCCTGGCAAACCCAAGAGCTGGTAGAGCGTCAGCGGTTGGCTGCCGAATGGCTGCAAGGGTTTACCCTCAGCGGTCGTTCACATAGCAGTAATGTCTGGTTGACGCTGCCAGAGGGGAGTCGAGCCGTAGAGCTATGCGACCGGCTACTGCAGCGGGGCGTTAAGGTAAGCAGCGCAGAGCCCTTTTGTGTAGGCAGCACGCCAGCGCCTCAAGCGATTCGTCTCTGCATTGGGGCCGCCGCGGATCGCAGCGAGCTCGTTCAGGCATTGAGTATCGTTGCTGCCTCCCTAACCGAGCGGCCGTTAGCCCCCGCGACGTTGTGAATTATTCATAGCGATCCTTCCAGCGTTGGCGGTTGACCTGTTCTTTGAGTAATTCCAAGACGTCGTAAAGCACCTGCTCGGTGACCCGGTCACTGCCTTCATCAGGCGTCAGCCAGCTATCAAAGCCATTCTCCGCCGCGCCTTCAACAAGCCGTTGAAACTCGGGTGAATGAATCGACAGGGCGACTTCATCCACTAGCCGTTGGGCAACGCCGCTTAATGAGGCTTCCATGGCGCTGGCAGCAGGGTCGCCCATGGGCAGGCGTCGCAGCCGTTGAATTTCGGGGCTTTCACGCAGCGTACGGCTGACCAAATCGCTAATCGCCGCCATGATGGCGTGTCGGTTGTGTTGGTAGGCAGTGCCCACCGAGGTCTCCAATCGCTGGGCAATTTCCTGAATAAGTTGCTGTTTGCGGGGCATGACGACGCGGTCAATCACCCTTTCGGTCAACGAATCGCTGGAACGGATCTGCTGCTGAACGTTGCCCAACAGGCGCAGGGCGATACGGTCGGAGAGCTCTTCCAATAGGATATCGTAATATTTGCCCAAAAACTGGTATGCCGACCAGCGTTTGACGTTGATAAGGCGTAAGCGATGAAGGCGATGCAGCAATGATATGACCCGCAGAATGCGTAGCCAGCGAAGTCCACTTAGCGGAATGCAGCCCAGTACGTCGTACCAATGCACAAAGGGGTAGAAAAACCAGCGATGGTAGCGACGCTCGGCGACCGCCACGGCCCATCCCAGCAACACATCGGCGATAAAAATGCCGACAAAATACAGATCAATGGTAATAAAGCGGCTGTGAATGGTTGTATCGTAGGCGCTATGAAAGCCCGGTGATATCGCCTCAATTCCCTGGTTGACGGGCGCCAGTAAAAACAGCGAATCAAACAATAACAAACCAAGGTTGATGACCACGGCGGCCAGAATGAAAAAGTCCCAGCCGATATGCGCGTACTCAACGCCTTTGGGAAGGTTGTGGTGACGCTCCCTGACCGGCATGGCAACTCCTTTGGCTTTAGTGTGGCGGTGTCGCGCGAGACAGGATCAAGGCGGTGTTTGTGATTGATGCTGCTGTTGGGTCAACAGCTCTTCATGCTCGGCTTGCTTACGCATTTTTTTGCGTAAGGCGGCTTTCTCAAAGCGTAGCTGTTGCAATGGCGTTGCCAAGGAAAGCGGCGGAACGCTGGCGGGGTTTCCTTCGGCATCCACAGCGACCATGGTGAGGTAGCAGCTATTGGTGTGGCGAATCAGTTTATCGCGGATATCTTCAGCGACAACCTTGATGCCAATTTCCATCGACGAACGGCCCACGTGATTGACGCTGGCCAAAAAAGTTACCAGTTCGCCAACGTGAATGGGCTGTTTGAAGAGCACTTGGTCGACCGACAGTGTCACTACGTAATGGCCAGAATAGCGACTGGCGCAGGCGTAGGCGACCTCGTCGAGTTTTTTAAGAATCGCACCGCCGTGGACTTTTCCACTGAAATTTGCCATGTCAGGCGTCATTAAGACGGTCATGGACAGTTCGTGCTGACCGGGCAGCGCGGTTATAGAGGTATCCGACATGGGCTCTGTGCCTTTAGGTCGTTACGTTATACGGACCGCGCCTGCCACGGAGGCAGGCGCTGACATCTTCCTAGGGTTTAAAACCACACTAAGCCAACCGAAATGATGACGCCGGTAATAAACAGCTGAATCAAACAAAAGCCCATAATGTCCTTGGCTTTTAAGCCAGCAATGGCCAGTACGGGCAGTGCCCAGAACGGCTGTAGCAGATTGGTCCAGGCATCGCCCCAGGCAACGGCCATGGCAACGCGTGAAATATCCGCCCCCAGTGCTTCCGCCGCGGGTAGCATGACCGGCGCTTGAACGGCCCACTGGCCACCACCTGAAGGCACAAACAGGTTGACGATCCCGGCGCTGATGAACGACCAGAAAGGCAGCGACGTCTCGGTAGCAAACGATATCAGCCACTCTGACATGCTCTGCGCTAGGCCCGACTCGACCATGATCGCCATAATGCCGGCATAAAATGGGAACTGGATAACGATGCCAGCGCCACCTTTGATGGCTTCTTGCAAGCTAGTGAGCAGATTTCGCGGGGTGCGGTGAAGCACAATGGCGAGGAATAGGAACAAGAAGTTAACGATGTTCAGGTTCAAGCTGCCGCCACGCAGCAGGAAATGATCAGCCAGAAATAGCAGCCCTGGAATGCCCACCAGCCATGCCAGCGAGGTGCTGTTTTCTAGTTTCTCAGCGGGGCGGGTAATGCGGCCTTTGGCCTCTGGCTCATCGTCCAGCAGCTTGGTGTCGACATAAACGCTGTCTTTTTCGTCCGGCATCATTAGCCGGTTAACCAGCGGAGTGGAGATAAACAAGCACGCGACGATCGCTAGGTTAAAAAACGCAAATACCGTCGAACCGGTACCGATAACGCCTATATCATCGGCAGCAAAGTGGCCTTCGGTAGCAATGGTAAGCGGAATCGAGCCCGCAAGCCCCCCGTGCCAGACGACAAAGCCGGAGTAGGCACTGGCGACCAGCAGGCGGTAATCGACCCGCACTAAGCGCGCCAGCTCCTTGGCAAATAGTGCGCCGACCACCAGGCCGAAGCCCCAGTTGATCCAGCTCGCCGTTAGCGACACCAGGGTCACCAGTATGATCGCGCCGCCGGGGCTTTTTGCGGTACTGGCGAGCCGTTGCAACAGACGTTTGACCGGTGGCGAGCTGGCCAGCATAAAGCCGGTCACCAGTACCAACAGCATCTGCATGGAGAAGGTGAGTAATCCCCAAAAACCGTCGCCCCAAAAGCGCAGCACTGCCAGCGGTGTTTGGCGCTCGATGGCAATCGCTGCGGCAGCCGCAATGAGGGTAAGCAACAGTACAAAAATATACGGGTCGGGAAGATAGCGTTCGACCATCTTCACTGCCGGTTTGGATATCATTTTCAGCATGGCAGGCTCACATTTTCATTATTAGGAAGTGCACCGCTAATATACGGGGCCAGAGGATCTTTTTCACTTTAATAAGTGGATTTGACATGCGCTTGATTAACGCCAGCGGGTATGGCGATAGTGACGATAATAACCTATTAAAACTGCTGAACGGACGCAGGTAAATGCTGTAAAGGCGAGCCACAAGCCGTGGTTGCCAAGCCCCTGAGTTAGCCACCAGGTGGGCAAATAAACCGCCAGGCCAATAAAGATGCTGTTTCGCATGGCGGTAATGGATGTCGTACCGATAAACACGCCGTCCAGCAAATAGCTCCATACGGCAATTAGCGGCATTGCCACCATCCAGGGTAAGTAAGTCGCCGCGGTGGCTCGCACCTCTTCAAGGCCAGTGAGTAGCGCAATTAGCACATTGCCACCCAGTGCAAACAATAATGCAGCGCTAGCGGCGGTCCACCATGAAAAGCGTGCTGCCGCTCGCACCGTGGCAGCGAACGCTTGCCAGTCGTGACGCCCATAGGCACGCCCCACCAAGGACTCCGCGGCATGGGCAAAACCGTCCAGGGCATAGCTGGTCAGCATGATAAATTGCAGTAGTACGGCGTTGGCCGCGAGCGCTGTATCACCCTGGCGTGCGCCCTGTGCGGTAAAAAACGCCATGGCAAATAGCAGCCCGAGCGTGCGAATAAACAGGTTAGCGTTAACGTTAAATAACGCCTTATAGGCGGAAAGTACCCACAGCCGGCTACGCAGGAAATGGCCCTTAAGCGTGCCTAACTGGCGCAATACAAGATAGCCACCAAACCCCAGGGCGCAATAGTCGGCAATCACACTGGCCCACGCCACTCCATCGCTCGTCAGGCCCAGGCCCATTACGAACCAGACATCCAGTACGATATTGACGCTATTGGTCAGTACCAGAATCATCAACGTGACGCGGGCGTTTTGTTGGCCGAGGAACCAGCCCAAAATAGTGTAATTGGCCAAAACGGCGGGGGCTGACCAAAGACGTATTTCGGCGTAGCTCCTCGCCAGCAAGGTGGCGGCCTCGCTGCCGTCGAGTAGCCATAGCCCGAGGGAGATAATGGGTGATGCGAAGATAATTAACAGACTGCCGATAACGACAGCCATGATTAGCGATTGGCCGAGTAGATTGCGCACGTCGCTGTCGCTTTCTCGGCCTACTGCCTGGGCGACTAAACCGGTGGTGCCCATGCGTAGAAAACCGAACCCCCAATAAAGGAAGCTAAACAGCGTTGCACCGAGAGTCACGGCGGCTAGATAGCGGGAGTCAGGTAGATGACCCACCACGGCTGTATCCACCAGTCCAAGTAGCGGAACAGTGATGTTGGAGATGATGATGGGCCAGGCGAGCTGCCATATACGCACTTAGGTAGCCTATGCGGCTGTGATGATACGGTACTTCTTCATCAATTGGTCGTGCGTTTCAGGCCGTTCTGGGTCGAGCGGAATGCAGTCGACTGGGCAAACCTGTTGGCATTGGGGTTCGTCAAAGTGGCCGACACATTCGGTGCATAGGTTTGGGTCGATCACATAAATTTCTTCGCCCGGCGAGATGGCGTCGTTGGGGCATTCGGGTTCGCAGACGTCACAGTTAATGCACTCGTCGGTAATCATTAAGGCCATGGGGAGTACCTCGCGAATAACGGGTCGATTGGATGCCGCAATGCGCCAGCCAATCAACCGCGTGTCAGGGTCTAGGTTTCAGGAGGCGTCTTAGGGGGCGTAGTGTAGTGCTTACGCAACGTCTCTGCGACCTTAGGGTGGACCAACGGTGATACATCGCCGCCAAGCTTGGCAATCTCCCGCACGATCGTGGAGGAAATGTAGGAGTTTTCCACCGCTGGGGTAAGAAAAACACTCTCAAGCTCCGGGTTCTGAGCGCGGTTCATATTGGCCAACTGGAGCTCATATTCAAAATCGGAGACCGCCCGCAAACCGCGCAAAATAATGGTGGCGCCCTGTTCGTGCATCATGGTGGTGAGTAGGGTAGCAAAGCCAATCACTTTTACATTGGGTAGCGAGGCGCAGACCGCTTGGGCCAGCTCAATACGAGTGGGTAAGTCCAGGCTCGGGCGTTTGCCGGGACTTGCGGCGACGGCGATCACAACCTTGTCGAACATGCGGGCGCCGCGTTCAATAAGATCGAAATGCCCGTTGGTGATTGGGTCGAAGGTACCCGGATAGACAGCAATATTGACGCGTTGGCCCTGCATCACGTTGGTTCCTCGTCGTCCAGACGGCCGAAAGGATTATCGCTTTCAAGAGAAACGGCGTGGGTGTAGCCCGGAATATGGATGCGGTCCGCCTGAATATCCAGCTCCGGGCCTTCAAGCACCGCTTCGCCAAATTGATAGCGGGGCGCGTAGTGGCCTTGGTCAGCGTCGTTGAGATACGCGGCGGCGTTTTCGCGCACGCTTTCGCGGCGTATTTTCCAAGCCCGGATGGCCTCAACACCGTGGCGCTGCGTCAGTAAGCGCTCGGTCACAGCAGGTGATAGCACAACCCCGGTAGCATTGTTGCCACCGAATCCCTTGGCGTTGATGAAGGCCGCGTCGACGTTAAACGGCTGCGCAATTGACGAAAACCGTAGACGGTCGGCGTAAACATCGTCGGCCACGGCGTCCAATGTCGGAATGCCCGGCAATAATTGATGGGCAAAGCTGCCTAGCGCGCTGACCAATTGGTCGCCCGCCGCGCTACCCTGGGAATGGCCGATAAAGGCCTTAATCGCGACTACCGGCCAATCATTAATGCCATTGGCACGGGCAATCTCATCGAATACGTGGGATTCGGTGATGCGGTTTTTGGGCGTGCTGGTGCCATGGGCGTGCAAAAAGCTGCGCGAGCGCAATGCATTGTCGCCCAGCATGTTGCGCACCAGCGATGCTGCCTTTCCTAAGGTAATGTAGTTGCCGATGCCGGGGGCCGAAATAGACCGCTTGTAGCCGTCGGCGTTGACGAATACCTCTGGCACAGCACCTAAAATATCGGCACCAACCTCAAGAGCGAGGGCGTCGTCCATTAGCAGCACGAATTGGCTGGCCTCGGCCATTGTAAAGCCGCAGTTGCGCGCAAACGGGCGACAAGCGCGCTGGTAGTCTGTGTCAGTGAGAAGTTCTAAAGCATCCAGGGCCTTTAAACTGGCGTCATCGGCCAGTGCGCCCATGGCCCGGAAGCCTTCGATAATCTCCGGAGTGATTGGCGCATCGGCGGTACCGACCATCACTACGCGGCGCCGGCCAGCGCGAATGTCATCAATGCCCAGCCGTAGATTGTAAAGAAAACTCGCGCAGGCGCCTAACGCGGCGCCGGTACCACCAACGCTGCCTAGCACGTAAGCATTCAAGAAATCGGCGGGCATTTGGCCGTAGCCTAACGGCATCTGTTTCGAGGTGGCACGCTGGCCGCTCACCAGGCTTTTCAGCAAGCCCCCCCAGCCCTGGTCGTCAAGTTGGCCAATCGAATTACCCGCGTAAACGGCGATATGGTCCGGGTTTAACTGTTGACGCAGGTGCTCCCACGAGAGGCCGCTAGCGCCCAGGCAGTCACTGGCTCCAAAAACCGTCATCGCCAAACCGCGCGGGTGATGCACGCTGCGGTATAGGCTGGTGGGGTCGAAGCCAGTGGGTAGCTGGGCTGCCGCGCGCACCTTCGGGGACTGCGCATCGGGCAGCAGTGCGTCCATTTCGCCTGCCGGTACGGTTATTTCCACTGTGCGAGGGTCGATATCCTGTACCTGCCAATGGCTGGGCAGGTGCTCAGGCAATTGCCGGCGACGGAGCCTAAATCGTAGTGGTTCGGCGAGCTCCATGCTCACTTGGCGATTGGCCGGCAGCCCAGGCGCACTAAAGCGTGGGTCTTCGTTGCGGCGAATCAGCGTGTGCTTGAGAATGTGTTCGCGTAACGTATCAGCTGGGGACGCCATGGGCTGCCCTGTGCTGTCGTTCCACCCCTGTGGAGACGGCGAAGCCAAGCGCATCAATGTCGCTAGGCCTTCTATTGTCTGGCGTTGCTGATCAGCGGTGAGCGCATCAAGCACGGTGCGGCGGAAGGCCTGATGGCCAGAGGTTCTGCCGGCGGGATTGATGCCGCCCATGCCGACAATCACCGGTAAGTGTGACAAGCCGGGTTCCTCGTGGTGCGGTGGTTTAAATAACAGTTATCGGTAATGCTAGCAGGTTATATAAAGCATGATGCTGATAAGCAAAACGTCTTACCTGCCGCGTTACACTTAATAAATATGACAAAATGCGTATTACTGCCAATGATCATATCACCGGGCGAGCCGCGGCGTCATGCCGCAACCACACTGGACTGGTAGAATCACATTTTTTGCGTAGTTTCTTGCGCGATGGCATCAATGAGATTGCCAAGAAACGAGAGTCTTAAGAGAGTAAATATGCAGCAGCCTTCGCGTCCGGTGATATCTAACCAGCCGGGGCCCCACCATGATTTAGCGCGCCGGGTCAGCCGTGGGCTAACGCACCCGTTGCGCAAGCCTATTGCAGCGCATACCCAGCAGGCGTTTGAGTTGGCGGCTGAATGGCGAGAAACTCAATCGGGCCCTCTGATATTGGATGCGGGCTGCGGTGTGGGGCTATCGACCCGTCGGCTGGCCGAGCAGTTTTCTGATCATATGGTGATCGGAATCGACCGCAGTGAGAGTCGGCTAACGCGGGTTCATGGAGAGCTGCCAGCCAATGCAAAATTGGTGCGTGCCGATCTTGTCGATTTTTGGCGGCTAGCGCATCAAGCTGGCTGGGCGCCCGAACGCCATTATTTACTTTATCCTAATCCTTACCCTAAGGCGTCTCACTTGAAAATGCGCTGGCATGGGCATCCGGTATTCCCCACACTGTTGGCGATTGGCGGCTTGCTCGAGGTTCGCTCTAACTGGCAGCTTTACGTTGAAGAGTTCGCCCTGGCGGTTTCTCAGGTAACTGGCCGGCAGGCTGAGGTGGGCGCATGGGCCCCTGACGGCGATTATTTAACGCCCTTCGAGGCCAAGTACCATCAAAGCGGCCAAGCATTATGGCGTTTACGCGTTGCTTTGGAGCCTACATGACCTTTGTTTATTTGGTGCTGGCAATCATTGCCGAGGTGGTTGCCACCAGCGCGCTAAAAGCTTCCATGGGGTTTACGCGGCCGTTGCCAAGCCTGCTGGTGGTTGGTGGGTATGCAGTGGCCTTCTATCTGCTGAGCCTAGTACTGCGTAGCCTGCCCGTGGGGCTCACCTATGCTATTTGGGCGGGGCTGGGCATCGTACTGGTCACGCTGGTGGGCGTGGTGGTTTTCGGTGAAAAACCGGATGCGCCGGCTGTGGTAGGGATTGGCTTGATTGTAGCCGGCGTTGTCATGCTGCAAGTATTTTCGAAAATGAGCGTGCACTGAGGAGAAGCGGATGTTCCGCATTGGCTGGCGGCGTTGTATTGGCAGGCACTGGGCATGGCGGTCGGCCGTGGGGATAGTGAGCGTATTGGTGAGTTGTCCGCTATGGGCCGACTTTACCCGCGTGGGGCAACTGCAGAGCAAAGGCTTTGCCGTTAGCGCCGAGGCACGCTTGCTCAATGATGACGCTAACACAGCACCGCTGGCGAGTATTGAGCCGACGAGACAGCTCTCTCCCGCATCGGTTAGCAAGGCGTACTTGGCCGCCGCTGCGTTACAGCGCTTTGGGCCCCAACATCGCTTTACCAGTCGACTGGTAAGTGCTGGGCGTCTTGACGATGGCGTTCTGCGCGGTGATTTAGTGTTTGAGGGAGGCGGCGACCCGGGGCTGACCACCGAAGACATGTGGCGCTTGGTGCAGCGGTTGCAGCAGGCGGGTGTTCGTGAGGTTGAGGGTGCATTAGTGGTTAACCAGTGGCGCTTTGGCCCTGTGGAGTGTATTACCACTGACCGCTGCGATGCGTTATCGCGTGTAGCAAATGCTTACAGCGCTCCACTATCGTCGGCAGGTGTTAATTTCGGTAGCTGGTGTGCCAACGTGGCTCCCGCCTTGGTGCCCGATACGCCGGCGCGTATATCGCTATGTGACGGCCAGTTATTGCAGATGACGATTGAAAACCGGGTAGTGACTAAGCCCGATAACAGCGGCACTGAGATCAACGCCGAACGGATTACCACCGAAAACGGGGATGTGCTGCGCTTGAGTGGTCAAATATCAACCAATGCTCAGGCGCGGGATGTCTATCGTGGCGCGGGCGACGCGGCTGAGGCCACCGCTGAGGTGCTGATGGGAATGCTCCGTCAGGCAGGCATTAACGTTCGCGATACGTGGCGACTGACATCAGAGCGACCGCCCAGTAATGCCCAGCGGCTTGCCGAAGTAGATAGCAAGCCCCTGCAAGAGTTGCTGTTGCGCATCATGAATTACTCAAATAACTATATGGCCGATGTGTTGACCCTCAATCTGATAGAACCCCCTCAGGCACAGCTTCGCCAAGCAGGAGGAGCGCTTGAACGTTATGCTCAGAGCCTGCCAGGGCACGGCCCTGTGACCTTGCACAGTGGCAGCGGCTTGACCACTGAGAATCGCACGTCGGCGCATGGCATTAATGTGATGCTGGCCGAGATGTACCATGAAAGCCCGCTCTTCCCGAGCTTTATTGCGACCTTTCAATCCCCCGCTAACGGCGTGATGCGTTTTATCAGAAGAGGCTCCGATACCTTTCAACACAACGTCATGTTAAAAACCGGTACGTTAAACCAGCCGTTTGCTGTGCGCGCTGCCGCCGGTTACTTTCGTACCGCGCAGGGGCGCTGGGGGGTATTCAGTGTGCTGGTTAACGGTAATGCCAGCACGCCCTATTTAAACTGGTCACAAGTGCTGGATCCGCTGTCGAAAGATCTTGATGCGATGATACTCGCGAATTGACGACTTTATTTTGAGGCAACTGCCATGAAACCAGGGCATACCGGCTTGACGCATTTGGCGCACTCCACGCGCTATTCTTTGAAAGGATTGAAAGCGGCGTTTCACAACGAAGCCGCATTTCGTCAAGAGGTTGCTATTACCGCCATTTTGCTACCGCTAGCCTGGTGGATTGGCGATGGGCCAGTGAGTTGGCTGCTGTTGGTTGGCAGTTGCTTTATCGTATTGATCGTTGAGTTGCTCAACAGTGCGATTGAAAACGTCGTGGATCGCATTGGTACTGAGCACCACGAACTCTCTGGACGGGCTAAAGATATTGGTTCAGCCGCAGTGATGCTGTCATTGATGCTCGCGGGGCTCACCTGGGGGCTGCTAGGCTGGCAAAAATTCATCGGCTAGCCTCTAGGGCAGCGAGGTCATTATGCAACTCAATGAAGCGTTTTTACCGTTTGACACCTTACCCAAAGCGCTTCAACCGGTGACCGAGAAAGCGTGGCAGCGGTTATGTGAGGCGCTTTCACAGGCGGATAACGTGGCCGAAATGAGCGATCAGCCGCTGCCATCCGCTGACTGGTCAGCCCTTTCAGCCGAGCGTCGTAGGTCGTTGGCGCGTGTATTAGCCATCTCTCGCTTTGCGCTGGATACGTTGATCCGTTATCCCCACTGGCTGGCGACGCTAGACAGCGGCGGCGAGCTGGATGCCACGCCCACTCGAGAAGACCAGGCCCGATTACTCTCTGATGCGTTAGACGAGGCCGACGATGAGGACGCCATGCAGCGCGCCATTCGGCGCTTTAGACGTGCGCGTATGCTGGCTATCGTATGGCGCGACCTCAACCGGCCGGCGGGTTACACCATGTGGGATACTGCCCGTGCGGTTTCCCAGCTGGCAGAAATTTGTCTTGAGGCGGCGCTTGCCTGGCTCGAGCAGTTTTATGCCCCGCGCTGGGGATTGCCAGCGCTAACCTGTGATGGTGAACCCCAGCGTCTGGTAGTGCTTGGCATGGGCAAGCTAGGCGCCGGGGAGCTTAATTTATCCTCGGATATCGATCTTATTTTTGCGTTTGCTGAAAACGGTGAAACCCAGGGCGGCCGCAAATCATTGGAGCACCAAGAATATTTCACCAAATTAGGCCAGAAATTAATCGCTGCTTTGGATGCCATGACCGCTGATGGTTTTGTCTTCCGTGTCGACATGCGCTTACGTCCGTTAGGTGACGGTGGGCCACTGGTGGGCAGTTTTGCGATGCTGTCCAGCTACTATCAGGATCAGGGCCGCGAGTGGGAGCGCTATGCCATGCTCAAGGCGCGTCCGGTAGCAGGGGATACCTCGGCAGGTGCAGAGCTACTCGCGAGCCTGCGGCCCTTTGTTTACCGCCGGTACCTGGATTTTGGAGCGATTGAATCGCTGCGTGAACTAAAGGCGATGATCAATCGTGAAGTAAAGCGCAAGGGTATGCAGCACAACATCAAACTGGGGCCTGGCGGTATTCGTGAGGTCGAGTTTGTGGTTCAGGCGTTTCAACTGATTCGCGGCGGGCGTGACACCGAGCTTCAGGTGGCCTCGTTATACGTAGCGTTAACGCGCTTGCCGGCACTTGGGCTTCTGCCTCAAACGGTGGTAGACGACCTGCTACCTGATTACGCATTTCTGCGTGATATCGAGCACGCGCTGCAAGCTCTGGAAGACCGTCAAACACAAACGCTGCCCGACGAGGAAGCCGACCGTGAACGGGTGGCGTTTGCCATGGGGCACGATGATTGGCCAAGTCTGGTTCACCAGTTAGAAGAAGTGCGCGAGCGCGTCCGCCAGCATTTCGATGCGGTGATTGCCGAGCCCGAGGAGGAAGTAGAAAACGCCAGCGACGAACAAACGCTTGGGCTTGACCAGTGGCGGTTGCTATGGCGCGGTGAGTTGGAGCAAGAAGATGCTTTGGCCCAGCTGGAGCAAGCCGGCTTTAAGGCGCCAGACAAGATACTCACTCGGCTGTCTCGTCTGTATCAATCGCGCCAAGTGCAAAGCATGCAGCGGATTGGCTTTGAGCGTTTGGATGCGTTAATGCCACTTCTGTTGGATGCCGTTGCCGACAATGACACCCCCGATACCGCGCTTTCGCGCGTTCAACCGCTTATTGAAGCCGTTCTGCGGCGTACGGCATATTTGGCCCTGTTGCGCGAGAATCCTCACGCGCTTGAGCACTTGATGCGGCTATGCGCTGCTAGCCCGTGGATTGCCGAGCAGCTGGCCCGTTACCCAATTCTGTTGGATGAATTGCTGACCCCCGACACCTTGTATACGCCAGCCGACAAAGGCCGCTTGGCGGATGAGCTGCGCCAAACGCTGAACCGGCTTCCCGAGGATGATGAAGAAGCACAGCTAGAGGCGTTACGAGTCTTTAAACATGCTCAAATGCTGCACGTGGCAGCCTCTGATATCGCGGGCACCCGGCATCTGATGAAAGTAAGTGATTACTTAACTTACATCGCCGAGGTCATTCTGGATGCTGTCTTGGCGATGGCCTGGAAGCACCTTGCCACTAAGCATGGCGTGCCGAGTGGCTATAGTACGCGGGAACCCGCGTTTTTGATTATCGGCTACGGCAAGCTAGGAGGTATTGAACTGGGCTATGGATCTGATCTGGACTTGGTCTTCCTCCACGACAGCGATGGCAAGGGAGCAACCGATGGGCCACGGCCTATCGATACGCCGGTATTTTTTACCCGGCTAGGCCAGCGGATTATTCATTTGCTGACGGCTATCACCCCAACAGGCAGCCTCTACGAAGTTGATATGCGCCTTAGACCCTCGGGTAATTCCGGCTTGCTGGTCACCTCGCTTTCGGCCTTTGCCGAGTATCAGCGTCAGCAAGCCTGGACCTGGGAACATCAGGCACTGGTTCGCGCGCGGGTGGTTGCGGGTAATGAGACGCTGGCGGATAAGTTTGACCAACTGCGTGGGGACATTTTAGGGCGCGAGCGGGATACTAACGCGCTGCGCGATGATGTGGTCAACATGCGCCACAAAATGCGCGAACACCTTGCCACCAAAACTGAGGACGGCAGCTTCAACCTGAAGCACGATGCCGGTGGCATGGTGGATATTGAATTCCTCTGTCAATACGCGGTGTTAGCACTTGCTAACCAGACACCTGCGCTGCTGACATATCGTGACAATATCCGCATTTTAGAGACCTTGGCTGAGAGTGAGCACTTACCGCAGGAAGAGGCAGAGCGGCTGCGCGAAGCGTATTTAGCGTACCGTAGTGCCACCCATCGGGCCGCGTTAACCGGTGATAAAGCGGTTGGCCGGGCCGCTGATTATGAGGCTCACCGCGAGGTGGTGACCTCGCTATGGCAGCGTTTTCTGGAGCCTTAACGGCACGCAAGGATATTCGATGAACGGCAGGTTACAGGGAAAGAGGGCGCGATGATTGGCAACATTCTCGCTACGTTGCTGCCCGTGTTTTTAATTGCTGGGGCAGGTGCAGCATATGGGCGTTTTCGCACCCCGGACATTCGCAGCTTAAACACGCTGAACATGGAATTGTTTGTACCGCTTTTGGTGTTTGCGGTACTGGCCGACCGACAGGCACCATTGGCTGATTACGCCTGGCTGGCAGGCGCTGCCGTGATGGTGGTATTGGGGTCTGGCGTGCTGTTGTGGCCGCTCGCCCGCTGGCTGCATCTGGATGTTAAAACCTTTCTGCCGCCGATGATGTTCAATAACGCCGGCAATATGGGCGTTCCTTTGCTAGTGCTGGCTTTCGGTGAACAGGCACTTCCGGCGGCGGTGGTGGTGTTTATCGTCGAAATGTTGTTGCATTTTTCGGTGGGGCTTTACATGCTCAATCCACGTACTTCACTGTGGCGTTTGCTACGCATGCCGATTGTGGCAGCGAGTCTGGCGGGGCTGGCTATCAATATAAGCGGGCTGCCCCTGCCAGTGTGGCTATTAGACGCCATGAATATGCTAGGCGGGGTATGTATCCCGTTAATGCTGTTTGCCCTTGGGGTGCGATTACTCGATATTGACTTCAGCGATTGGCGTACCGGTCTACTCGGTGCGTTGCTTTGCCCGTTATCGGGACTCGTCATTGCACTACCGTTAATTGTACTGTTGCCGCTTAATAGCTTACAGGCGGCTGTGCTGCTGGTATTTGCTGCATTACCGCCTGCCGTGTTGAATTACTTAGTGGCCGAGCAATATCGTTTAGCCCCCCAGAAAGTGGCTTCCATCGTATTGATCGGCAACCTGGGTAGTTTAATCGTGATGCCACTGACGCTTGCAGCCGCGTTCATTTGGCTTCACGCGCCTCAATAGTCAGTTCTAGCCGCGATATCATAGGGCGAGTATCAACCGTCGGCGTTATTTTGTGTCATTGCCCGCTTTCTCTGCCGCGTCGTTTTTAATTTCGTACTGTCCTTCCAAAACGTCATGGCGGCCAGTGCCTGATGAGGGCCCAGAGCGGTTTCCACCGATATCCTGGGCTTGTTGGGCGCGCATCTGCTCCATACGTTTTTTCATCTTATGGCGGACAAACGGCATCATTGCCCAGCCGATGAGTAGGAAAAACAAACCCAATACGACGCCGACAATCATCAGCGCGCCAAACGCCAGCCAAGTGAATAAAAGCTTTAGGCTGCCCATGACGCCATTTGGCTGGGTCTTTGCAGCTCGGGCGCGCCACTGATGAGCGGCCTGCCAAGCGGCGTTACGTTGATCTCGATTCATTTGTGGCATTGATGCCTCCTCAATCGGTACAGCCTTTGGAACGCGTCCGTTGGGGAGAGTTCAGGCAACGCGTTAAATCGCCGTTACATGCAGTGCGGCCATGCAGGTGTTACGATTTTCATCAGGCGCAAGTAATTGGCGCCCCATGTTTATCTGACAGGGTGTTTATATGGCGAATCATGGAGGAAAGTCGGTATTTATCGCCTCGACGGTAATTATCTTTGGCTTGGTGGTTATAGGGGCGTCCTTTCCCGAAAGCTTTGGCAGTGCTGCCGAAGCCGCATTAACCACCATTACCGAGCTATTTGGCTGGTTTTATCTATTTTCTGTTTTTGGCTTTGTGGTGTTTTTGTTTGGCCTGGCGCTTAGCAAGTACGGCAAGGTGCGCTTGGGGCCGCAGGATAGTCGGCCTAGCTACAGCTTTTTTTCCTGGATCAGCATGCTGTTGGCCGCCGGGTTTGGTGTTGGGCTTGTGTTCTACGGTATGGCCGAACCCATGCTGCATTATATCGACCCTCCTTATGGAGATATGTCGGCAGAAACCGAAGCCTCAGCGCGCTATGCCATCCAATACAGCTACTTTAACTGGGGCATTCATCAGTGGGCCGCGTTCTCTGTGGTGGGGCTGATCATTGCCTACTTTCAGTTTCGCAAGGGCCAAGCGGGGCTGGTGTCGTCAGTGCTTTCCTCGGTAACGGCGAAGTATCCCAACGTCCGCCCCTATGCCTCATGGCTCGATGTGTTTGCCGTTGTTGCTACGGTCATGGGGGTGGCGACTTCTTTAGGCCTTGGCGTTTTGCAAATGAACGGCGGGTTGAATGCCGTCTTTGGGTTGCCGGAAAACGGCTTTTGGCAGTTTGTTATCCTGTTTGTGATGTTTTGCGCCTACATGCTCTCTACGTGGTCGGGGCTCGATAAAGGCATTAAGCGTTTGTCGAACCTTAACATGATCCTGTGTATCGGCTTGATGCTCTATGTGCTGGTTACCGGACCGACCATCGCCATCCTTGAAACCATCACAGTAGGCATTGGAGACTATCTGCAAAACTTTATTGGTATGAGCTTGCGCACCGCACCCTATAGCGATGAGACCTGGGCCAGCAGTTGGACCATTTTCTACTGGGCATGGGTAATTGCCTGGTCGCCGTTTGTGGGTACGTTTGTGGCTCGCGTATCGCGGGGGCGTACGATCAAGGAATATGTGTTTGGCGTGCTACTGGTGCCACCGATGCTCGCTTGTTTGTGGATCGGGGTGTTTGGCGGTGCTGCGCTTAACATGGAAATTGTCGGCAACGACATTGGTTTGGCAGCGGCTACCCAGGACAATATCACTGTGGCGCTGTTCGAAATGTTTGATCTGATGCCGTTTTCCGGGGTGCTGTCAGTCATCGCTATCATGCTGATTTTTATCTTCCTGGTGACGTCCGCTGATTCGGCGTCTTATATCGTGGCGCAAATGACCGATAATGGCTCTATCAATCCACCGCTGTATAAGCGCGTGATATGGGGTGTCCTGATCGCTGCGATCTGCTTTACGCTGATTGTGGCGGGAGGGCTCACCGGGTTGCAGTCGGCGTCGGTGCTCTCGGCGCTGCCCTTCACTTTTATTCTTTATATGATGGTAATTGTACTGGTGCGTGAGCTACGAGCTGACCGCAAAGCGATGCTTACTCAGCTATACCGTCGTTACGGTGAAACCCCCGTGGGTGCCGACGCCTTTGAAGCAGAAGAGCTGGGCGAAGAAGAACGCTTACGCCGTGCACCGAACGTTGTTAACCGGCGCATAAATCATTAGAGGACATCCCATGAAGGGTAACGATTGATGGCCAAGCAAGCGCGGCACGGCGCGACGCGGAGGAAGTCCAAAGGGGCCGTGTTTGATCGCTGGCTAGACCGTGCCGTGTGTGTCGCTGTTATTACGGCGCTGGTCGTTGGGCTTGCCGCTGTGATTGCCCATTGGTGGCTTTGATTCACTTATATTGGCGTTGACCGGCGCGTTATGCCCCGTTTGTGTATCGCCCTTTACGCGATACGCGGGCGGGCTTCTATGCGGTTTCGCCCCAGGTGCTTGGCGTGATACAGATGCTGGTCAGCTTGAGCCAACAGTGCCGTTGCACTAATAGTGGCGTGGGTCGATGTGCTGGCGACGCCCATGCTGGCGGTTAAGTGCGTGTGCGTACTCGAGTAAGCATGAGGGATGGATAGTGACAGCACCCCTTGGCGTAAACGCTGAGCAACTCCCAGCGCTGCCTTTTCATCTTTGTTGGGTAATACGCACACAAACTCTTCCCCGCCATAGCGCGCCAGCAGGTCAGTTGCCGGATCGATGCAGTGATTAAGCACCTGCGCTACTGCGCGCAGAGTGTCATCGCCCATGGCATGGCCGTAATGGTCGTTAAATTCTTTAAAATTGTCGATATCGATAAAGATAATCGCTAACGGCTGCGCGTGCTGTTGAGCGTGTTGCCATTGCTGCTGATAAAACAGGTCGAAATGACGCCGGTTGGCAACACCGGTGAGTCCATCAATATGGGATAAATGATGGAGCTGGTCGCGTTGGTGTAACCCCTGCTGAAATGCCTGCAATAAATCGTCGAGACTATCGACCAAATGGCCCAGCTCATCATGGCGATGACCCGGCAGTTGCGGTTTAGCCCACTGACCAGGGCGCTCAGGGTCGGTATGCGTGATGGCATCATGCACCTTGAGCAGCGGGCGGGTAATGAAGTAATGGAAAAAGGCAATAATTAGCAGGCTTAAAATAAACGCTTCCATCACGCTCGACCCTACCACCGAGATGCTGCGCTCCAGGAATTGTTGAGTCAGGCTCTGTTCATCGAGCCGAAGCTCGACCTCACCCACCACGGCGTCTGGCAAATCGGCGCCTACAAAATAATTGAGCGGAACACGGTAGTCCAGCATATCGCCAAACAGCCGTTGGCTGAGCCAGCTCGACTCAACCGGCGTGCTGGGCGAAAACTCGGCAAGTGTGCTGCCGAAATCATCGCGGATCGCCACTTCGGCGATTTCGTTATCGCTGAATAATCCATAGGCGATTTGGTGGGCCAAGTCCGGGTTCAATTGAAAAGCGGCTTCGGCGGCGGCCCCATTGATGATGGCGAGCTGTTGCTCAACGCGCTGAGCCACATCCTGGCGCATCGAGGACACGTGATTAAAAAGCTCCGTACCGCCCGCTATGGCGCTGATTAAGATAGCCAGCAGCAAAGTGAGTATCGCTTGCTTGGACGTTAGGCTGCCCAAGCGAATTGGCATGCGTGTTTTATTCATGGCGAGGAGGCCTCGCTAAGAGCAGGAAGATGATGCTGTAGTCGCGTGATCACATGCTTGGGCACGCTGGGGTGGCAGGCAAGGTACAGCGGAGCGCGATAAAACGTAAACAAATGCGTTAATGCGACGTCTTGAGCATTGGCCAAATATTCGCCAGTCGCTTTGCCCGTTACGATGATATCCACCAGGCCAGCGCTTAAGCGTGCTAGGTTCTCGCGTTCATTACGAGCGCGCAGAACCTTGATGCCTTGAGCGGCAATGTAATTACCCACGGCGTCTTCGCGGAAACTACCTACGCGAAAGTTAGCTAATTCGTCCGTTGAGCTTACCTTAATGTCGCGGCCAGTAAGACGGAACGCCGCCCACTCGTTCACTGCCAGGGGGCCTGCCCAGCGGAAAAGAGGCTCGCGTTCAGCGGTTCGAGTCGTGGAGTAAACGCAGTGCTGCTCGCGCAAGCGTGCAGCGGTATAGGCTCTTGCCCATGGCAGCAGTCGAAACTCAGCGTCGATATCCGCCGAGCGTAACGCCGTGCGTAATACCTTGGTGGCGCTGCCAATAATCTGTCCTTGCTCGCTTGCATAGTTAAAGGGTGGGTAATCTTCAGTATTGATGACCAGTGACGCAGCGCTGAGCGGCAGGCTCACGGCCAATAGCAGCGGCCCACATAGCGCTACCCAGCTTCTAATGACGCGGTTGCGAGGTAACCGGCTAGTCTCCATGGTGGGTAACCTCGCGATCTGTTGGCCCCGCACGAACAGCGTCAAATGCTTGCTGCAGCCGATCAACCAACGCTTGGTCAGTGGCCGGGTTAATAGCAAAGTATAAGTCTGATTCGCTTAACGTATGCACGGCGTTTAACTGCTTGGCGTCAAGGCCCTCCTGGCTGGCAATCCAGCGCGCTACTTCAGCGCTGTAGGCCCATAAATCGACCCGACCACGTTGCAACATGTGAAGTGCGCTGCGGTTATCGATGGCCGGGCGGAGTAATTCGGCGGGGTAACCGGCCTCGCTCAATGCGTGGGCGCCGATGTCTTCGCGGATGATGGCAACGCTTAACTGTTGGCGAATTGCGTCGTCCAGCGAGGTGAGGCGTGCTACCTCGTCTTGCCATGCCAACAGCACTACACGGTCGCGGGCGATGGGGCCAATCCAATTGAAGTGTGATTCTCGAGAGGGGGTGCGGGTGGTTGAAAAGAGCACAGTGTTGGGTTCGCTTTGCGCTAACTCGTAGCCACGTACCCAGGGATAGTAAAGGATATCCCGACGCTTAAACGGCGAGCCTGCGTGTTCAAACATTGTCTCAAGCAGCGTTACCGCACGGCCTTTTAACTGGCCGGTCTGTTCGTCGAGATAATTGTAAGGGGGGTACTCTTCAGTCACAAAGGTGAGCGATGTGAGGGCAGCAGGAGCGCCATTAGCGAGCGCTAACGGCGCAAAGAAGCACAGCAGCCCAACTAGCCACTGCCCCTTTACGGACTTTCGAAGACAACTCAGCACCCCTGCTCTCTGCATGTGTCCACGTCCCTGTTATTATCTAGTCAATCAAACTTAGAGCAAGCGGCAGTAACTGTCATCTCTATTCTTCCAACGTTAGATGTGTCGCTTTTACACGCCAACCTGATACGCTAAGTGCCTTGCTAGCTGGTGAGAGAAACCAACGTGCGCGCTCAACCTAATATTGCTGCTTCTGGCTTTGCTTCGCGCCGTGAAATTTTCGGCTGGGCGATGTTCGATTTTGCCAATCAAGCCTATACGTTGCTGATCATTACCGTGGTGTTCGGCGAATTGTTTACCACAGTGATCGTCGGAGACCGTGGTGATGATTTTCGTCTTGCTAATCTGTTGTGGAGCCTCGCTCTCGCCATTAGTTACCTCTTGGTGGTAGTGACTGCACCACTATGCGGCGCAGTTATGGATGCGCGTGCCGAAAAAAAACGTTTTCTATTTTTTAGCTATTTAGCCACCGTTGGCGCCACCGCCATGCTGTATTTCGTTGCGCCAGGTTATGTGGTGCTGGGGCTTGCGCTCATCATCATTTCGAATTATGCCTATTCAATGGGTGAGTCGTTTATTGCGGCTTTTTTGCCTGAGCTGGGCCCGCCCAATGCGTTGGGTAAGATTTCTGGGTTTGGCTGGGCGCTAGGGTATATTGGTGGGCTGTTTGCGGCAGGCTTTACGCTTGTAGTGCTGGGGGAGGCGAATGAAGAAAACTTCGAACGCATTCGCTGGGTAGGGCCCTTCGCAGCAGGCTTTTTCCTGATAGCGGCGATCCCGACCTTTATTTGGTTGAAAGAACGTTCGACCCCGCAGCCCCATACGGACGCTTATTGGCAGATGGCGTATCGGCGTGTGGCCACTACCTTTCACGAACTAAAACACTTCAGAGACTTATCGGTCTTTCTGGTGTCGCTGCTATTTTCCATGGCGGGGGTCTATATCATCATTGCCTTCGCCTTTATTTATGGGGCGCAGGTGATTGGTTGGGAGGCCAGCGTGCGCAATATTATGTTCATTATTGTGCAAATCACTGCAGCAGCGGGTGCATTGGGGTTTGGCTGGATTCAGGACCGTCTCGGTGCCAAGCACACCTATCAAATTACCCTGGCGCTATGGGTATGCGCCATTGTCGCTATCTGGTTGACACCACAGTTTACCGATTGGGTGAACCAGGCCACCGATTGGCAATGGCAAGCCCAGTACGTCTTTTTGTTCGTTGGGTGCTTGGCAGGGCTAAGCCTGGGTTCCAGCCAGTCGGCAAGCCGAACATTAGTGGGCCTATTCTCGCCCACCACCAAGTCAGCGGAGTTCTTTGGTTTTTGGGGACTGGCCAACAAGTTGGCGGGTGTTATCGGTATTATATTGTTGGGAGGGCTGCAGGCATTGGTAGGCCTCCAGGCGTCTATTTTACTGTGTGCGGTATTGTTCGGCGTGGCGATGCTGATTTGTGCGAAGGTTAATGAAGCTCGCGGCCGTCAAGCGGCGCTTAATTGGCAGCCGTCTCTCTAGCGGCTTGTGTCGGATGTATCGATATGCTTAGCTGCATAGCACAGATCCCAACATAAGGAGTTGATATGGGCATTGAAGTCGGTGGACTATTAGGGCTTATCTGGCTTGTAATTATCGTTTGGGCCATCGTTAAGGTGGCGAAAAGTTCAGCGGGGGGCTTAGCCAAGTTACTGTGGATATTGGCATTGCTATTCTTTCCGCTGGTCGGGCTGATAGTGTGGTTTTTGCTAGGCCCTAAGGGGTAGCGCCACATTTTTGGCGAGGTAGATATGAATAAGGCAGGCCTGAGGCCTGCCTTATTAAGTAAATTAACACGTTAATCGCGGTTAGCTTTGCTCTTCACCAGGAGGCGCTTTGTAATGCCCAGGGATTTTAAGTTTCTCTCCGTTAGGCAGGTCGCGCACTTGGGTAGGAACGTATACGCGTTTAATAACACTTTTTGGCTTGCCACTTCCCATGGCGGTTTCCTCCTGTCAGATTGTCGACAGTTTGCAACACTACATTAGCTGTCGTTGTGACAAGAATCAAGCCATGGCCACTGGGCTAAATAGATAAGAATAGGCAGATTGCGTCGCTTAGCAGGCGCTGGGGCACTTTTGAGGTATCCTGGGAACAAACACAAGCAGCCTGCTTTTGTGTGGGGGAGGCAGGCGATAAGACATATAGCTTAAGCGGAGTTGACAACTAGGATGGTGGACCACTTAGAAGAACAGTTTCAGGCGCTTGGAAGCCAAGAATCACAAAAGCCTGACTACCCTGACCAGGATCACGTGCTCATTATTGAGGATGACCAGCGCTTGGCAGAGTTGACGCGTGATTACTTAGAAGCCAACGGCTTTCAGGTCACATTGGAGGCTGATGGGGCAAAGGGTGTCGATCGCATCTTGACCCTGCAGCCGGATCTAGTGATTCTTGATTTAATGTTACCGGGGGAAGACGGCCTAGCCATTTGTCGTCGCGTGCGGCCCAATTTCTCGGGGCCAATTATGATGCTGACGGCGCGCACGGACGATTTGGATCAGGTGTTAGGTCTAGAAATGGGCGCTGATGACTATGTGCCTAAACCCGTTCAGCCGCGGGTGCTTTTAGCCCGGATGCGGGCACTATTGCGTCGCGCCGATGGGCCTGCCCCCGGGGGGGAAATACGCCTCCGATTTGAGAATCTTGAAATCGATAATGCCACCCGTGAAGCCTGGCTATCGGGAGAGCGAATCGACTTGACCAGTGCCGAGTTTGACCTGCTCTGGTTACTGGCGCGCAATGCTGGCCGAGTGCTCACTCGGGAAGAAATTTTCAATGATCTTCGAGGCATCAAATACGACGGACAGGACCGCTCGATCGATGTTCGCGTGTCGCGTATTCGTCCCAAAATTGGTGATGACCCCAATCAGCCCCACCGTATCAAAACGGTGCGCAGTAAGGGCTATCTGTTTGTAAAAGACAGTTAATTACACAGAAGGACAGCCTCATGCGAGGGGTGCTCAGCCACGGCTCGTTTTTACGTTTTTATTTGCTGCTGGGTGCCGCACTGTTAACGGTGTTTTTAATTGCTTTAGGCGGGCGCGCTTTTATCGAGCAGATCAGCCGCGAAGATTATCGTGAGGCACTAACGGCACTGCCGATGTCGTTAATGGCGCAGCAACTTGTTGATAGTTCGCCGCAAGAACGCCAAACGCAGCTAAACGTTTGGGGTGAGCAACTTGATATGCAGTTAACCTTGGTGCCACTGGAAGACGCCTCGCTGAGCTACTTTGAACGCGCCCGCTTGGAGCAGGGAAAAGTATTGGTAGCAACGTCCCCCTGGCGGCTACAGCGGCGCCTCCCCGACCAACCCTGGCTGTTACAGGCCGATTTTTCTTCCTGGCGCGAGCAACAATGGCACGCCACCATCGTGATGCTCGGCGCCTGGCTTTCGCCGCTTAGCGTTAGTGAACGTCAAGACAAGCTTGGGGGTTTGCAGCAGGGTAGCTGGCCACTGGCGCTTTCAAACCGACCGCCTAGCGGGTTGAGCGAGGCACAGCAGGCTCAGCTCGCTCGTGGTGAAGTGGTAACGCGGTTAAGCGGTGAGCAACTGTCCATAAGCTTTGTTTATCAACTACCTGACGGCTCGCAGTGGATTGAAGCGGGGCCCGAAACGGGGGGCGCCAACCTGCCGTTTAACCTTCAATTGCCATTGCTGATGGCCTTGATGGTCGTACTGGCGCTGATTATCTATCTGGTAATGCGCAGTATCGAGTCGCGCATGGCGCGACTCGAACTCGCCGCCACGCGTATCGCCAGCGGACGCCTGGAAACACGCGTAAAGGTCGAAAGTGGCGATTTCCTGGGGCGCCTGGGCATGGCCTTCAACGGCATGGCCAATCAGGTGCAGTCGCTGCTACGCGGCCAGCAGGAAATGATCCGGGCCGTGTCCCACGAACTGCGCACGCCGGTGGCGCGCATTCGCTTTGCGGTACAAATGGTCGATGACATGACCGACCAGCCTGCCATCAGGCGCCAACTGCAGGGGATCGATGCCGACATCGCCGAGCTTGATGAGCTGGTCGATGAAATTCTCACCTATGCCCGCCTGGGGGGTGAGACGGTCAACGGGGCGGAGCTCGAAATGTCGCTGGTCGAATGTCGGGCGATGGCCGAGCGGGTGGTGGAGGCGCTCTCGCCGCTCCACGAAGGCTTGGCAATCACCCTGGCGCCGGGGCCTGACATCGAGCTGCTCGGCGAACCGCGCTATCTGCAGCGCGCACTGCAAAATCTGGTCAGCAATGCCTGCCGTTACGGCCAGTCCAAGGTGGTCATCGGTCTGTGGGATGAACCCCATCTGGTGCGCATTGACGTGGAAGACGACGGGCCGGGGATTCCTGCCGATGCCCGGGCCGATGTGTTCAAACCCTTTGCCCGCCTGGACGACAGCCGGGCGCGCAGTTCCGGTGGCTATGGGCTTGGGCTGTCCATTGTGCAGAAGATCATGGCCGGCCACGGCGGCAGCGTGACGGTGGATACCAGCCCCTCCCTGGGCGGCGCGCGGTTTACGCTGCTGATTCCGCGTCGCGAGTCGCCGGTTTGATACCACTCAATACGGCAAACGAGGTTTCTTTCGCCGTGCGCAGAAAATCCTGCATCCACGGCGCCTCCAGCGTCTCCTCCCGAACGGCCGCGTAGAGCGTACTCCACACCCCCTGTTCGCCGAGTTTGACCGCGCTGACGTAGTCGCGCTCCAGGTATTCGGTGAGCGCCCAGTTGGGCAGCGCGCAGACACCCCGCCCGCTGGCGACCAGCTGCATCATCATGATCGTAAGCTCGGCCGTGCGGATTTCCCGCGGGCGTACCTCGGCGGGTGTCAAAAACTGGGTGAAAACGTCCAGCCGGGATTGCTCGACCGGGTAGGTGATCAGGGTTTCCTCGGCCAATGCCTCGGGCGTGACGAAGCTATACGCGGCAAATGGATGCTGACGGGCAACCGCCAGTAACCCCTCGTAGCGGAACAGAGGCGCGTAGTGAACGCCGTCCAGGGGCTGTGGGTCGGCGGTGATGACCAGGTCCAACTGCTCGCGTGCCAGGGCGGGTAGCGGGTCGAAATGATGGCCGCTGGGGATGTCGATTTCCACCTCGGGCCAATGGTCGCGAAAGTAATCCACCGTGGGCATCAGCCACTGAAAACAGCTGTGGCATTCGATAGCCATGTGCAGCCGGCCAAGTTCCGTCCCCGCCATGCGTGCCAGGTCACGCTCGGCTTTGCGCACTTCGGGCAGAATCTGGTCGGCGAGTGCCAGCAGCCTTAGCCCGGCGCGGGTAAATTCAACCGGACGGGTCTTGCGTACAAACAGCGGGCTATCCGCACGGTTCTCTAGGTCTTTCAGCTGGTGCGAGAGTGCCGACTGGGTGAGGTGTACCCGCTCAGCGGCCTCAACCAGTGAGCCGGTCTCGCGCAGCGCGAGGAGGGTGCGTAAATGGCGCAATTCAATCATGGTGAAATTTTTTCATGGTTGGTATTAGAATCTTTAGTTTGATTCACCTATCGGTGGTGCCCAGACTGTACGAAATCATTCACGTTGCAAGGTTTCATCATGACAGTTTCTCATATTCTCGGCTATCCCCGTATTGGTGCCCAGCGTGAGCTTAAAAAAGCCACCGAGGCCTACTGGCAGGGCGACTGCTCTCGTCAGACCCTCGAAGCGACCGGCCGTGAGCTGCGGCTACGCCACTGGCGCGACCAGCAGGCCGCCGGGCTTGATCTGGTCAGCGTCGGCGATTTCGCATTTTATGATCAGGTGCTGAATGTTTCCGTACTGCTGGGTGCGGTGCCCGAGCGCTTCAATGCGAGCCGCGAAGTGGCGGCAGGCGACGTTGACCTGGATGCCGCCTTTCGCATGGCACGGGGGCGCGCACCCAGCGGTGAGCCTGCGCCCGCCTGCGAAATGACCAAGTACTTCGATACCAACTATCACTACCTGGTCCCCGAGCTATACGAAGGGCAGCGCTTTGCGCTTTCCTCCAGTCGGCTCTTCGACGAAGTCGATGAAGCCCTGCGCGCCGGGTTTACCCCCAAGGTCACCCTTACCGGACCGCTGACCTGGTTGTGGTTAGGCAAAGCCAAAGGCAGTGAGTTTGATCGCCTGACGCTGCTCGACAGCGTCCTGGACGTTTACAGTGAAGTGCTGGCACGGCTTGCCACCCAGGGCGTTGAGTGGGTGCAGCTGGATGAGCCTGCGCTGGTGCAGGACCTGCCCCCAGCCTGGCAACAGGCCTTCGAGCGCGCCTACCATCGATTGCAGTCCGCACCCTTGAAGCTGATGGTGGCCAGCTACTTTGGCGGCCTGGACGATAACCTGTCGCTGGCAACCCGGCTGCCGGTGGAGGGGCTACACATTGATGCGGTGCGCGCGCCGCAACAGGTCGACCAGGTGATTGACCGTCTGGGGCCTCATCAGGTGCTGTCGGTGGGCGTTATCGACGGGCGCAATATCTGGCGCGCCGACCTTGCGGCGCTGCTTGAGCGCTTGCGCCCGCTCAAGGTACGCCTGGGGAGGCGGCTCTGGCTGGCGCCCAGCTGTTCGCTGCTGCACGTGCCCGTGGACCTGGCCCAGGAAACCGAACTCGATGAATCGCTGGTCAGCTGGCTGGCCTTTGCCCGCCAGAAACTTGATGAGGTGGTGACCCTGGCCCGCCTGCTCGATCACCGGACGACCGACCTGGACAAGCAGCGGTTAGCGGCGGCCACCCAGGCGCTGGATGCCCGGCGTGATTCAGCGCGCATCCACCAGGCAGCGGTGAATCGACGCGTGGCGGCGGTGACGCCCGGCGACAGCCAGCGTCGCTCTGTTTATGCCGAGCGGGCGAAAGTACAGCGCCGGACGCTGGCGCTGCCGCTGTTTCCGACTACCACGATTGGCTCGTTCCCGCAGACCCATGATATCCGTGCGGCGCGGCGGGCGTTCAAAGCCGGCTCCTTGAGCCAGGCCAACTACGAAGCGCAGATGCGTGCAGAGATTGCCTATGCCGTCGAGCGCCAGGAAGCCCTGGGCCTTGACGTGCTGGTGCACGGCGAAGCCGAGCGTAACGACATGGTGGAATACTTTGGCGAACAGCTGGATGGCTTTGCCTTTACCCGCTTTGGCTGGGTGCAAAGCTACGGCTCCCGGTGCGTCAAACCGCCGATCATCTTCGGCGATGTGACGCGCCCGGCGGCCATGACCGTGCGCTGGAGTGCGTACGCGCAAACGCTCACCGATAAACCCATGAAGGGCATGCTGACCGGCCCGGTGACCATCCTGCAGTGGTCCTTTGTACGCGACGATCAGCCGCGTGAGACCACCTGCCGGCAGATCGCTCTAGCGCTGCGCGACGAAGTCTTGGACCTGGAACGTGCGGGTATCCGGATCATTCAGATCGACGAGCCCGCACTGCGCGAGGGGCTGCCGCTGCGCCAGAGCGCATGGCAGGGCTATCTGGACTGGGCGGTGGAATGCTTCCGGTTAAGCGCCGCCGGCGTTGACGATGCCACCCAAATCCATACGCATATGTGCTATTCGGCGTTCAACGATATTATCGGCGCGATCGCGGCACTGGATGCCGACGTGATCACCATCGAAACGTCGCGCTCGGATATGGAGCTGCTGGAGGTCTTCCAGGACTTTGCCTATCCGAACGACATTGGCCCCGGCGTTTACGACATCCACACGCCGAATATCCCCGACGTGGCCTGGATGGTGGCGCTGATGGAAAAAGCGCTGGACAAGCTTCCCGCCGAGCGGCTGTGGGTCAACCCGGACTGCGGCTTGAAAACCCGTGGCTGGGCGGAAGTGGAGCCTGCGCTGGCCAATATGGTCGAGGCGGCCAGGCAACTGCGCGCGCGTTACGCCTGAGCATAGGGGGCGCGACCCGGTGACGTTAAACCCGGCTCGCGGCCGGGGTTGGTCTGGGACGTGTCAGCTCTTGGTGGCGTAGGCGTAAAGCAGCGTTTCCTGAGCGCTAATGGCATCACCGCCGCCCGGGTCCTGAAGATGGTAGCTGCCGTCGCTCTGGAGCAGCCAGCTTTGGCAGTTATCCACCAGGTAGGTTTCCAGGTCCTTGCGGACCCGGGTGGCGAGCTTCTTATCGAGCAGGGGAAAGCAGGTTTCCACGCGGTGAAACATGTTGCGTGACATAAGGTCAGCGCTCGAGCACCAGATTTCCGGCTTGCCGTCGTTATGAAAATGGAAAACCCGGGTGTGCTCCAGAAAGCGTCCAATGATCGAGCGAACGCGAATGTTGTCCGACACCCCCGGTACGCCGGGCTTCAGGCAGCACATGCCGCGAATGATCAGGTCGCACTCCACGCCTGCCTGGGAAGCACGATAAAGCGCCTTGATCAGCTGCGGCTCGGTCAGCGAGTTGCACTTGATGATGATATGGGCGCGTTTTCCCTTGCTTGCCACCTGGGCTTCACGGTCGATCATTTCCATTAACCGGTCGTGTAGCGTAAACGGCGCGTGGAGCAGCGTATCGATCTTGCGCGCGCGGCCCATTCCCGACAGCTGCTGAAACACCCGATGAACGTCGGCGCACAGCGCCTTGTTGGCGGTCAGCAGACTGTAGTCGGTGTACAGTTTGGCGGTCTTGGAATGGTAGTTGCCGGTGCCCAGGTGCGCGTAGTGGCGCAGTTCGCCCCGCTCGCGGCGCACGATATGCAGCATCTTGGCGTGGATCTTGTAGGCCATGATGCCGTAAATCACGATGGCGCCGGCTTCCTGAAGGCGCGAAGCCAGTTGGAGGTTGTCGGCTTCATCAAAGCGTGCGCGCAGCTCGATGACCACGGTGACTTCCTTGCCCTGGCTAGCGGCATCGACCAGCGCACTGACGATGGGTGAGTCGGCGCCGGTGCGGTAGAGTGTCTGTTTGATGGCCAGAACGTCAGGGTCGCGCGCGGCCTCGCTTAGCAGGTCCTCGATGGGTGAAAACGACTGAAAAGGATGATGCAGCAGCAGGTCCTGTTTGGCGATGGCGTCAAACAGACTGCCGCCTTTCAGCGCCTTGGGCACGCCGGGCGAGTAGGGCCTGTAGAGCAGCTCGGGGCGGTCGACATCGCCCAGCACCGACATCATCCGGGTCAGGTTGACCGGGCCTTGCACGCGGTACAGGTCGCCGTTCTCGAGGCTAAACTGGCGCAGCAGGAAGTTGGTCAGGTCGTCCGGGCAGTTATCGGCGACTTCCAGCCGCACGCCACTGCCGTAGCGCCGAGCCAACAGTTCGCCACGCAGCGCCGAGGCCAGGTCGGAGACCTCTTCCGGATCGACGCTCATGTCGGCATTGCGCGTCAGGCGGAACTGGTAGCAGCCGCGCACCTTCATGCCCGGGAACAGCTCCTCGGCATGGGCGTGAATCATCGAGGAGAGGAATACGTACTCAGTGAAGCCTTCGCTGCACAGGTGCTTGGGCAGGGCCATCAGGCGCGGCAGCGAACGGGGGGCGGGCAGAATCGCCATGCCCCCGGCACGGCCGAAGGCATCCTTGCCTTCAAGCTCGACGATGAAGTTGAGGCTTTTGTTGACCAGGCGCGGGAAGGGATGCGAAGGGTCCAGCCCGATAGGGCTGATCACCGGCATGATGTCGTTGTTGAACAGTTCCTGGACCCAGTCCTTTTGCGCCTTGGTCCACTGATCGCGGCGGCGAAACCGCAGACCTTGGGCTTCCAGGGCGGGCAGCAAGGTATCGTTGAGGATTTCATACTGCCGGACGATTTGCGCGTGGGCGATGTCGGAAATTTCGGCAAGCACCGCCTTGGGAAGCCGCCCATCAGCGCCCGTCGTATCGTCGCCCAGGGCGATTTGGTGCTTAAGCCCGGCGACACGAATTTCGAAGAACTCATCCATGTTGGATGAGAAAATCAGTAAGAACATCAGCCGGTTGAGCAGTGGGTGCGCGTCATCAAGCGCCTGTTCCAATACGCGAATATTGAACTGCAGGTGCGATAGCTCACGGTTGAAATAGAGTTGCGGATCGTCCAGGTCGGTTTCTGGCAGTGCGTCGCGCGCCTGCACACCCGTGGGCGTGCGATTGACGCGCAGCGGGGAGGACTCATTATCACCGCCGCCATGATCATGGAGTGGGTAGGGCGAATTATCAGTGACCTGATCGTCCATGGTGACTGCCTCCGGCGTTAGTCATCTCTGAGCATATCATTGCCTGATACGCGCCTGTTAACGCAGTATGGCGGAGGAAGATGACAAAGACGTGTCACGGCATTGTCATCTACTGTTAGCTTGCCTCAGACACATAGCGTCAACGCTTGGCCGTCAGCAGTCGCGCAGCGTCCAGGGCAAAGTAGCTTAGGATGCCGTCTGCACCGGCGCGCTTGAAGCACATCAGGGACTCCAAAATGACCGTGTCGGCATCAAGCCAGCCGTTGTCGAAAGCGGCGCGATGCATGGCGTATTCACCGCTTACTTGGTATGCGTAGGTAGGAACGCGTAATTCGCTTTTGACCCGCCGCACAACATCCAGGTAGGGCATCCCAGGTTTGACCATCACCATATCGGCCCCTTCGGAAATGTCCATGGCCACCTCATGAAGCGCTTCGTCACTGTTGGCCGGGTCCATCTGATAGGTGCGCTTGTCAGCTTTGCCCAGGTTGGCAGAAGAGCCCACGGCGTCGCGGAAGGGGCCATAATAGTGCGACGCATATTTGGCGCTGTACGCCATGATACGCACGTTATGAAGATGCTCTTGCTCTAGCACCTGGCGAATTGCACCAATACGCCCGTCCATCATGTCCGAGGGAGCGACCACATCAGCACCGGCCTCGGCGTGAGAAAGCGCCTGTTTTAGCAGGGTGTCGACGGTGCGATCATTGATTACGTACCCATGTTCATCGATGATGCCGTCCTGCCCGTGAATGGTATATGGGTCCAGAGCAACATCGGTGATAATGCCCAGCTCAGGTAGTGCCTCTTTAAGTGCGCGTACGCTGCGCTGAACGAGGCCGTTGGCGTTGTAGGCCTCTTCGGCGAGTTCGCTTTTCTGTTCACCGCCGACGACCGGGAACAGCGCGATGGCGGGAATGCCCAATGCATAGGCATCGCGGGCTTGCTCGATCAACAGGTCAATCGACAAGCGCTCTACCCCTGGCATGGAAGCGATGGCCTCGCGCTGCTGGCTGCCTTCCAGCACGAACACCGGCAGAATAAGATCACCAGGCGTCAGCGTTGATTCGCGCATCAAGCGGCGGGAGAAGTCGTCGCGGCGCATGCGTCGCAGACGAGTCGCGGGGAAGTGACGAGGTGTTGGTGTACTCAACGGTATTCTCCACAAAAACTCGCAAATGAGGGTGTCTGTTGGCCTTGGCTGAGTATATCAGCCTTGACCTGCACCGAAAGCCGTCTTGTGGCGCGCCTCAAGACTGACTAAAGTGGCGCAAACGCTGCTGAACGAGCAGGCCCTGCATAAGGAGATAAGCATGACCAAACAGGTGGCAGTGATTCTCGCTGGCTGTGGTGTATTCGACGGGTCAGAAATTTACGAAACGACCCTGACATTGCTGCGCTTGGACCAGTTGGGAATAGGATATCGTTGTTTTGCTCCGGATATCGAGCAACACCATGTGGTAAATCACCTCACCCAGGAGGCCGACGCGGACGAACGGCGTAACGTGCTGGTGGAATCGGCTCGTCTGGCCCGAGGTGAAATAAGTCCGCTGACTGACCTGGCGGCCGATGAGTTTGACGCGGTGATTGTGCCGGGTGGTTTTGGTGTCGCCAAGAATCTGTCGGATTTCGCCACGGCGGGAGACAGCATGCAGGTGCTGGAGTCATTCAAGGAGGTCCTATCGGGCTTTCGCGAAGATGCCAAGCCGATTGGCTTGATCTGCATTGCGCCGGTGTTGGCGACGCGCTTGCTAGGCGATGGTATAGCGGTGACGGTGGGTAATGATCCCAGCATGTCTGGGGCGATCAGCGCCATGGGAGGCCTGCACCGCAGCTGTAGCGTCGAGGATATCGTCGTGGACCTGGAGCATCGCGTGGTTACCACGCCTGCCTATATGCTGGCGACGCGGATTAGCGAAGCGGCAACAGGTATTTTTAAACTGGTTGATCGTATTGATGAAATGATGGACTAGTTTCCAGCCCCATCCTGCCAATCGCGCGAAGTTGCGCGAAGGCTGTCCGTACAAACGTACAAGCCGCTGCTCTATGGCAGCGGCTTGTTGTTGTAAGCGCAGCGCAGGCGGTGATGTTATTCCTCGCTCGGCTCCTCGGCGGCTTTTTCGTTGCGCCGTTTGCGTACCAGGCGACCAAATAACAGGCCAACCTCGTAGAGCAGGTACATGGGAATGGCCAGCAGACTCTGCGAGATAACGTCAGGTGGAGTGAGTACCATGCCAATAATAAAGCACCCTAAAATGATATAGGGACGCTTCTGGGAGAGGCTCTCGACTGTGGTGGCGCCGGACAGAATCAGCAAAAACGTGGCCACCGGAATTTCGAACGCCACGCCAAACGCAAAGAACAGCTTGAGCACGAAGTTCAGGTACTGATTGATGTCGGTCATGACCGTGACGTTTTCCGGCCCGGTCTGGGTGAAAAACGCAAACAGCAAGGGGAACACCACGTAATAGGCAAACGCCGCGCCGGCGTAGAACAGCAGGATGCTGGACACCAGTATCGGAATCGCCAGCGCTTTCTCGTTATCGTAAAGTCCCGGCGCGATAAACGACCACGCCTGGTGGAGTACGAAAGGAATAGCGAGAAACAACGCCGTCACCAGGGTCAGTTTAAATGGGGCCAGAAACGGTGATGCCACCTCGGTGGCAATCATTTGCGACCCCGGGGGTAACAGCGCCATCAACGGTTCGGCGACGAAAAGATAGATATCGTTTGAGAACGAATACAGCGCCAGGAAAACAACCAAAATAGCAATAACCGCGCGCATCAGTCGTGAGCGTAACTCAATAAGATGCTCGATTAGCGGCGCTTGCTTCTGTTCATTGTTGGGCTCCTGCGAATCACCAGACGTACTCATGGTTGCTTGCTGTCCTTGGTAGATGACTCGGCGTCGGGCGACGCTGGCGCTTTCTCGTGGACGGTCTCCAGCGCATCATCCAGATGCGAGGCAGCACTGGCGGCACGCTGTTCCGTCGACGTTGACGTATCGCGAGACGGCGCCGTTGGTTTTTCGGGGTCGTCCGCAATCCGCTCCACGTCTTGTTTGGCTTTGCGTAGGCTCTCATCGAGCTTTTTTTGCTGGTCGGTGAGCTTTTGGCGCAGCTCTTCCGCCTCTAGCTGAGCGCTGATTTCACGCTGCATGCCCGAGACGGTGCGTTTTATTTTTCCTATCCACAAGCCTGCCGTGCGTGCGGCGCGCGGCAGGCGTTCAGGGCCCAAAACCAAAAGCCCTACGATGCCAATGACTAGAATTTCAAAAAAGCCAAAGTCGAACATGGCTTATTTGCGCTCGTCGTTGTTATCAGCCGCTTGTTTTGCTTTCTCTTCTGCCTGAACGTCGTAAGTATTGCCTGACTCGTCGTGGCGAACTTTTGCTTGGGGTTGTTCTTCGTCTTGTTTCTCGCTGTCCTTCTCGTCTTCATGAACGGCTTTTTTGAAGCCTTTAACGGCCCCGCCTAAATCCGAACCGACATTGCGAAGCTTTTTGGTGCCGAAAATCAGGATGATGATGCCTAGCACAATCAGCAACTGCCAAATACTGATACCACCTAACATATGCGTGTCCTCGTGATGGGGGTACGTTGCAAAGCCCGTTGATTAGCGCTTGCGCGCCGCTTTTTCATCGTGACCGGAAATACCGAATCGGCGCGCTAACTCGTTGAGTACGTCTTGGTGATCCATGCCCAAATGCGACAGCATCACCAAGCTATGAAACCATAAGTCAGCTGTTTCAGCGACCAGTGCCTGACGCTCGGCCAAACTGCCATGTTCGGCGTCTTTGGCGGCGATCAGCGTTTCTGTGGCTTCCTCGCCCAGCTTTTCGAGTATCTTGTTCAAACCCTTATGATGCAAGGAGGCAACATACGAATCGTCCGGCGAGGCGTGGCGACGCTTACGTAATACCTCGTCGAGCGCATCCAGTACAGGCGCATTATTGGGGGTAGGCGTCGTCGTGTCCATGGGGATCCTTAGGTTCTTCAACTATTGCCACGCCAACAGTAGCAGGCCAATCGCAGCGGCAGCCAGAACGGGCCATTGTTGACTGCTAGCCCACTGACTGAGCGGCTGCCAAGCGAGCGCTAACCCTAACAGAATCAAGCCAATGCGCAGACGATGCTGGCGCTTGCCCTGCCGCGACAACTGCTGTCGCATGGCGCTGATAGCGGAGGCTTGCTGATGGCGTTGGCGGTGTTCGTGTTCCATGCGGCTAAGCGCCTGGTGTGCCAATACTGGCAGCTCAGGTAACTGATGTGAAAGCTCTGGTGCCTGGCGTTTTAGTGAGCGCCACAGCCCACCCAATCCTGCACGCTCTTTCATCCACTGCTCTAGATAAGGTTTTGCTGTGCTCCATAGGTCTAGGTCTGGGTAAAGCTGTCGACCTAGGCCCTCAATATTAAGCAGCGTTTTTTGCAGCAATACCAACTGGGGCTGAACTTCCATATTAAAGCGTCGGGCGGTTTGGAACAGCCCCAATAACACCTGACCGAAAGAAATATCTTTCAACGGTTTTTCTAAAATAGGTTCACACACGGTTCGAATGGCCGCAGCAAACTCGTTGGCGCGGGTATTTTCACTTACCCAACCCGACTCAATGTGCAGCGCGGCGACTTCGTAATAATCCTGATGGAAAAACGCCAGCAGGTTGCGTGCCAGGTAATCTTGATCCTCGCGCGTCAGGCTGCCAACAATGCCACAGTCAATGGCGATATATTGAGGGTCTTCCGGGTTGTCGCAGTTGACGAAAATATTGCCGGGGTGCATATCGGCATGGAAGAAATTGTCGCGAAACACCTGGGTAAAGAAGATTTCCACGCCGCGTTCGGCAAGCTTTTTTAAGTTGGTACCGCTGGCTTTGAGGGTGTCGAGGTCGGCCACGGGGACGCCGCGGATACGCTCCTGCACCATGACGTGGCGACGCGTGTAGGGCCAGTAGATGGTGGGTACAAACAGCAGCGGAGAATCCTTGAAATTACGCTTAAGCTGCGAGGTGTTGGCGGCTTCCTTGTACAGGTCAAGCTCGTCGAAAAGCGTCGCCTCGTAGTCTCTGATCACTTCCACCGGGCGCAGACGACGCGCCTCGGGCACCTTGGCCAGTAGTTTGGCCACCTGGTACATCAGCGCCATGTCCTGACGCATGATGCGGTCAATGCCGGGGCGAATGATTTTAACCACCACGTCTTCGCCGCTATGCAGTCGGGCGACATGGACTTGCGCGATTGAAGCCGATGCCAGGGGAGCAGGGTCGAAAAAGGCGAAGGCTTCACTGAGTGGCATTTCGAGTTCTTTTTCGACCCGGGTCACAGCTTGCTCGCCTGGAAAAGGCGGTACCTGGTCTTGCAGTCGCCTCAGTTCATCGGCGATGTCTTCAGGTAGCAAGTCTCGGCGGGTGGAGAGCATCTGGCCGAACTTGATGAAGATCGGCCCCAGCGTCTCTAGTGCGAGGCGAAGGCGTTCGCCTCGTGAGCGCTGACCGATAGGCATCAGGCGCAGCGGCGAGAACCACAGCAGAAAACGCAGCCACCAGGGGAGTCTATCAAGCGGCAGGAGCGTATCCAGGCGATGACGGGCAATGACCCAACTGATGCGTAAAAGCCGCAAGCTCATTGATTCGCCTCCGCTCGAAGTCGTCGGTCGAGGCGCTTAAAGCGAGCTTCTAAGCGGTCGGTGGCCACCTCAAGCGCAGTGAGCTGGTCGCGTAATACATCACGCTGTTGTCGTCCAGGCAGCAACCGGGCCTCTTCAAAGACATATTCTGAAACGTCCTGCACTAGCTCCTCTTTGGTGCGCAGCCCCCAATCAGCAGCCCGCCGTAACCCTTCGGCAAGAGAATGAGCGGGGGTGTCGCCCAGCCAGCGCGCCAGTTCGTTTTCCCAGTCGAGATCCAGGTCAAGCAGCAGCGTACGCGTGGCTTCCAGTAAATGTACTTGACCACGCATTGCCAGTTTACCTTCAAACATCAGCTGCTCTACTGATGCGCCACTCAGCCATCTCGACAGCGTTTCAGGTGTCAGTTCCACGACCGCATCAACGTCGTTGTCGCCCAGATCGTCGGCGCGCAACAGGTCAATACCCGCGGCATGGTAGTGAAGTACCAGCGCAAGTTGGGGCTGTTCGAAGCGCACCAGCAGGCGGCTACCCGAAAGCTGCGCAAGCCGTGCAGGCGACGCCGGGTCTCGGGCGAGCAAGGCGTTCAACGTGCGTTCACATCCGGCCAGCAATAAGGTCGGGGTTACCAGCATGCTGACCTCTCGGTGGTTGATGTCATAACTTGATGCCGCGGTGAAGCGCGACAATGCCGCCGGTAAGGTTGGTGTATTCGACCCGCTCAAGACCCGCGTGCTCCATCATACTTTTCAGCGTCTCCTGGTCGGGGTGCATGCGGATCGATTCGGCTAAATAGCGGTAGCTATCGCCGTCTCCTGCCACCCACTCGCCCATTTTCGGCAGCAGGCGGAACGAGTATTCGTCGTAGGCTTTCGACAGCAGTGGGTTGTTGGGCTTGGAAAACTCTAGCACCAATAACCGTCCACCGGGTTTGAGCACCCGTGTCATCGAACGTAGCGCGGCGTCTTTGTCGGTGACGTTACGCAAGCCAAACGCAATGGTGATGCAGTCGAAGCTATTGTCGGGGAACGGCAGGCACTCGGCGTTGGCCTGGACATACTCGACGTTGCTGCCCACGCCGTTGTCCATCAGCTTGTCGCGTCCCACGTTGAGCATGGAGGCGTTGATATCGGCCAGCACGACCTTGCCCCGGGGGCCGACCAGGCGCGAGAACTTGAGCGTCAAGTCGCCGGTACCGCCGGCGATGTCAAGGACGTGGTGACCGGGCCGCACGCCTGCACGCTCAATGGTCAGGCGCTTCCAGACGCGGTGAATGCCCATCGACATAAGGTCGTTCATGACGTCATAGCGTGCGGCGACCGAGTGAAAAACATCGGCCACCCGAGAGGCTTTTTCGTCGAGAGGGACTTTCTGATAACCAAAATCAGTAGTGCGTTTATCCGTGGGGCTCATGGGGCTCTGGCTCCAGAGTTCAAGGCGATGAGCGTCGACCCAGCGGTCGTCGCATTAAAAGATTGACGACATTGTAGCCCTGTCCGCCCCGACTTGTCTGCGTTTGCCCTGGGGCGCGACGTCACAGCTGTTTGAACTGGATGCTGGCAGGCTCGCGGGAGGCGCCGGCGTCTTCAAGCCGTTGCAGGTAGTTTTCCCAGTAGGCCGTTTGATGCTGGGCGAGATCATATAGATAGTTCCAACTGAACAGGCCGCTATCGTGGCCGTCGTCAAAGTGCAGCTTGAGCGCGTAGTTGCCCGCTGGGGTGATGTTCTGCAGCCCCACATCTTTTTTGCCGACCTGCAATACAGCGGTATCTCCGCCGTGGCCGCGCACCTCGGCAGAGGGCGAGTAAACGCGTAAAAGCTCCACCGGCAGGCGATAGCTTTCGCCATTGGCATAACCAAGCTCAAGTTCGCGGGTCGGCTTATGATAGTGAACGCGGGTGGGGGTGGGAGCAGTCATAACACACCTCAAAAGTGGCTGGGTGTCGGCGGCCAGTGGTGGCACACCAAAACTCGGCATCCTTGCCGAGCCAGTACGTTACAGAATATAGCGCGATAGATCTTCGTCGACGGCTAGTTCACCCAGTTGAGCATTCACATAGTCGGCGTCGATCAACAGCGGGCTTTCCATATCGCCTCCTTTGAACGAAGCCTCTTCCAGCAGCCGCTCCATCACGGTATGCAGGCGACGCGCACCTATGTTCTCGGTACCTTCGTTGACCTGCCAGGAGATTTCGGCGATGCGCTCAATGCCATCCGGAGTGAACTCAACATCAAGCCCTTCAGTGGCCAGCAATGCCTTGTACTGCCGGGTCAATGAGGCAGACGGCTCGGTCAGAATGCGCTTGAAGTCACCGGGTGTCAGCGCATCCAGCTCAACGCGGATGGGCAGGCGGCCCTGCAGCTCAGGTATCAGGTCCGACGGCCGCGACAGATGGAAAGCCCCCGACGCGATGAACAGGATGTGATCAGTCTTGACCATGCCGTACTTGGTCGAGACGGTCGACCCTTCGATAAGCGGTAGCAAATCGCGCTGCACGCCCTCGCGGGAGACTTCGCCACCGCTTGATTGGCCGCTGCCCTTGGCCACCTTGTCGATCTCATCCAGGAAGACGATACCATGTTGCTCGACCGCTTCCACGGCGCGGGCCTTGATTTCCTCTTCGTTGACCAGCTTGCTGGCTTCTTCGTCGCGCAGCAGGCCGAAGGCTTCTTTCACCTTCACGCGGCGGGTTTCGCGCTTTTGCTGGCCCATGTTGGAAAATAGGCTTTGCAACTGGCTGGTCATTTCCTCCATGCCCGGCGGGGTCATGATGTCGATGCCTTGGCCCTGGGCAGACACTTCGATATCGATTTCTTTGTCGTCCAGTTGCCCCTCGCGGAGTTTTTTGCGGAAGGTCTGGCGAGTGCCGCTATCGTCGCGGGGCTTATCTTCCTGACCACGGGGCGGTGGTAGCAGTGCATCGAGAATGCGGTCTTCGGCGGCGTCTTCGGCCCTGTGACCAACCTCTTCCTTGGCATGTTCGCGGACCATTTTGATGGCCGATTCCATCAAGTCGCGAATAATCGACTCGACATCGCGGCCTACATAGCCCACTTCGGTGAACTTGGTGGCCTCAACCTTAATAAAGGGCGCACGCGCCAGTTTAGCCAAACGGCGAGCGATTTCGGTTTTACCTACGCCGGTGGGGCCGATCATCAGGATGTTTTTGGGCGTGACTTCTGGGCGTAATTCATCGTCCAGTTGCATGCGGCGCCAGCGATTGCGTAGTGCAATGGCGACGGCACGTTTGGCATCCTGTTGACCAATAATGTACTGGTCCAGGGCGTGGACGATTTCACGGGGTGTCATCTGGGTCATAAAAAGGGGCCTCAGCGTTCGTTGGTGTTCAGCTCTTCAAGCGTGATGTGGTGATTGGTGAACACACAGATGTCACCGGCGATAGCGAGGGATTTTTCGGTAATCTCTCGGGCACCCAGTTCAGTATTTTCCAACAGTGCCCGAGCGCTTGCCTGGGCAAAGTTGCCGCCAGAGCCAATCGCGATAATGCCGCGTTCGGGCTCAACGACATCACCGTTGCCGGTGATAATCAGCGAAGCGCTGTGGTCGGCCACCGCCAATAGCGCTTCCAGGCGGCGCAGCGCTCGGTCGGTGCGCCAGTCTTTGGCAAGCTCAACGGCAGCTTTGGTGAGGTGGCCCTGGTATTTTTCCAGTTGGGCTTCGAAGCGCTCAAATAGGGTGAACGCATCGGCGGTGCCGCCGGCAAAGCCCGCTAGCACCTTGCCGCGGTAGAGGCGGCGTACCTTGCTGGCGTTGCCTTTCATTACGGTGTTGCCAAGCGATACCTGGCCGTCACCCGCCAGGGCGACTTGGTTTCCGCGACGCACGGATACGATGGTGGTCATGGAGGTAACTCCTTGGGGGAGGCGAGCTCCCGATGACGGTCGGGTCGGGGTGCGACCATTATTAAGCGGTTCACAACAAAATGCGGGCGGCCGATAAAAAATCAACCGCCCGCGCACCATTGGGGTGTGAGTTTCTCAGTTTTGTAGTTGGATCAGCAGTGGCTCAATACCCTGCGTGGTCATTAGATCCTGAGCGCGATTGAGTTCGCGGGTGTCGTCGTAAGGGCCCACCTGCACTCGGTGCCAAGTACTGCCATCGGCTTGGATCTCGCTGATTTGCGCCAGCAGACTTAAGTTGCGTAGCCGCTGCTGAAGCTGCTCCGCGTCATCAAGCTCGCGGAACGAGGCGGCTTGTAGTACATAGCGTGCATCCTCTTCATTGGCTGCTTGCTGTGCGGTGGTGACTTGTTCTTCCGGTCGCATATTGGCAGCGATGACCTGGGCAATGGGGTCGTCAACGGTATCGTCGTCGCGATTGGACGCATCCGCATCCGCTTCGGCAGCGGCCGGCTGTTCAACGCTGGAAGGAGGCGTGACGCCGGGCGCAATGACTTCGGTTTCAGGCAGCAGGGTGTAAAACTCGAACGTTGGCATGGACGACTCAGACGATGACTCGGTTTCTCGTGCGGCCTCGCGTGCTTCTCGCTCCTCAGCGGTTGAGTCAGACGTCGTTTGGGCGTTGTCATCCGGCGTGTCCTGCCAGGGGGCGGTGCCATGCTGATGCTGGGCAAGAAAGAAACCGGCCGCCACACCTGCCAGTGCCCATAACCAGCCGGGCAAGCGGAACCCACCGCTGGAGCGGCGGGCAGCTTTGCGTTGGCTCGTGGCACCGCGGCGGGCGGGCTTTTTACGCGGACTGGCCATGGATTACATCTCCTCGGGGGCGCTGACCCCCATTAAATCCAAGCCATTGCGCAAGACTTGGCGGGTCGCCAGGCCCAGCGCCAGACGTGTGTTGCGTAGTGTGTCGTCGTCGACCATGACCTTGACGGCGTTATAGCAGGTATGGAAATCGCCCGCGAGGTCTAGTAAGTATTGGGCTACCTGCTGGGGTTCACGGTTGTTAGCGGCATTTTCGACCACCTCCGGGTAGCGGGCCAAACGGTTGAGCACGGCGCGTTCCTGGTCGCTGTCCAGTAGGGCTAAATTGGCCATGGCAAGGGGGTGATCGAAGGGCTGCCCGGCTGCTTCGGCCTTGCGCAGCATGCTGCACACCCGGGCGTGGGCATACTGGATGTAATACACCGGATTATCGTTGGACTGCGAGCGCGCCAGGTCGATATCAAAGGTCAACTGTGAGTCGGCGCGGCGGGCGGACAGGAAAAAGCGCGTGGCGTCGCGGCCCACTTCGTCGATCAGGTCGCGCACGGTGACATAGCTACCGGCGCGCTTGGAGAGTTTTACCTCGACGCCTGAGCGGGTCACCATGACCATTTGGTGCAGCACATAGTCGGGCCAGCCTTTGGGAATGCCGACTTCCAGCGCCTGCAAGCCTGCACGCACGCGGGTCACGGTCGAATGGTGGTCGGCACCCTGTTCGTTGATCACCGTCTTAAAACCGCGCTGCCATTTGTCGAGGTGGTAAGCCACGTCGGGCAGGAAATAGGTGTAGCCGCCTTCGCGTTTGCGCATCACGCGGTCTTTATCGTCGCCAAAATCGGTGGTGCGCAGCCACATCGCGCCGTCTTCTTCATAGGTGTGGCCCGCCGCGATGAGCTTCTCAACGGTGGCATCCACCTTGCCGTCGGCATATAGCGAAGATTCAAGAAAGTACACGTCGAACTCGACGCCAAAGGCTTTGAGGTCCAGGTCCTGTTCGCGGCGTAGCCAGGCCACGGCAAAGGCCTGAATCGCGTCAAGGTCGTCGGCGTTGGCATTGGCGGTGACTTCTCGGTCATCGGCGGTGACCGTTTCACCCGCCATGAAGTCCTTGGCGACATCGGTGATGTATTCGCCGCGATAGCCGTCTTCCGGCCAGCTTGGATCGTCGGGGCCGAGGCCCTTGGCGCGGGCTTGCACCGAGCGCGCCAGATTGACAATTTGCGCCCCCGCGTCGTTGTAGTAGAACTCGCGGGTCACGTCATAGCCGCTGGCATTAAGCAGGCGGCACAGGCAATCGCCGATCGCGGCGCCCCGGCCGTGACCCACATGAAGCGGCCCGGTAGGGTTGGCCGAAACGAACTCCACCTGAACTTTTTGACCCTTGCCGATCAGGCTGCGGCCAAATGCATCGCCGCTGTCGAGTACCTGAGCCACAATTTGTGCGACGGCATCCGAGGCGGCAAAAAAGTTGATAAACCCAGGGCCGGCGATCTCGGTTTTTTGGATAGCGTCGCTTGCAGGCAGCGCCGCAACCAGAACGTCCGCCAGTTCGCGGGGTTTCATGCCGGCCGGTTTGGCGAGCATTAACGCCAGGTTGGTGGCGTAATCGCCGTGGGATTTGTCTTTGGTGGGGTCCACCTTGATGGTGGGCTGTAGATCAGCGGGCAGCACGCCTTGGTGCTTGAGCGCGGAGACCGCGCCGTCGAGCAGTGAACTAATCGTGTCTTTCATTTAAGTATCCGGGTGTTATCAGTGGCGGCGTGTACATGCACGCATCGCTATGCGGCGGCAAAGTGCCCCATTATCGGCAATTGGCGCGCAGTTTCAAAGCGGTGTGTGCGCTGGCGACTAGGACAGACTTTGTGGGTCGATGTCGATTGACCAACGAACCCGCCGCGCCTCGCGGTTGGCTTCAAGCCATTGCACCATCCAACTAGTCGCAGCATGTAGCTGACTGCGTTTATCCGCGGCGAGCATCACCTGCAGATGGTAACGGTTTTGGCGACGCTCCATAGGCGCGGGTACCGGCCCTAGACAACGTACTGGGGAGCCGGCTTCGCCTAGCCATTGGCGTAGTGCCTGGGCGGCCTGCTGGGCCAGGCTAAGAGCCGCCTCTTCTTTAGGACTTTCGACCCGCAGTAGCGCCATAAAACAAAACGGCGGCAATTGGGCCAGGCGGCGCTCTTCCAGCAAGTTACGTGCCAGTGCCCCATAACCGTGTTCGGCGAGCTGACCCAGATGCGGGTCATCGGGGTGAAGCGTTTGTACCAGCACGCGGCCGGGGTGGGCCGCCCGCCCAGCTCGGCCGGCCACTTGTTCGAGCAACTGAGTGCTGTGCTCAAGGGCGCGGAAGTCCGCCGCGTAAAGACCGCCGTCGGCATTGACCACCACTACGAGCGTTACGTGGGGCAAATGGTGGCCCTTGGCAAGCATTTGCGTGCCCACCAGCAGGCAGGGCTCGCCACGTTGAATCTCTTTAAGCATTTTCTCAAAGCTGTCTTTGCGCCGCGTGCTATCACGGTCGATGCGTTGCACCGTGGTCTTGGGAAACAGGCTTTGCAGCGTTTCTTCGGTACGTTCTGTACCGCTGCCCAGGGCGCGTAAATCACCGCTACCGCATTGGGGACAAGCGTCCGGCAGGGCGCGGCGGCTGTCGCAATGGTGGCAGGCCAGTAGCGGTGGCTGTCGATGCAGCGTCATACGGGCATCGCACTGGCCGCATTCAGCCAGCCAGCCGCAGGCATGGCAGGCAAGCGTTGGCGCAAAGCCTCGCCGATTGATAAAAATCAATACCTGCTTGCCGGCAGCCAGGGTGTTTTTGATGGCGGTTAACACTGGTGGTAATAACCCGCCCTGACGACGTTGGTGGCGCATGTCCACCAGCTCGAGTTTAGCGGGTGGGTGGCTGCTGGGACGCTGGGTCAAGCGTAAGTGGCGGTAAGACCCCGCCAGTGCCTGTTGCAGACTTTCAAGGGACGGCGTTGCACTGCCCAGTAACAAGGGAATTTTATGTCGGTGGGCGCGGGCGACGGCCAAGTCCCGCGCATGGTAGCGCAGGCCGTCCTGCTGCTTGTAGGAACCATCGTGTTCTTCATCGACGATAATCGCCCCTGGGTTGGCTAGCGGCGTGAAAATCGCCGAGCGAGTACCAATGATGATCAGCGCCCGTCCGCTGGCAGCGGCCTCCCAGACGTCCAGGCGCTCAGGGTCGGTGAGCCCTGAGTGCAGCGCCAAAACCGGCACGCGAAAGCGGCTCTTAAAGCGCGCAAGCGTTTGTGGGGTCAGGCCAATTTCCGGCACCAGTACTAGCGACTGCTTACCTTTGGCGGCCACCGCTTCAATTAGCTGTAGGTAAATTTCCGTTTTGCCGCTGCCGGTGACGCCCTCTAGCAAGCAAGGGTGATAGCCATCGAGCTTTTCGTGTAATGCAGCAAGCGCGGTGGCTTGTTCGCGATTAAGTGGCAGCGCCGGGCTCGCCAATAAGCTGCCGCTGGGTGGCTTGGGGGCGGTAAGAGTAATGTCCTGGGCATGGGCGAGGCCTTTTTTTTCCAGGGCAAGCAGTTGGTCGCGGCTAAAACCATGCGCGCTGACCGCACGGCCCGGCAATCCGTGAGGGTGCTGGCGCAGTAGCGCGTGTAACTCTGCCTGCTTGGGAGCACGGCTCAGGCGTTCATCGTTGGAGGGGCCTTCTGCGTGCCAAAGAGTTTGCGTGCGCCCCGCCATCGGGTGGCCCTGGCGTAGCCGTGCAGGCATCGCCATGGCCAGCGTGTCGCCCAGGCTATGCTGGTAATAGCGTGCTGTGAATTGGCAAAGCCATAACCAATCGGCGGGCAGAGGGGCGTCGTCTAATATTTCGCTGACGCTGCGCAGTTGGGACTGCGGCAGGTCACTGTGGTCGGCCAGTTCAACGACCACCCCGACCACCTCTCGACGACCAAACGGGACGCGGACGCGTAGCCCCGGCTGCCAGCCATCAGGCGGCGCTTGGCGGCTGGGCAGGTAGTCAAACAGACGCCGCAGTGGCGACGGCAAGGCAATTTTAAGCACCTGAGCGGAAACAGCGTTGGGCAATTGGCCTCCGGCATTAGTTTTGCTAGAATATGCGGCCGCTCCGACTTTAAACGAAGGAGCGATTAACCGGTTAGTCGTTTTTAAACCCGTATGCGGTGCCTGGCACGAGATCAGGTGGCGGCATACCGCTGATGAGGCTCAAGATGAAACAAGGTATCCATCCGAATTACAACACGGTCACCGCCAACTGTTCTTGCGGTGCTACCTTCGAGGTAGGCTCGACCTCGGGCCAGGGATTTTCTCTGGACGTGTGCTCCAACTGCCACCCTTTCTACACGGGTAAGCAGAAGCAAGCGACCACTGGTGGCCGTGTAGAGCGCTTCAACAAGCGTTTTGGCGCTGCAGTCAAGCGCGGCTAATCCACGCAGGATTTGCCTTCTTGTCAGTGCTTCGGTGCTGTCAACAAAACCCACGCACTGGCGTGGGTTTTTATTTGCCTTGATATTCTTGTGGAAAAAATTTCCACAAAATGTTGCGTTGCATCAGTAAGGTAACTGTTATAACTGAAGCGGTTACATATAAGTTTCATTAAATATATTCGAAATGTTACGAAGTTGGGGTTAAAGTCGGTTAAACGACCGTTTTTATGTTGGGTTTACCGCTCGCTTGAGCGGGCTGGGATTTTTCTATATTCTGGCACCACTTATCCTCACATTAACGTAACTGGACCCTTTAACATGACCGATGCAAACAAGCAGGCCGCTTTGGATTATCACGCTAAGCCGATCCCCGGTAAGCTGTCGGTGGAGTTGACCAAACCCACCGCCACAGCAAGGGATCTAGCGCTGGCGTATAGTCCTGGCGTTGCCGAGCCGGTCAGGGAGATTGCCCGTGAAGCCGAGAACGCCTACCGCTACACGGGGAAAGGGAATCTAGTCGCGGTGATTTCCGACGGCAGCGCGATTCTTGGATTAGGTAACCTTGGGCCGCTGGCTAGCAAGCCCGTGATGGAAGGCAAGGGTGTATTATTTAAGTGCTTCGCCGGGATTAACTCGGTGGATATCGAAGTTGACGCTGAAAGCCCGCAGGCGTTTATTGATACCGTGGCGCGTATTGCCGATACCTGGGGCGGTATCAATTTAGAAGATATCAAAGCGCCCGAATGTTTTGAAATTGAGAAAGCACTGATTGAGCGCTGTCGTATTCCGGTATTCCATGACGACCAGCATGGCACGGCAATTGTTACCGCTGCGGGTATGCTCAACGCACTGGATATCGCAGGCAAGGCTATCGAGAACGTGAAGATCGTTTGCATGGGGGCGGGAGCCGCCGCGATTGCCTGCATGCGTTTGCTGGTAGCCTGTGGAGCGAGCAAAGACAACCTGATTATGCTCGACCGCCGCGGGGTTATCCACGGTGACCGCGAGGGCATCAACGAATATAAAGCCGAGTTTGCGCGGGATACGGACATGCGCACCTTGGATGATGCCATCGACGGCGCCGATGTGTTTATTGGTTTGTCAGGCCCTGGGCTGCTGTCGGCGGAGCAGGTGAAGAAAATGGCGGCGGATCCGGTGATTTTTGCCTGCACTAACCCTGATCCCGAGATTCACCCTGATGTTGCCCGCGAGGCGCGGCCTGATGTCATTATGGCGACCGGCCGCTCGGATTTCCCCAACCAGGTGAACAACGTGTTGGGCTTCCCATTTATTTTTCGTGGTGCGCTCGATGTTCGCGCGACGCGCATCAATGAGGCCATGAAACTGGCGGCGGTGCATGCGCTCAAAGATCTGGCCCGCGAGCCTGTTCCCCAGGAAGTCCTGGATGCCTATGAGCGGACCGATATGCAGTTTGGTCGCGAGTATATTATCCCGACACCCGTCGATGTACGCCTGCTGGCACGTATATCCTCGGCGGTGGCCCAGGCTGCTGTGGACTCAGGGGTGGCGCGTAAGCCGTATCCAGCCCATTACCCACTCGGTTCCATCAACGACGTATATGGCGACTAGCCCGCGATATCCGCTATCACCATTGCCAACGCCCGCTATCCAGCGGGCGTTGGTGTTCCAGGGTGGCTAATTGAAAAAAGCTAGAAGCGCTCAATGTGCCTGCCCCCTGGTATTTTTATCTACGATTACGGTGAATAGCGTGTCAGGCCTTCCTGAGCGGTAGAGGCGATTAAAAGGCCATCGCGCTGGTAGATATGCCCCCGCGCCAGTCCACGGGCGCCGCCCGCCCAAGGTGAATCGATGACGTACAGTAGCCAATCATCCAGCCGTGTGTCTTCATGCAGCCATAGTGCATGGTCAAGGCTCGCAATGCGTAATTGCGGATCGGTGAAGCGGATGCCGTGGGGTACCAGACTGGTGGTCAGCAAATTAAAGTCTGACGCGTAGGAGAGCAAGTGGCGGTGAAGGGCGGCGTCGTCGGGTAGACTGCCAGCCAGTCGAAACCACAGGCACTGGCCCGTCGGCATCGCCTGGTCTGGATTACCCTTGAGGTGCAAAAACTCGATCGGGTGGCCAGGAAAGCGAGCGTGCTTGACATCACCGCTTTCCATCAAGGCCTCGGGCGAGAGGACTTCGGGCATCGCCCGTTGATGGCTAAAGCTTGCCTCGGTGCTTTGGAACGAGGCGCTGCAGAAAAAGATCGGGCGGCCCTTTTGAATGGCTGTCACGCGGCGTGTGGTAAAACTGCCGCCATCGCGGATGGTATCAACCTGATAGACCACCGGACGGTGAGGGTCACCAGGGCGAAGAAAGTAGCCGTGCTGAGAATGCGGGCGGCGCTCATCGGGCACGGTACGACTGGCGGCGGCGAGTGCCTGCCCGAGGACCTGCCCGCCGTAGAGTTGGGGTAAGCCTAAATCTTGGCTCTGGCCGCGAAACAGAGTGTCTTCCAGAGTTTCTAGCTCAAGCAAATTGACCAGCGTATTCAGCGCGTCTGCCATTCTCGGTATCCTATGGTCTCTTATCAAGCGGCGCTGGAAGCACCGTTCATACGATCGTTTTGTTACCTTAACGGAGTTTGCCGTGATACGCAGCGATGAATTTTATATGCATCGGGCCCTGGACCAAGCGCGCCTAGCGGCAGAAATGGGCGAAGTGCCGGTAGGCGCGGTGGTGGTCGACGCAAAGGGCCAGGTGATTGGTGCGGCCGGCAATGCCCCCGTTACTAGTTGCGACCCCAGCGGCCATGCGGAAATTCGCGCGCTGCGCGCAGCGGCCCAGTATGCAGCTAACTATCGTCTGGCGGGCTGTACGCTATTCGTGACGCTTGAACCCTGCATGATGTGTGCCGGTGCGATGATTCACGCACGCATCAGCCGCCTTGTGTACGGTGCTCCCGAGCCGCGCACGGGGGTGGTTGAGTCCAAAGCCAACCTGCTGGCACAGCCTTGGTTTAATCATGCGATTAGCGTGCAGGGTGGCGTGCTGGCGGTACCCGCAACCAAATGTTTAAAAGCGTTTTTTGCCGCTAGGCGGGGCGAGGCTGATGGGGAGCTTAGTCAGCGGCTCGACCGGTAGCCACTCGGTTGCGGCCTTCCCGTTTAGCGCGATACAGCGCTTCATCGGCAGTTTGCATCATAAGCGTCATGTTGAGCGGTTGCGGGTCGTTAACGCTGACCACACCAGCGCTAAGGGTGATGGGCTCGCCATTCGCATGAGCCAAATGAGCACCAACGAGTTGCAAGCGTAGCGTATCAGCCACCTTGTATGCGGTGTCTAAGTCTAACCCAGGCAGCCAGGCGACAAATTCCTCACCACCGTAGCGCGCAAAAATGCCGCCGTAGTGCCCGATCAAGGCTTCTCCCAACACGGCCATGCGTGCTAAGTAGTCGTCGCCCACCAGGTGTCCCAACTGATCGTTGACGCGTTTGAAATGGTCGATATCAAACAATGCCAGGCTGAGCGGCCGTTGGTTCTGATGCTCATTGACATGGTCGAGAAAGTGTCGGCGATTAGCAATGCCGGTTAACTCATCGTGGCGCGCCAGCCATTCGACCTCGCGCTGCAATTTGCTGCGGGTCTTTATTTCTTGCTGAAGTGACTGATTGCTTTCCTGTATGGCGCGGTGATGATGGCCTAACCGCTTAAAGGTATAGATTACCAAGTACACCAAATAGGCGAATGTCAGACCTAGCACGAGGCTTAACGTAGGCAGCCTGGGGAGTTGGCTCAGTAGGTACTGCCGTCGCGGCTGGTCCGAGAGCGTCAGTGTTTTATCGCCTAGCGCTACCCGGTGTTGATACGCCCATGGACCAGGGTGCGAAGCATCTCCGTGTTCGGCGAGGATCTGTTCGCCATCGCGCCACTGAATCAAACCTTCGGTATCGGTTAGCCGCTCAAATAGGGTGTCAGCCAGCTGTGAAAAGCTCACCACCATTGCCGCTGCGCCTATCGGAGTTTGTTGCTCGTTGTTCACGGGCAAATAGTGGATCATGCCCGCTTCGCCTTGCAGCAGCTCAATAATATCGGTGCTGCCTTCACGCTCACCGCGAAGTGCCGGTTCCAGCGCGGGACGGCCTGCTGGTTGCACGTCGAAAAGGCGTAGCCCAAGGGTGCTTAAGTTAACCGGGGTGGCGGGGTAGACTTGGCGAATACCGCTATCGGGTGTGATGAAGGCCATATTGATCAGGTAGCCAAAGTCGCGTTGATATCCTTCAGCCTGATGCACCCATTGACGGTAGCTGGGTGGCGCCGATTGTAGCTCCCAAGTGCGCGCAAAACGGCGCATGGCGTCAAGGTGGGCGGTAATCTCGCGACTCAACTGGCTTGTCACGGTTTGCACGCGGGCTTCAGCACGCTGGTAGAGCGTGCGCTCGGCCTGGAGGTGGAGCTGCTGCCAAAGCAGCAGGGTTACGCCTACTAAGCCGAGGGTCGACCATAGCGACGTGGCAAGATAGCGCTTGCCATACCAGTAAGGGCTGGCGTAAACGGCTTGGGCGAGCAGCAGCGTTGCATGGAGGAGTAGTGAAGGCCAAGTCGCTGCATAGTGAAGCAAGGGGGTAAAGCCAGAGTACAGGGTAGAACCAATGCTTTGTAGGCCCAGCAAAAGGGCGGCCGCAATGACCAGTAATGGAGCGCCAAGCCGCGCGCGTAAATCTAACAGCAGTGCCAGCGCAGTCAGTTGTAGGGCGATGCTGGTGAGTAACGGTGCGCGGAGTGTTTCGAGCGTCGCGCCCGGTAAAACGCGTTCGGCCAGCAGTTGCCAGGCGGCGGTGGGCAGCCAGGCTTCGGGCAGCAGGTAGCTGAGCATGCCTGGGGCGAGTAATGCGAAGGCGCCGGAGGCGAGCAGGCATGCCAATGGCCGGGTTCCACGCATCGTTGCCAGTTGAGCGAGGCCCAGTAACCACAATGCCAGGGAGGTGATCCCCGGTGCCAGCATCAAAAGTGCTGCCGCGCCGACCATGACGATGACAGCAAGACTTAGCGCGGTGCGATTGAAAAGCGTTTGAGGCATTAAGGTCTCGACTTAATCAAGCGACGGTATAGACTCAAACATTACCAGCGGGTCTGCGTTGACAGGCGTTTGGCCTAGTTGAAAAAACTGCTGGCGGCTGCGCTCAACATACTCAATCATCTCGTAATAACGGCGAATATTGCGCACGTAAATCACCGGCTCGCCGCCGCGGGCATAGCCAAAACGTGTTTTGCTGTGCCATTCGCGCTGTTGTAGCAGGGGCAGGGCCTCGCGAACGTCTGCCCAGCGGTTGGGGTTGCCGTCGCGCATTTCGGCGATATCGCGGGCGTCATAAAGGTGGCCAAGGCCAACGTTATAGGCTGCCAGCGCCATGTAAAGACGGTCATCACCGGTGATGTCGTCAGGCAGCCGGTCTTTGAGGCTGCGCAGGTAGCGCGAGCCGCCATCAATGCTTTGCGCGGGGTCGCGGCGATCATCAATGTCCATTTCCTCTGCGGTAGGGTGGGTCAGCATCATCAAGCCGCGCACGCCGGTGGGGGAGACGGCGTCAGGGTCCCAATGGGACTCCTGGTAGCCAAGCGCCGCGAGAAGCTTCCAGTCGAAACCGGTGGTTTGGGCGGCTTGTTTGAAGTCGTCGGTGTAACGAGGCAGCCGAGCATCCAAGTGAGCAAGGAAGGTTCGGGTGCCGACATATTCCAGGTAATCATCGTGGCCAAAGTAGCGCTCCATCAGCTGGTCGAGCATGCCCGTCTGCTGCAGGTCTTCTATAAAGCGATTGGCCGCCTCAAGCAACCCAAGCCCGCGTCCGCTGGGCACCGCCCACGCCATTGATACCGGTTCGCCCAACGCGAAGCCGTGCTCAACATTAGGGAAAAACAGTCGGTTAATGCGGAACTGGTGGTCAAAAATCACCGCTGCATCCAGGCTGCCGTTTTCAACCTGAGCCAGTAGCTCGGCAACTTCGAGCTCCTGGGATTCACGCCAGCTTAATTCTGGGTAATCGCGCTGAAGCTCACGTAATGCTTTGCCTGTTCCGGCGCCGCTTAACGTACCCAGTGACAGTTCGACTAAGTCACTTGGCGCATTGATGCCGTTGATTCCGCGACGGTAAACCACGAGCGGCTGCATATTGATAATCGGGCGGGTGTAGTGAATGCCCGGCGTGTCAGGGAGCAGTGGTAGCGCGGCAGCCCCCAAATCTCCTCTTTCGCGCACCGTGGAAAGGATGCTTTCCGGATGATGCTGGGCTTCAATGTTAAGGCTGACACCCAAGCTATCGGCAAACCGACGCATGAGCTCATACTCAAACCCTGTTGGTCCGTTGCGCCCTTCATAATAAGTGAAGGGGGTATTGCGCGTATGGAGGGTAATAAAGTCACGCTGACGAACTTGCTCCAGGTGCTCGCCTTCCGGCACAAACGAAAAGGTAGGCATCATCACCAACAGCGCAATGGCCGTTAGCGCGAAGTAATGGCTGGAGCAAGCGATAAAATGTCGGCAAATCAACGTCAGCATGGCGTCTTGTCGGCACAGGGTAAGCTGCCACGATACCCAGCCGCTAGCAGGCTGTCACCTTGTTGATTTCGTGTGGCCGACGCTTTCCAGTATCATAGCCGCTAATTAGTGTCACAAAAGACGGCCGCATGGCGGCCTGTTGATTTGTCTGCTCGAATTCTTCCTGCTCTAGAGGCTTCTGGATATGCTCGAACTGCGAGGCGCGCCCGCCCTTTCTGCCTTCCGTCATGCTCGGTTATTAGCGGTGCTGCGTGAACGTGTTCCCGAGGTCGAGGCGCTATCCGCCGACTACGTTCATTTTATTGACCATCACGACGAATTGGATGAGGCTGCCCACGAGCGGTTGGCGCAGCTGTTGGATTACGGCCATGAGGAAGCGGTTGAGCCACCCAAGGGCGCACGGCGTTTTTTGGTGGTGCCGCGCATTGGCACCCAGTCTCCCTGGTCGTCTAAGGCCACCAATATTGCCCATAATTGTGGCTTGATGGGCATTTCGCGGATCGAGCGCGGTATTGATTATCGCATTGCATTTAGCTCATCACCCGACGAAGACGCATTTAACGCGGTGGTGGCCTGCCTTCATGACCGGATGACCGAAAGCGTGCTGACCGATGCCTCGGATGCCGCCAAGCTGTTCGCCCGTCACGACCCGGCGCCGTTAGGCAGCGTGGATATTCTCACTGGCGGCCGCGAGGCCTTGGCCACGGCTAACCGTGAGCTGGGGCTGGCGCTGGCGGATGACGAAATCGATTATCTGGTGGAAGCGTTTAATGAGCTGAACCGCAACCCAAGCGATGTTGAGCTGATGATGTTCGCCCAAGCGAACTCCGAGCACTGCCGCCATAAAATCTTCAATGCCGACTGGCTGATCGACGGCGAGCCGCAAAGCCATTCGCTGTTCAAGATGATCAAGAACACCTTCGCTACGTCGCCGGAAAATGTACTCTCCGCCTACAGCGACAATGCAGCCGTCATTAAAGGCAGTCAGGCGGGACGCTTTTTCGCCACCCCATTGACGGGTGCCGATAACCAGCGCGCCCTTTACGGCACGCATCAGGAACCTATCCACATCCTGATGAAGGTGGAAACCCATAACCACCCCACGGCCATAGCGCCCTTCCCAGGTGCGGCGACGGGGTCGGGCGGTGAAATTCGCGATGAAGGGGCGACCGGTATCGGCGGCAAACCCAAAGCGGGGCTGTCAGGTTTTACCGTATCCAATCTGCGCATTCCCGAATTTGTTCAGCCTTGGGAAGCTTTCGATTACGGTAAGCCCGAGCGCATGCAGTCGGCGCTTTCGATTATGCTCGATGGCCCTATCGGCGGCGCGGCCTTCAACAACGAATTTGGTCGCCCTAACCTGACCGGTTATTTCCGCACTTACGAGCAGGATGTGCTGAGTGACGACGGGATTGAACGGCGTGGTTTCCACAAGCCGATCATGATCGCCGGCGGTTATGGCAATATCCGTGCCCACCATGTGCAAAAAGGCGACATTCCGGTGGGTGGCAAGCTGATCGTCATGGGCGGCCCGGCGATGTTGATTGGTCTGGGCGGCGGCGCGGCCTCCAGCATGGCTTCGGGTGCGTCGAGCGCCGATTTGGATTTTGCCTCCGTACAGCGGGAAAACCCGGAAATTGAACGCCGTGCCCAAGAGGTCATCGACCGCTGCTGGGCGCTGGGTGACCATAACCCCCTTCGCTTTATTCACGATGTAGGCGCCGGTGGGCTTTCCAACGCGCTGCCCGAACTGGTTAAGGATGGCGGCCGCGGCGGCCTGTTTGATTTACGCGCGGTGCCTAATGCCGAGCCTGGCATGAGTCCGTTGGAAATCTGGTGCAACGAAGCGCAGGAACGCTATGTGCTGGCCGTGGCACCCGAGGATATCGCTACCTTTGATGCACTTTGTGCCCGTGAGCGCTGTCCCTACGCTGTGGTGGGCGAAGCCCTTGAACAGCACTATCTGGAAGTGCGCGACGGCCACTTTGAAACCAAGCCGGTGGATTTGCCGATGAGCGTGCTATTTGGCAAACCGCCCAAAATGCTGCGTGAATTTAACCGCCAAACGCCCGCCACCTCGAGTGTAATGCTCGATAACCTGGACCTGCGTGAAGCGATGGATCGCGTGCTGCGACTGCCGACGGTGGCTTCGAAAAGCTTCCTGATCACCATTGGCGACCGCTCTATTACCGGCCAAGTGGCGCGTGACCAAATGGTCGGCCCATGGCAGGTCCCAGTGGCCGATGTGGCGGTGACCACTGCGAGCTTTGATACACACACTGGCGAGGCGATGGCCATGGGCGAACGTCCCCCGGTGGCTCTGATTGACCCTGCCGCAAGCGCCCGGCTGGCCGTCGCTGAGGCGATCACTAACTTGGCAGCCGCACCGATTGCCAAACTGGGCGATATCAAACTCTCGGCTAACTGGATGAGCGCAGCCGACTACCCCGGCGAAAACCAGGCGCTGTTTGATGCGGTGCATGCGGTGGGCATGGAATTATGCCCGGCGCTGGGGATTGCTATTCCAGTGGGCAAAGATTCCATGTCAATGCGCACGGCTTGGCAAGCCGACAATCCGCAAGGCGAAAAAGAAGACAAAAGCATTACCTCGCCGCTCTCACTAGTGGTCACCGGTTTTGCTCCTGTGACCGATGCGCTGGCGACCCTAACGCCGCAAATTAATCTCGAACAGGACGAGTCCGATCTGATTTTGATCGACCTGGGCAACGGCCAGAACCGTCTAGGTGGCTCGGCATTGGCGCAGGTGTATGGCCAAGTGGGCGATGAATGTCCCGATGTAGATGACGCCGAAGACATCAAGGCGTTCTTTGAAGTCATTCAAGGCCTAAACCGTGACGGCAAGCTGTTGGCGTACCACGATCGCAGCGATGGTGGCCTGCTGGTGACGCTGTTGGAGATGGCCTTTGCTGCCCACGCGGGGCTTGAGATCAAGCTCGATTGGCTGATTGATGAGCCGGTGGAGGCGTTTAGCGCGCTGTTTTCCGAAGAACTGGGCGCGGTAATCCAGGTCAACCGTGAGCACACCGAAGAAGTGCTGACCCAGTTTGCCGTGGCCGGTATTGAAACCTGCGGCGTGATCGCGCGTCCGCGCTATGATGACCAAGTACGCGTGACGCTATTTGAAGAGCCGCTGCTCGAAACCACGCGTCAATTGACCCAGCGTACCTGGTCAGAAACCAGTTATCGCATGCAGGCGCTGCGCGATAACCCAGAATGTGCGAAAAACGAATTCGACAACCTGCTCGATATTCGCGATCCCGGACTTAGTGCATCGCCTACCTTTGATATCAATGACGATGTCAGCGCGCCGTTTATCAACACCGCAAAACCGGCCATGGCCGTGTTGCGTGAGCAGGGCGTCAATGGCCAAGTGGAAATGGCCTGGGCGTTCGATAAAGCCGGTTTTGACGCCGTAGATGTGCATATGAGTGACATTCTTGAAGGACGGGTGTCGCTTGATGATTTCAAAGGCTTGGTGGCCTGCGGCGGTTTCTCTTATGGCGACGTGTTAGGCGCAGGTGGCGGCTGGGCGAAGTCAGTGCTGTTCAACGAGCGTGCCCGCGAGCAGTTTGCCGGGTTCTTCAAACGTGATGACAGCTTCTCGCTAGGCGTTTGCAACGGCTGCCAAATGCTTTCGCAACTGAAGTCGTTAATACCCGGGGCAAAAGACTGGCCCGACTTTGTGCGCAACGAATCCGAGCAGTTTGAAGCACGTGTTTCTATGGTGCGGGTCGAAAAGAGCCCCTCCATTTTGCTGGCGGGCATGGAAGGCTCTCAGTTGCCGATCGCAGTTGCCCATGGCGAAGGCCAGGCGGCATTCCGCGACAGTGCCCACCTACGCCGGATGCAGTCGAGCAGTCAGGTGGCACTGCGTTACATCGACAATTACGGCCAGGCGACTACCCGCTACCCGTCGAATCCCAATGGGTCACCGTCGGGTATTACCGGGCTGACCACGCCCGACGGGCGCGTCACGATCATGATGCCGCACCCAGAGCGCGTGGCGCGCGCGGTTACCAATTCCTGGCGCCCCAGCGAATGGACCGAGGATGGCGCCTGGCTGCGCTTGTTCCGCAATGCGCGCACTTGGTTGGGTTAATTGTTGAGATCATCCAGTTGACGTCAGTCAAAACACTAGGTGAATGATGACACACCCTGAAAAGGCGGCCTGCGGGCCGCCTTTCGGCGCTGGCCCTGCAACACCCACACTGCGGCCTTATCAAACCCAGGCGGTTAGCCGCGTGGTGGCGCATTTTCGTGCCTCCCACGAGCCGGCGGTGGTGGTATTGCCGACCGGAAGCGGCAAGTCATTGGTGATCGCCGAACTCGCCCGGCTGGCGCGGGGCCGTGTGCTGGTGTTGGCCCACGTGCGTGAGTTGGTCGAGCAGAACCACGCCAAGTACCAGGCCTACGGTCTGAAGGCGGATATTTTTAGCGCCGGACTCAAGCGCAAGGACGCCCAGCGGCAGGTGGTGTTCGGCTCGGTGCAGTCGGTGGTGCGCAACCTGGATCGCTTTGCCGATGGCCGCTTCACCTTGCTGGTGGTTGATGAATGTCATCGTATTTCTCTGGATGAGGACGCCAGCTATCGCCAGGTAATCGACCACCTGCAGCAGCAAAATCCACAGCTTAAAATACTTGGCCTTACGGCAACGCCCTATCGCCTGGGCCAGGGGTTCATCTATCACCGCCATTATCACGGCATGGTGAAAGGTAGAGATGACTGTTTCTTTCGTGACTGCGTGTTTGAGCAGCCACTTAGATTAATGGTCAAGCAAGGCTATTTGGCCGAACCCAAACGGCGCGATATGGCGGTCGAAGGGTATGATTTTTCGCGTCTAGCGCCGTCAGCTAATGGTCTTTATAGCGAGGCGGCGCTGAACCAGGTGGTGGCGGGCAGTCGCGCCACGCCGGGCATTATCCGCCAGGTCGTCGAGCTGGCGGAGGGGCGCCAGGGCGTGATGATTTTTGCCGCCACCGTGGCCCATGCGGAAGAGATCATGGGCTATCTGCCGGTGGGGCAAGCGGCGCTGATTACTGGAGGCACTGTCTCTCAGGACCGCACGGCAATTATCGACGCCTTTAAAGCCCAAACGCTTAAATACCTGGTCAACGTGGCCGTGCTGACCACCGGGTTCGATGCTCCACACGTTGACTTGATTGCGATTTTGCGGCCTACCGAGTCGGTCAGTCTGTATCAGCAGATGGTGGGGCGGGGGCTGCGCCTGTCTCCCGGCAAGCAGGATTGCCTGGTGCTCGACTACGCGGGCAACCCTTGGGACCTGTATGCGCCGGAAGTCGGTGAACCTAAGCCGGATAGCGATAGCGAGCCGGTTCAGGTGGAATGCCCCGCTTGCGGCCATGCCAACCTGTTTTGGGGCAAGCGCGACGGTGAGCTGGTGATCGAGCACTTTGGCCGCCGCTGCCAGGGGTTGATCGAGGATGAGGCGGGCAAGCGTCGCCAGTGCGACTTTCGATTCCGCTTTAAAGTCTGCGGCGAATGCGGCGCGGAAAACGATATTGCCGCCCGCCGATGTCATGGCTGCGAGACGCTGCTGGTCGACGCTGATAACAAGCTTAAGGATGCCCTAAAGCTGAAAGATGCCAAGGTGCTAAGGGTCAGCGGTATGGCGCTGGAAGCCACCACCAACGGGCGGGGCTTACCACGCCTCAAAGTCACCTACTATGATGAGGACGGCGCGAGCTTGGCGGAATGGTTTGCGCTTGAGACGCCGGCCCAGCGTCGCGCGTTCTACATCGCCTTTATGCGCGACCACTTGCGCGCGCCTGGAACGCCTTGGCAGCCCGTCACGCCCCAAGAGGTGGTCAGCGAGCAGCGGCGCCTGCGCCATCCCGATTTTGTGGTCGGCCGTAAAGTGGGTCGTCACTGGCAGCTTCGCGATAAGCTGTTTGATTATCATGGACGCTACCGCAAAGCCGCGGAAGCGGGGTAAAGTGGCCCCAGGTCACGTCGCTCAGTGACTTTGTTACACTGCGCTTTGTATGAACTAGGTGACAACGATGCTATTTAACCCGCGTGATTAACCAAGGAAACCGACCCGCGTGAGCGAGACGCCAAGCGCTAATGCTCCCCTCTTAAGCACGGACACCTCGGACACAGCGCCGGTGGCCGAAGCACTGGGGCGGCTATTTAACGAACCGATCACTCAGATGCCGGAGGATTTATACATCCCCCCGGAAGCGCTGCGCGTTTTTTTGGAGGCGTTTGAAGGACCGCTGGATCTCCTGCTTTACCTGATTCGTCGCCAGAACCTGGATATTCTGACCATCAATGTAGCCACCATTACCCATCAGTACATTGAATATGTGGAACTGATGAAGGCCATGGAAATTGAGTTAGCGGGTGAGTACCTGCTAATGGCCGCTATGTTGGCCGAGATTAAATCGCGCACGCTACTCCCCCGCCCGCCTAAAGCGGAAGGCGAGGAGGAAGAGGATCCGCGAGCAGAGTTAATCCGACGCCTGCAAGAATATGAGCGCCTCAAGGAAGCCGCGGAATCGCTGGATACCCTGCCGCGGGTGGGCCGCGACTGGTTCAGCGTGCAGGCGGGTTTGCCACCGCTGGAAGCGCGGGTCATTCATCCGCCGGTCGAGCTGGACGAGTTGCTGGGCGCGCTGGCCGATATTCTCAAGCGCGCCGAGCTTACCCAGGCCCACCATATAAGCCGGGAGGTATTGTCCACCCGTGAACGGATGCTCGCGATCATGGAACAGCTCAGCGGAGAGGGCGCCGCGCCGCATTATATCCCCTTCGCTGCATTGTTTACCTTGGAAGAGGGTAGGGCTGGCGTGGTGGTGACGTTTATGGCGATTTTAGAACTGGCCAAAGAGGCGATGATCGATATCGTGCAAAACGCGCCGCTCTCACCGATCCATGTGCGCGCAAGGCCTGCGGCCATAAACGACCACGATGATCCTGAAGGCGCGTTTGAGATGGATGACATTGGCGAGAATAGTCTGGAAGAAAGCGCGTTTGAAGCGCGCACCGACGAGCAAGCGTCGCGCCGGGCAGATGAGCCCGCCGATAGGGAAACGCCATGAGAGAAGTCAACTCGGCACTGGACGAGATACTCGAAGCCGCGTTATTGGCGGCGGGTGAACCGCTGCCCCTGGAGCGCCTGGAAACGCTGTTTCTGGATGGTGAGTGCCCATCAAAAAACGAGCTGCGCGAGGTGCTGGCACGTCTGGACGAACGCCACAGGCAAGGTGCCCTTGAGCTCGTTGAAACCGCTTCAGGTTATCAACTGCGTATTCGTCCGCGGCTATCCCGGTGGGTATCCCGTCTATGGGACGAGCGACCGCAGCGCTACTCCCGGGCGCTGCTCGAAACCCTGGCACTGATTGCCTATCGGCAGCCGGTCACCCGCAGCGATATTGAAGATGTGCGTGGGGTTAGCGTTAGCAGTTCGATCATGCGCACGCTGATGGAGCGTGGTTGGGTAAGAGTAGTCGGGCATCGCGATGTGCCGGGAAGGCCTGCGGTGTATGCCACCTCGCGAAGCTTTCTGGATGATTTTGGGTTAAAAACGCTCGATGAGCTGCCGCCGATGCACGAGCTGGTTAGCGGGGAAGCCGACTGGCAAGATACGCTTGGCGAAAACGACGAGCAACCCCTGCTGCAGGCCCCTCCGACGCCTGAAGCGCAAGAAGGACTGGACGACACGCCTGAAACCGTGCAGGATGCGCCACCCGAAACGGCCGATAGCGCCGATACGCACGCCGAGACGGCGTTAACCCAGCCGCTGAGCTTTGCCGATTTAGAGGCACGCTTGACGGCACGTGCGCAGCGCTCCAGTGATCAAGGTGCGCGCACGCAGACCCATGATGAGAGGTCAGACGACCATGAGTCAGAGTAATACTCCCCCTACCAGCGAAAAGCTGCAAAAAGTACTTGCCCGTGCCGGATTCGGCTCGCGGCGTGAGATGGAAACCGTCATTGCGGATGGCCGCGTCAAAGTTAACAATCAGGTCGCCAAGCTGGGCGATCGCGTTGAAGCACGCGACAAAGTCAGCGTTGACGACCGGCTGGTAACACTGCGAGCAGAAGACGAAACACCCCGCCGGGTGATCATGTACAACAAGCCGGAAGGCGAGTTGTGCACCCGCAAGGATCCCGAAGGCCGTCGTACCGTGTTTGATCGGTTGCCGCGCTTGAAAGGCGAGCGTTGGATTGCCATCGGCCGTCTGGATATCAATACCAGCGGGCTTTTGCTCTTCACCACTGACGGCGAACTGGCTAACCGCTTAATGCACCCCTCGACGCAAGTCGAGCGTGAATACGCGGTGCGGGTGATGGGCGAGGTTAAGCGCGAGCATATCGTGGCCATGGTCGACGGCGTAATGCTGGAAGATGGGCCCGCCCGGTTTACCGATGTGCAAGAGTTTGGTGGCGAAGGGATTAATACCTGGTTCCACGTGGTCATTTTGGAAGGTCGTAACCGCGAAGTCCGTCGCCTTTGGGAATCACAGGAACTGACAGTAAGTCGTTTGAAACGGGTCCGATACGGCAATATCTTCCTTGATAAGCGCGCTAAAGCGGGCGAATGGGTTGAGCTTTCTCAGGATGAGGTGGATGATCTTGCCGCGCTTGCTCAACTTGAAACTCGCAAAGTGCCTGAGCTTACGCCAGACGAGAAAAACCGCTGGAGCCGCGATAAAAACAAGCGTCGTCCGGTGCAAGCGATGCGCAAGCCCAAACGGCGTTAAGGGCTGTTTAATACAGGTGTGAGTCGGCCAGCGGTTGAGGCAAAAGTTCAAAAAAGACTTGCGGATAGCGTAGCTCGTCCGTAAGATATGCATCCGTTCGGGCGGGTCGTTAGCTCAGTTGGTAGAGCAGTTGACTTTTAATCAATTGGTCGCAGGTTCGAATCCTGCACGACCCACCAGCCGAACTGTATTATCATTTGCCACCGCCGCGTGAGCGCCGGGTCGTTAGCTCAGTTGGTAGAGCAGTTGACTTTTAATCAATTGGTCGCAGGTTCGAATCCTGCACGACCCACCAAATTCAACACCCCTGGCAGTTCGCTGCCAGGGGTGTTTTGCTATGAGCGATTTGTCGGGGCTTAATAATTGGGCTTGCCGTCGGCAACCATTTCCCGCCAAAATGGTCTTATTAACGATGAATACCGGTAAGGCCCATCGCGAAAGACGCAGCGGTTCTTGCCATCGAGAGCGGCGCGTGCGGAGCGCATACGCCGTGACTGGTGTTTAACAGGGGGATACCCTGTTCGTCACAGTGGTAGACACGATGACTATTATGACTTCCCAAGCCGAGCTTGATGCTCCGCTCCCCAGCCCGTACTGCCCGACCCGCATTCCCGCCGAAGATCAGGCGCGCGTAGCGGAAATCAAACAGCTACTGAAACAGCACAACGCTGTACTGGTGGCGCACTATTACACCGATGATGCCATTCAACAGCTCGCGGAAGAGACCGGCGGTTGTGTGGCTGATTCGCTGGAAATGGCCCGTTTCGGTGCGCGCCATGACGCCACTACGCTGGTAGTGGCCGGGGTGCGCTTTATGGGGGAAACGGCGAAAATCCTGTCGCCGGATAAACGCGTCCTGATGCCGACGTTAGAGGCTACCTGCTCGCTGGATATCGGCTGCCCCGCCGATGAGTTCAGCGCCTTTTGCGATGCTCACCCTGATCGCACCGTGGTGGTCTATGCCAATACCTCGGCGGCCGTTAAAGCACGTGCCGATTGGGTAGTGACGTCGTCTATTGCCGTCGACGTCATCGAGCATCTCCAGGCAAAAGGCGAAAAAATTCTTTGGGCGCCTGATAAACACCTGGGCAGCTACATTCAGAATAAAACCGGTGCCGATATGCTGATGTGGGATGGCGCCTGCATCGTCCACGAGGAATTCAAAGCGAAAGGCGTCGAAGATCTAAAGCGACTTTATCCGGATGCCGCTGTACTGGTTCATCCTGAATCACCCGCGCCGGTGGTCCAGTTGGCTGATGTGACGGGGTCAACATCCCAATTAATCAACGCCGCCAAAAGCCTGCCTAACGAACAATTGATTGTGGCAACCGATCGCGGGATCTTCTTCAAAATGCAGCAAGCGGTGCCCAACAAAACGCTGTTTGAGGCGCCGACGGCGGGTAATGGCGCTACTTGCCGCAGCTGCGCGCATTGCCCGTGGATGGCAATGAATGCCCTTGATAATCTCGCGGGTGCATTGCGTGAAGGCAGCGGTGAAGTTTTCGTGGATAATGCACTGCGTCAGCAGGCACTCAAGCCGCTGGAGCGAATGCTGAATTTCAACGCCTAGCTATCTGACCTCGCACGGCTGGCTTTAAAGCCCCGCCGTGCGCACATTGTTTTGTAGCGCCTAAAACTGTTCCAAGGCCTCGCGATAGTCCATGAAATCTTTGCGCCGCTGTTCGATGCGTGCCAGCGCCTGTTGGTCGTTTTCACGCTCGGCGGCGTCTTCGGCAATATCCAACTGGCGAATGCCGCGATCCATGCGGCCGGTCAACTGAAGATATTCTGCGCGTGCCAAATGGCCCCAGCCGTTGCGTCCGCTGCGGCCAGCGGCTTCTGATAGCAGATTAAAGCCTTGCGGATTTTCAGGATGTTGTGAGGTGACGTCGCGTAGGACATCGTAGGCCGCGTCAGGATCCCGCTGAAGCTGCGCCTCGGCCAGCACCAGTTGGGCCGGTAAGTAGTTGGGCATTAAGCGCAGCAACTGCTGGCTGCGTTGGATCGCTTCATCGTAACGCTGTGCCTGAAGTGCAACGTCCGCCGCCGAGCCAGGCAGCATGGCAAGGTCTGGCTGTTCATCGCTTAGTTGATCAAGCGCTTGTAGCGCGTTATCGACTCGCCCGCCCTTGGCATCCACTAAGGCGGCTACATAGCGTTGTGCAGTCTCATCGGCATCTTCCTGAGCCAGGCGAGAGCTGGCCTGCTGGGGAGACTGTTGATGGATCTGCAGCAACGCACGGCCGCGAATCATGTCGTAGAGCGTGTCGCTTGAGTAGGCTGAGGCAATATTCATCTGGGCGGCGCGAGATTGGGCGTCACTTAGCCGAGACTCCGACACCGGGTGGGTCAATAAAAACTCCGGGGGCGTACCGCCTTGGAGACTGGCCATGCGCTGCAGGGTGCGGAACATGCCCACCATGGCCTCAGGGTCGTAGCCGGCATCGGCCATGGCCTGAAGGCCCACGCGGTCTGCTTCCTGCTCATAGCGGCGCGAGTAGGTAAGCTGGTCTTGAATGAGAGCTGCTTGAGAGCCCATAACGGTGGCAATGCCTGCATTACCGCCGCCCCCCGCCGCGATCAGTAGTCCGGCCAGCATGCCGGCCATAGCGGGAAGCTGTGTCTGTTCAGCACGCTCACTACCGCGCGCATAGTGGCGTTGGGAAAGATGCCCCAGTTCGTGGGCGATGACCGATACAAACGCTCCCTCGTCTTCTGCAAAGGCGAATAGCCCGGCGTTGATGCCGATGACACCACCGGGGACAGCAAATGCATTGAGCGTTCGGTGGTCGACCATGACGGTGGTGACGTCCAGGTCGCCCAACTGGCTATGCGGGGCTAACCGATTAATCAGGCTGTTTAAATAATCGTTGGCAATCGGGTCCTGCCATTGGGGGGCCTGAGCGCGGAATTGGCGTAGCCAAGCGCGGCCGAGCCGGTACTCTTCGCTGCTAGCCGACGAAGAAGAACTGCCTAGACTGGGTAACGACTGTTCGTTACTTACGGCAGGCAGGGGTATTAACAACGTGCTACAGGCGAGCGCTAAGGCGCGCGTCCAGCCTGCAGAGACGATACAAAATCGCGGCATGGCATCCTCATCGGTGATGGAAAGCGCTGAGTCATTACCTATGACATTGATTCACGATGTGAAGTGCCGTTAAATCAAGTGCGCAGAGAATACTGCACAGTCTATGCAACAATGGCTGATACGTGCAGGGTCTTTTTTAAGGGGATAAGAATGATGGAACAAACAACGCGCTTACAGCCCGATACCGTGCTTGACGCCTGCGGGCTTCACTGCCCGTTGCCGTTGCTAAAGGCCAAGCAGGCATTGGCGGGGCTTGCCCCTGGCCAGTTACTGGAAGTGCGTGCCACTGATGCGGGCTCATGGCGCGATATTGAAGCCTTTGCCCAACAGAGCTCGCATTGCTTGGAAGCCCGCGAACAGCACGGAGATATTTACTACTATTGGCTTCGTAAGGCTGAAGGTGAACACTCATGACTATGCGTGCGATCCTGAAAAGTTGGGTGGATCGTTATTTTTCGGATGAAGAAGCCCTTATTCTACTCGTAGTGCTCATCGCTGGGTTTGCCGCGGTCATCTGGTTTGGCCGTATGCTGGCGCCTTTTTTTACCGCGTTGGTCATCGCGTTTTTGCTCCAGGGGATGGTGGGGGCCTTGACCCGCCGTGGCATTCCTCATTTACTATCGGTGATAGTGGTTTTTCTTGCGTTTGTCAGCGTGTTGCTGGCCTTGGCGTTTATTTTGCTGCCGCTAATATGGAATCAGTTGATTGGCCTTGTGCAGGAAACACCGCGGATGTTTGCAAGCGGGCAGAGCTGGCTGGATGAGCTGCAGTCGCGCTATCCCAACCTGATTACCCCGGACCAAATGCAAAACTGGATTGGCGTCGCCAGCCGCGAAATAAGTCAGTTGGGCCAGCGTGCGTTGACGTTGTCGCTGGCATCGTTGGGCAATATTTTATCGCTGATTATCTATCTGGTGCTGGTACCTATTTTGGTCTTTTTCATGCTTAAGGACCGGGAGGCGCTAGTCGGTTTTACACTGTCGTTACTGCCACAGAAGCGCACCTTGATGGCGCGTATCTGGCGTGAAATGGACGATCAGATAGCCAACTATATTCGTGGCAAGTTTATCGAGATTATTATTGTCGCCATCGTCACCTTTATTACATTCTCGTTCTTTGAATTGCCATACACCGCACTGCTAGCTGTATTGGTTGGCTTTTCTGTACTGGTCCCCTACATCGGTGCGGCAGTCGCGACACTTCCCGTCGCGGCGGTAGCCGGGTTTCACTTTGGGCTAAGCGAGTCGTTTGCTTACGTGCTGGTTGCTTACGGGGTTATTCAGGCATTGGATGGCAACGTGCTCGCCCCGGTACTATTCTCGGAAACCAACAATATTCACCCGGTGTCGGTGATTGTGGCAGTGTTATTCTTCGGCGGGATATGGGGGTTCTGGGGCGTGTTTTTTGCCATTCCGCTCGCCACGCTGCTGAAGGCGTTGGTGCATGCGTGGCCGCGGGGGATGAAAGGGCGCGATGAGCGTCACCATGTTCTCGTCAACGAAGAGTCGCTGTAAGGGAAGACAGCTCGCTAGCTTGGTGTCTACCCATCCGCCTGGCGGATGGGTAGGGTGGTTTAACGCGCGTTAAGTGCCTGAGCCGTCGCGAGCACTTCATCGACGTGACCGGGCACTTTGACGCCACGCCAGGCTTGAGCGAGCTTGCCTTCGCTATCAATTAAAAAAGTGCTTCGCTCAATGCCCCAATGCTCCTTGCCGTAGAGCTTTTTGAGTTTGATAACGTCGAATAATCGGCAAACGGTTTCGTCTTTATCCGACACCAGCGTAAAGTTAAAATCCTGCTTGGCTTTGAAGTTCTCCTGGGCGCGTAAGCCGTCCCGCGAAACGCCGATAATTACCGTGTTAGCCTCATCAAAGTCGGCTTTGCGGTCGCGGAAATCGCCGCCTTCGGTGGTACAACCCGGTGTGCTGGCTTTGGGATAGAAATAAATAACGACCTGCTTGCCGCGAAGCTCGGATAACGTCAGGGTGGTATCACCCGTTGCCGGTGCCGAAAAATCGGGGACCGGTTGGCCTACGTCAATAGACATATAAAGCTCCTAATGTGTAGTGGCTTTCAAGGGCGATTACACGCAAGCTTGTGGTGCATGTCAAAGGAGAAAACATCTTTGGGTCAAAACTTGCCGCGCTTTCCGCTGTACAGGGTCGAGCCGCCTGAGTACCATTTGCCCTTTGTGGATTCCTGTTGAGATGATGGCAGGCTGCGTCATGCATTAACTCGGCTCCTTATCTCGTGAGTCATAGACGCTTGATTTAACCCTTTAGCAGGTGAGGAAATACGGATGATCACAGGCAGCATCGTCGCCCTGGCGACGCCGATGAAAGTCAATGGCGACATCGACTGGGAGGCGCTTCGTCGTCTGGTGAACTTCCATCTCGAAAACGGTACCGATGCGATTGTGGCGGCGGGCACCACCGGTGAGCCGACGACCATGTCATTTGCCGAGCACTTCGACGTAATACGCAGTGTGGTCGAGGAAGTAAACGGGCGCATACCGGTAATTGCTGGCACCGGGGCCAACGCCACGTCGGAGGCTGTTGAGCTGGCACGCTATGCGGGCGAAGTTGGCGCTGATTACTGTTTATCCGTATGTCCTTACTATAACAAGCCTACCCAAGAGGGCTTGTATCAGCACTTCAAAGCCGTGGCCGAGGGCAGCAAACTGCCGGTGATCCTCTATAACGTGCCCGGCCGGACCTGTTCAGACCTCTATAATGAAACCGTCGTAAGGCTGGCTGAAGTCAAGAATATTATTGGCTTGAAGGATGCAACGGGCAACCTGGAGCGTGCCGAGGATCTGATCATTCGCCTCAAGGGCAGTGATTTTATGCTCTATTCGGGTGACGATGCCACTGCCTGTGATTTCATGCTAATGGGTGGGCATGGCGATATTTCGGTAACGGCTAACGTCGCCCCGAACGCGATGCATGAATTATGCGCCGCTGCGGTAGCGGGCGATGCGGATAGAGCACACCAAATCAATACGCGCTTGATGCCTCTGCATACCAATCTGGGGGTTGAGTCCAATCCCATTCCGGTAAAGTGGGCGTTACATCGAATGGGATATGCCGACGCGGGTATTCGCCTGCCGCTGACGTGGCTGTCGGAAAAGTACCACGCCACGGTCAGTGAAGCCCTACAACTCGCGGGGGTAGTTGAAGAATAACCCGCAAAAGACCCTTTGCTACCTGGCGAGGTAATGCTTCATAGCGCCAGGTGACCGATCTGTTGACTGTTAAGGTGGCTTAATGAGCTCTGTGCTTGAAAAACGTGCGCTTAAATGGATACCGCTGGCCCTGGTGGCGGCCGTAACGCTTGCTGGTTGCGCCCGCGATGAAGGCTTCTACCATGATCGCAATTTGGACTATGTAGACGCCAAGCCCGCGTCACCGTTGGTATTGCCCGATACCCGCAATACCCAACGCTACCGTGATGCGCTGCCGGTACCCGACGTTGCCAATCAAAGCGAACAGGATGACGTCGCCGAGGTACAGCCACCTCAGCCACTCGGCGTGGGGAGTGGCTTGTCGCCTGATTACGTCGAAGTTCGTGAAATCGGCGACCAGCGGTGGTTGGTGGTAGACGCTGAACCGAGTAGCGTATGGACGCAGTTGGAAAGCTTCGCACAAGCGCGTGGTTTGGATGTTCAGGAAAGCCGTTCCTCTGAAGGCATCCTGGTCACCTCGCAGGCTGAGCTCCGCTTGCAAAGCGCTCTGCGCGAGGGAAGCAGTGAAATTCGCTGTGAACGTGGTGGCCAGAGCATGGACAGCTGCATAGATGCATTAGCCACCTACTTGGATGACAGAAGCGCCTCTTCTGTTTCTTCTGATGCGTCATCTTCTTCATTAAATGCCCAGCGCCTGGAAGACAGTGACGAGGTAGCGCTTCGTCAACAAGGTGATGATTGGCTAGTGGCAGTCTCGCATCCGGTTGAGCGGGTTTGGGCTGAGTTGAATCACTACTTGGAGCTCGATTTTGACCAGGAAGGGGAGCGTGATCTGCTGGCTTCTGATCCGGATAATCGCTCGTTCACTGTTGAATACATGACTGAAAAGGAACGCAATCGTAACCCCCTTCAGATTGTGTTTAGCGCGGATGTACGTCGCATGTCTCAAGAAATACGTTTGGAGCTTCAACCTGATGGCAATGGTTCGGTTCTGCGAGCAGTTAACGCAAGCGACCGCTCGTTCAGTGAAGACGATCAACGCGAGCTTCTTGAGCGTGTAGCCGGCTATTTACGTTAATTCAATGATCTTTGTCTTTTTGCGGAGCTCCCATGGAAAAGCGCCAAGAACTCTACGCCGGTAAGGCAAAATCTGTATACACCACCGATGATCCGGACCTGCTGGTACTTGAGTTCCGTGATGATACCAGCGCCTTTGATGGCAAGAAAAAAGAGTCGCTGGCGCGCAAGGGGATGGTTAATAACCTCTTTAACGCCTTTATTATGGAGCGCTTAGAAGACGCCGGTATCCCAACGCATTTCGAGAAACAGCTTTCTGACACGGAAAGCCTAGTCAAGAAAATGCATATGATTCCGGTGGAATGTGTGGTGCGCAATATTGCGGCAGGTGGTCTCGTGAAGCGCCTTGGCGTTGAGGAAGGCATTACCTTGACGCCGCCTACGTTCGAGCTGTTCTTGAAGAATGACGACAAAGGCGACCCGATGATCAACGAGTCACTGGCAGAGACCTTTGGCTGGGCGACGCCTGAGCAACTTGCCAAAATGAAGACACTCACCTTCAAGGTCAACCACATACTTAAGCAGCTGTTTGCAGAAGGCGATATGCTGCTGGTGGATTACAAACTTGAGTTTGGTGTATTTAACGGCGACGTCGTGTTAGGCGATGAGTTTTCTCCCGATGGGTGCCGGCTATGGGACGCCAATACCCGAGAAAAACTCGATAAAGACCGCTTTCGTCAAGGCCTGGGTGGCGTCATCGAGGCTTACGAAGAAGTAGGCCGCCGCTTAGGTATTACTTTTCCCCGTTAACGTTGAGCCGTCAACGTGTCGATAGCCACCACCTCCAACGTGGTGGCTTCGCCGTTTTGGCGTGGGTAAAATTTGACGTCCACATCGCGTAGCCGCACCCCGTATACCCGTTCAGCAGGCCGGCTTTGCTGGTAGGCAGGGCGAGGGTCTTGGCCCAGTACCTGTTCGATCAACGTCCTGAGCGAGGCTTGATCATCGCGCGTTGCCAACTGGGCCAGAGCAGCGGCACTGAAATGCACCGCTAGCCGAGCGGGGGCCTCGGGGGCAAAGCCGGCCTGGGCATCCGGGCGCGCTTCAGCCCAGGGCAGATAGGGTTTAATATCCACCACGGGCGTGCCGTTAACCAAATCGCAGCCTGACAGGATCAGGCGCACGCCCTGGCGGGTATCGATGCCACTCAGTTCGACCAGCGAAAGGCCCAGCCGGTTGGGACGATGCGTGCTGCGGCTGGCAAACACACCCACTTTGCGGTTACCGCCTAATCGTGGGGGTCTGACGAGTGGCGACCAGCGCTCGGGGCTTTGATGAAACACAAAGCTGATCCATGCATGGCTGAAAGCGTCCAGTCCACGCACGGCGAGTGGATCGTCGTAGGGCGGACTAAGCACAAGTTGTGCATTGGCAGCAGGCGCAAGCCCAGGCTGGCGGGGCACGCCAAATTTATCGGCGTAGTCGCTTATTACATGGCCGATAGGTGTCAGCGCAAAAGACTCGCCGGGTGGGGCATCGTGCATCACACTGCCTCATCAAAGGGAAAAATAGATAGCCGAGTATAATGCAGCCGTGTTCTCAGCGCAGTGGCGCAGGGCATGCCTTGAAAAAGAAAGCGTTAACGCCCACAAGGTGAAACATGACAGACGATCAGACTGTAAAGCCCTCGACGGCCCGCGTGACCTATCGCCTGGCGCGCGCACGCGATGCCGCCGATCAGGCGGAAGTGTTTTACCATGCCGTGATGCAAGGGGCCGCAACGCGTTATAGCCTGACGCAGCGGCGCGCATGGGCAAGCGTCTTGCCCCGTGAGGCCACCGCCTGGTCCGCTCGACAAGCGCTGTATACGACCCTTGTCGCGAGCTGTGACGGGCGCTGCGTGGGATTTATAGAGCTTGATGTGCCCGCTGGGCGAGTCGAAACGTTATACGTCTGGCCGGCACTCAATGGTCGAGGGATTGGCACCACACTATTAATTCACGCCGAACGGCTGCTGTTGGAACAAGGTGTTGACCGCATCCATATTGAAGCGAGTTTGACGCTTTACGAGCGGCTGATGCGACGAGGCTGGCAGAACCTGGGCGAACAGTGGGTCGAACGAGGTGGTGAGCCACTTCAGCGGTTTCGTCTTCAGAAGCGGCTCAACGCCGTCGAAACGTAAACGTTGCCGGTTACGGGGTCGCTTGACGGGTGACGCGCATCGACAGGTCAATGGCCTTGATGTCTTTGGTCAGCGTGCCGCAGGAAATACAATCCACGCCTGTTTCGGCAATCGCGCGCAGGGTCGTGGTATCGACGTTACCCGAGGCTTCAAGAGTGGCGTTGCCCGCCGTGAGCTCCACCGCCGTGCGTAGCTCATCCAGGCTGAAGTTATCCAGCATGATGACATCCGCCTTGGCCGCCAGCGCCTGCTCAAGCTCGGCAAAATTTTCGACTTCCACCTCAACGGGAAGCTCG
>RKMI01000096.1_pt1 | contig 86693 bp, 70 predicted proteins | sample 2174191 | NCBI WGS metagenome assembly RKMI01 (sample SAMN10236717, study PRJNA505201) | synthetic metagenome | isolation source: mock community containing 12 organisms: Thioclava sp. ES.032, Psychrobacter... | place: USA: Walnut Creek | collected 2015-10-01
TGGTCTCGGCTGCGCCCTTCCGCCATGCCCTCGACCGGCTCAGCCATCGCTTCGAGACCGCACGCCACAGACATCATCCCGACGGCCTCAGCCAGATGGTCATCTGCGCCACCGCAGACGGTCGCCATACCCTTCAGGGCCGGGTTTCCCTGTTGCTCAATCAGGATGAAACCGCGCCGAGCGGGTTCACCGTCACGTTCGAGGATGTAACGCGGCAACTGGCCGAGAATGTCGAACGCGACAGGCTGCTTCAGCGTGCGCTTCTCGATCTGCGCCACCCGGCGGCCAACCTGCGCGCCACAGCGGAGTTGCTCGCCAGCAACTATGACCTGTCGCCCGACGTGCGCCGCTCTCTTGAGCAGATGGTGGCAAAGGAAACGGTGGCCCTGTCTGACAGCATCGAAACGCTGGATCTCAAGGCACAGGGTATGCTGGCCAGCGCCTGGCCGATGAGTGATGTCTACTCTGCGTCCCTCTTCAACTCCATCCTGCGCCGTAACAGCTCCGAAACCCTGAAGCTTTCCTGCGAGTTCATCGGCGAGCCGGTCTGGATCCATTGCGACTCGGTCACCATCGTCGAGCTGATCGAGCATATCCTGCGCAAGATCGCGGCTTGGCATGAGTCCCGCGCTTTCCAGCTTGAAGCAACGCCAAAAGACAACAAGACCTATATTGATGTCTTTTGGCACGGGAGGGACATTCTCAGCGTCTCGACCATCAACAGTTGGCTGGACGATCCGCTGGATCCGGATCTCGGCGACGTCACCGGCAGGGACGTGCTCAACCGGCACAAGACCGATTTCTGGTGTACCCGAAGCGCGAATGGTCCAATCCGCCTGCGCCTGCCGCTGGCTCCCCCACGCGACCGCCACGATGAAGGCGAGGCAAACACTGATCAGATGATCCCCGAGCGCTTGGAATTTTATGATTTCGATCTGATGGAACGCACGGATCTGGCCGATCTGGAAGACACGCCCCTCAGCGAGCTGGATTTCGTGGTCTTTGACACTGAAACGACCGGTCTTGATCCGTCCGGCGGCGACGAGATGATCTCGATTGCAGGCGTGCGCATTGTCAATGGCCGGATCATCAGGGGAGAGCGGTTCGACCAGCTCATACACCCCGGACGCACGATTCCGCCAGCCTCCACCAAAATCCACCACATCGCCGATGCCATGGTGGCCGATGCCCCCCCGGTCGAAGTGGTGTTGCCGCGCTTTCACAGCTTCGTCGGCGATGCCGTGCTGGTGGCACACAATGCCGCCTTTGACATGAAGTTTCTGAGCATGAAGCAGGAAGAGGCCGGCGTGCAGTTTGACAATCCGGTGCTTGATACCGTGCTGCTCGCCGCTCACGTTCAGGGCCAGACATCAAGCCTCACCCTTGATGCGCTCGCCGAACAGTTCGGCATCGAAATCGCCCCAGATGTGCGTCATACGGCGCTCGGTGATTCCCTTGCCACTGCAGACCTGTTGCTCAAGCTCATCGATCTTCTAGAGGCCACCGGCGTCAGAACCCTCTATCAGGCGATCGAAATCGAACAGAAGGCCGTCGCCATCCGCCGCCAGCAATCGCGATACTGAGGCGAGAAGCCCAAGGCTGAGACGCACGAAAGCCTGCGCAAATCAATCTCAAAGGCTCGGTCTATAGGTGCTTGGGCTTGACTTTGGCGGGTAGAACGATATGTCTTCCTCATTGATGTCGACACGGCGCGCCTCAAGGCCGCTACACGCATCATCACCCGTTTCTTGCGCGCGCGCCCCGAATCTGAGAGTTTGCACGCCTGCATTCCAACAGCCAAACGAGCAGTATGCCAATATGACCGTCAGCATTGATCTGGGGACCATGAAACTGGGCCAACCGGCCGAGATGGATCTGGAAGAATTGCTGGCAACGCGCCTGCTGGTTCAGGGCAACTCCGGCTCGGGCAAGTCCCACCTGCTGCGCCGCCTGCTTGAGCAGAGCGCCCCGTGGGTGCAACAGATCATCATCGACCCCGAAGGGGATTTCGTGACGCTTGCGGACAAGTTTGGTCACGCCGTGGTTGATGCCGTCGGCACCGAGGCCGATCTGGCCATGATTGCCGCTCGCGTTCGTCAGCATCGCGTCTCCGCTGTGCTCAACCTTGAGGGGTTGGATGCGGACCGCCAGATGCGCGCGGCAGCCGCCTTTCTCAATAGTCTGTTCGATATCGAGCGCGAATATTGGTATCCGGCCCTCGTCATCGTCGATGAAGCACAGCTCTTTGCGCCTGCTGCCGGTGGTGAGGTCAGCGAAGAAGCCCGCCGCCTGTCCCTTGGTGCCATGACCAACCTGATGTGCCGTGGCCGTAAGCGCGGCCTTGCCGGTATCATCGCCACCCAGCGCTTGGCCAAGCTCGCCAAAAACGTGGCCGCCGAAGCCTCGAACTTCCTCATGGGTCGAACCTTCCTCGACATCGACATGGCCCGCGCGGCCGACCTTCTCGGCCTTGAACGCAGACAAGCCGAAACCTTTCGAAATCTTGATCGCGGCCAGTTCGTCGCCCTCGGCCCAGCGCTTTATCGCCGCTCGGAGACGGTGAAGATCGGTCCGGTTGAAACATCGGCGCGCTCATCAAGCCCCAAGCTAATGCCCCTGCCGGAAATGAACCGGGAAAATCTCGACGAGCTTCTCTTCAAACCCGGCACCGATGACGAACCGCGTCCGGCAATCATGCCGCCACCCAAGACCACAGCAGATGTGCTCAAACAGCTTTCGAACATCCGCCTTGATGAACAGTTTGGCGGCGAGACGGAACCGACACTGGATCTAGATCCCGGGCTGAGCGCTCAGGAGCGCGAGGAAATCCTGCACACGATTCTGGCCGATCTTCTCGATGACCCGGACGCCGCCTATCAACCGGTTTCCGTGCTCTATCAGGACTTTCAGGTCCGTTGCCGCATTGAAAAGAAAATGAAGATCACCCCGGGTCTGCAAGAATTCAGGCAGCTTCTGGCCGTCGCCCGTGCCGGTGTCGACGAGAAGGAAGATGCGCTTGACGAACAACAATGGAATCAGGCTGGGCTGATCGCCGATCAGTTGCCCGAAGATATGCGTGGGGTCTATCTGCTGCTGGCAAAAGCAGCCCTTGGCAAGAAGGCCTGCCCGACGAACATCGAGCTCGCCACTGCTTATGGCACGCGCTCCCCGTCCCGCGCCCGTTTCCTTCTCACCTACATGGAAGAGCGCGGGTTTCTGGTCTGCGCCAATGACCTTCGCGGCAACCGCATTGTGACACTCAAGGATCTTGGTGTGCAGACCGAGCCGGGAAGTCCCGACTAAGCGCAAGCGCTTTGGTAACAGTTTAGGCAGTTGCTCAATCTTTTGTTAACCAACCCGGACATTGCCACTGAACAAACTCTCCTCAGCACATTTGTAACATGACCTCCCAGCATATGGATGGCACAACGGGCGCAACCTTGGGGGACATGAAATGGAAATCGAACTGAAGATTCTGTGCGGCGTCAGCATTGGCGAGTATCTAGAAAGATACGCACAGCTTCGCCAGTCCATCAGGCGCACATCACCAAGTTTCGAAGCATCAAAACTGACCGGAAAGGCGCTCAATCTGGAAGGCTTCGCGCTGAATCTGGGGGCCGTGGTCGTCGTTGCACTGCATGAGGGCCGCATCATCGCCATGGCGAGCGGAGAGCCACTTATCCATGAGCAAATGGCTCTTGCCACCCCCCTGAAGCAGATAGGACAGAGGATAGAAAGCTATTTCTATTTGGCGGAATTGCTCCTTGAGCCCGCCTACCTCAATAAGAATGTCGAGAAAAAGCTGATTGAGACCATCGAAGCCCATGCGTGTGAAATCGGCTTCCAGCGCGTTGCCTTCTTTTCTCCAGACAAATCCGACACCGTCAAACCTCAGAGCATTCTGGATCAAACAGATAATGTACGCGCATTCTGGATGGGGCAGCACTATTATCCGCTCAAAGAAACGCTCATTAGCCTGCCGGCCAAGCGCTACGGTTTTAATGGCCCAGCGGAGAGATCAGTCAACAAAGTCCATACTCCCATGCAGATGTGGGTGAAGGAGCTCGAAGACGCAGATGCCTATTGCGCTCCAAGAGAATACAAGGCCCTGTCAGCTTGATCGTCCCAGATTCAGCGACACAAAAAAGCCGGCCCAAGAGGCCGGCTTTTTGTTTCAAAGGCAGGAAAGTCGGATTACTTGGCACCGACTATAGTCGTCTTGAGCGCCTGATCCCCGTTGACGCGGATCACGTCCGGGATAACGACATCCGTCTTGGTGCTCGCGATCCAGCCGCCGCCCCAAAGCTGGGATTCCTTCTCGACACCGTTGTAAAAGACACAGGCCTGACCGGGCGCGACACCCTGTTCGCCGTCCATCAGCTCCACTTCAAAGCCACCATCCGGCATGGCAAACAGCAGCGCTTCCTTGGGTGGACGCGTTGAGCGTACCTTGGCATAGATTTCAAGCCCGCTCTTGGGAAATTCCGCAAAGGTCTGAGGCCCGAGCCAATTGACCTCCCTGAGCTTCAGCCGCCGGGTGACGAGCGCATCGCGCGGCCCGACAATCACCTGCTGGCGCACCGGATCGAGTTTGACCACATAGAGCGGATCGCCTGACGAGATGCCAAGTCCCCGTCTCTGGCCCACCGTATAATGGATGATCCCCTTGTGCTCGCCCAAAATCCGACCATCGATATGGACGATGTCGCCGGGTTCGGCAGCACCGGGATGCAGGCGCTCAATCACATCGGTATATTTGCCCGTTGGAACGAAACAGATATCCTGACTGTCCTGCTTGTCAGCGACGCTAAGGCCAAGCTCACGCGCCAGAGCACGGGCTTCCGGCTTGGGCATACCGCCCAGCGGGAAGCGCAGAAAGTCGATCTGCTCCTGCGTGGTAGCAAACAGGAAATAGGTCTGATCGCGATCCTCGTCGTAGGGACGGAACAATACCCGCTGATTCCCGACCATCTTGGACGAGATATAATGGCCGGTCGCCATGCAGTCGGCACCAAATTCCTTGGCCGTTTCGAGCAAATCCTCGAACTTGACCGTCTGGTTACACGTCACGCACGGCACCGGCGTCTCACCGGATAGGTAGCTCTCGGCAAAGCGGTCGATCACCGCTTCCTTGAAGCGGCTTTCGTAGTCGAGCACATAATGAGGAATATCGAGATGCTCGGCCACACGGCGCGCATCCTGGATATCCTGACCGGCGCAACAGGCACCAGCCCGGTGCATTGCCTTGCCATGATCATAGAGTTGCAGGGTCACGCCGATGACGTCGTACCCCTGATGTTTGAGCAAAGCCGCCGTTACCGACGAATCCACACCGCCGGACATGGCTACAACAACACGGGTGTCTTCTGGGCGACCAGGCAAATCGAGACTGTTTAGCATCTGTCGATTCCAATCTTCGAACGTTCTTCGGCAACGAGCTCTGGTCCTGCTTATGATGTTGCCGGTTTTTGAATGAGCCTTATATAGCGATTTTGCTCCAGTTTGAAAGCCCAAATCAGAAAATTGCCGGTCCCAACCCGGCATAATTTTCCCCTCATGCGGCAATTCTTGACCCGACAGGCAGATACGGTCGCAGCTCGCAATTCAGCAATATATTGAAACAAAAGAGTTTTATTGATCACACAACACTGGCACGTTTCTTGAATTAACACGCATGACAGTGTGTTGTGAGGTGGGAATGGTAGTTCAGTATACAGGAATGACCGATGTGATGGCCAGTGCGCGCTCGTCTGTGGCGAACAGCAAGGGGCAGACGCGCAGCGATCGTTCGGGCACGAGCTTTGATCAGCATCTGAAGGAACAGACCAAAGCGGCTTCGTCCAGAGACAACCGGACGGAACAGGATGCACGTGCGGCCGACACCGGCGCGCGCACGTCCTCGCGCACGTCCAATGAGGTTGACCAGACCACCAAAGCTGCGGCAACAGATCAATCCCGTTCGGCTCAATCTGCGAAAGCATCATCCGACAAGGCAGAGGACGTGACACAGTCCGCCTCGACCCATTCGGAGATCACCCTGCAGATCGAGCAGCAGGCCGATGAGGCGACGCCCGATACCAAGACCGAAGACGCCGAAGCGGCAGCCACGCAGCAAGCAGCAACCGATATCATTGCCGAGTTGCCCGCAACGAACATGCCCGATGAAAGCAGCGAAGGGGAACTGGCCGGCAAAACCACGAATGGTCCGCCCGCGACCTCTCCTGACATGACTGATGTTGCCGGCGATATGGCTGAGAGCCCGGCGAACACCACGCCCGGACAGCCCGGGACAGGCGCGGCACCCGACGGCCCTGCCAATGGTCAGGCAGGCAGCGAGACCGCACCTCTGACCCCGACCGCCCCTGCGACACCTGACATACCGACCGCCGATGGCGAAAGCTCTGCCGCGAAGCAGGCACAAGAGGCCGCCACGGGTTCGAATGCACCGGCTGTGACCAACACCCAGACCAATCCACAGACACATGAGGACGCGACGACAAAGGCGGCTGCGACACCGCCCGTCACGCCTCTTGATCCGACAGGAGCGACTGGCTCGACTGGAAAGGCGTCAGACGCCGATCATGTTGACGAGGCCAACACCGGCTCCCGCCCTGCTCCAGTCACCTCACAGCCTGACCAGACTGACAAGGCTGCCACCGCAACCGCTTCCGACACAGCCGCCGCGAACAAAGGGGCGACCGAGACTGTCCATGTAGATGATGGCGCCGTGGTCGGTCAGCAAACCGCGGCCTCAGCACCATCTGACGGCCAGTCAGGCGATGGCAACACGCAGGTCTCCGACAAGACGGTAACGAAAGAGACGGACAGCGCGAACCAGACGGATGCACCAAAGAAGCGCGACCCGGTCGCCCTGACGCTCCCCGAACAGCAGCAATCCGCGCCTCAAGCGACTGGGCAGCAAGGTGACGTGATCGCAACAAAGGCGGCTGCCGAGCAAAGTGCACCGCAAGATGCAAAAACCCTAACCACTGAGGCACAGGTCTCGAACACCCGCGCAGAACAGGTCGCAACCAAGGACAAGAAGCCGAACGCTCAAGTGACCACACCTGCGACAGGCACCGAAACGCCCCCTGAAGCCAAGACCGTGAATGCGGACACCAGCACTGACGCGGATGCACAAGGACAGCAAACGGGCAAAGAGGAGGTCAAAGCCGCTCGCCCGGACCAGCCCGCACCGAAACAGGCAGGCAAATCAACTGATGGGCCAACCCAGCAGCCTCAAACGGCCAGCACGGACGCGGATCCAAAGCCCAGCGCCCGCCCGTCGGATAGTCAGCCATCCGCCAATGACGGAGTGAATGACGCCGACAGGTCCCGCTCCGCACGATCTCCAGAGGGATCAACAGAAGCCCCCAAGGAAGCTGGAAAGCAGGCACCCAAGGGCGAAGCCTTCTCGCAACTGATGGCCAAGCTTGATGGCGCAAACGGCCTGAAGGATCAAGGGATGCAAACAGACCCGACCTTGCGGTTTGATACGGCAGCAGCCACCCAGGGTGATGCCAGCACCGTACGCCTGACCGGCATGGAACATTTGGGTCGCCCCGGACAGATGCCACAACAGGCTGCCATGGCGAATGCTCAGGCCCTTGCCGCGCAGATCTCCAAGTTCGCCAACAAGGGCGAAACCCGCTTCGAGATCCGTCTTGACCCTGCGGACCTTGGCAAGGTCGATGTGCGCCTGACCATCGGCTCTGACGGTCAGGCCCGTGCGCATCTGTTTGTCGAGAAGTCAGAAACCATGGACTTCCTGATGCGGGATCAGCGCTTCCTTGAGCGCAGCCTGCAACAGAGCGGCATCAATCTGGACAAACAGGGCGTCGAATACTCCCTGATGAACCAGCAGGGACGACAGCAGCAAATGGCTGGCGAGCAGAACCAGCAGCAACAGTTTGAACAGGATGGCTTTGCCGGCAAACGGCAGACAGAGGACGAGTCATTGCCCCCACCCTCCATTGTGGAGCCAAATTACTCCGGCACCTACATGGCGTCGAATGGCGTCAATCTGGTGATTTGATTGCCGCCTAGGAGACATCAATCATGACAAGCATTGGCTCGATCATTCCCCAAACCAGCGGAAGCGCGTCCAAGGATGCGGACACGCTGGTCCAGAATTACGAGACCTTCTTGACGATCCTGACAACGCAATTGCAGCATCAGGATCCGATGGACCCCATGGATTCCAACCAGTTCACGGAACAGCTGGTCCAATTCTCTGGTGTCGAGCAACAGATCCGATCCAACGAGCAGTTGGAGAACCTCGCCAACATGATGACGTCGTCCAACGCTCTGGGCGTCCTCAACTTCGTTGGCACGACGGTAACGATCGATGGCTCGAGGGCCGTTCTGGGTGAATACGGCTCAGCCAGCTTCGCATTCGATGCCGAGAGCGAGGGCACCGCGGACATCACCATCACCAACGAGAATGGTCAGACCATATACAGCCAGACAGAGGTGCCCATCAGTCAGGGCAATCAGGCCTTCCGGTGGGATGGTACCGACAACGCCGGCAACCGGATGTCGAGGGGCACCTACAGCATCAAAATCGATGCCACCGATACCAACGAGGACCCCATCGCCATCGAAACAGACACCACAGGCGTTGTGGAGAATGTCGATATTTCATCGAACGAGCCCATGCTTTTGGTCGGAGGCCAACTTATTCCCACGTCCCAGATCAAGTCTGTCGCTGCAGCCGTCCAGACGGAAACCGAATAAGGGAAATTTCGACAATCTTGAAGAAAACTCGCAACTTGCGAGACCTGGCCGCCGCGTGCGGCCTTTTCTTTAAGGCTTTGGCAACGCTTTGCGAAGGCCTCCCCATTTTTTTTGGTCACTGCTAATCTCCCATTCTGCAAGGCTTTTTCCAGAATGAGAAAAACTATTACTAAAGTGTATCCAGTCGCTTAGGACTCTTTTAAAGGCATTGTCCTATGCTCAACTTCGATGAGGTCAGGTTGAGTGTGAGAGTACAATGACCGATCAAATACGTGCGAGAGTAAAGTATGTCATCGGCCCCGATGGGAGTCCTTTGACAGTTGCGGATCTACCACCCGAAAATACAAGACGGTGGGTGATCAGACGCAAGGCCGAAGTTGTTGCTGCCGTTCGCGGTGGCTTGCTGAGCCTTGAAGAAGCGTGCCAGAAATACACTTTGACAGTTGAGGAATTCCTTAGCTGGCAGAGCTCCATCGATCAACATGGTCTGGCCGGTCTTCGAGCAACGCGGGTGCAACAGTATCGGTAACAGATGGTCGTATCGGACAAGTCCGATACGTTTAGCGATACAAAGGCCGAGGATCATCCTCGGCCTTTTTTATTGTCCAGACCATCAACACACGCCAGGATCACTCCCGATACCGCTCAGGATCGGCGCATACAGACCCGCGCGATTTATCAAAAAAAGAAAATTAAGCCTGTTTTGAAAAAGTGTCTTAAGCGCATTTACCGGCCGAATGCCCGATTTGAACACAAAAATGCCCCTTTCCAAGCTTTTTTCGCGTCTTTTTTGTGTCTTTTCAATTTTTCTGTCCCGTGCAAACTGCATGATTAATCAGTCGTTAACCAAATCCTTAACACCTTGTTAACCATCCCCTAGGAAAATATTGCCTAGTGATTTGCTTCTGTCCCGGAAAGCCTCAAGGTACCTGTTGTGAACGGCATTCTCGACTTTTTAAAAACGCTTGGTCCAGCGAGACTCGCAGCCATGGGTGTGGTGACCGCAGCCCTGATAGGCTTCTTTGCCTTCATCATGCTGCGTGTAACGGAACCAACCCTTGCGCCACTCTATACCGACCTGTCGTTCGAGGATTCCATCCAGATCACCAAACTTCTGGAAGCACAGAATGTTACCCACGTGATCCGTGACGAAGGCGCGGTCATTCTTGCCCCCAAGCCCGACATTCTGCGCCTGCGCATGCAGCTGGCCGAGAGTGGCCTGCCGAACGGCGGCAATGTTGGCTATGAGATCTTTGACAAGAGCGAAACTCTGGGCACGACGAGCTTCGTTCAGAATGTCAACCATCTGCGCGCCCTGGAGGGTGAGCTGTCGCGTTCGATCCGCACCATCCGCAATGTTCGCAAGGCCCGGGTCCATCTGGTCCTGCCCAAGCGCCAGCTTTTCAAGCGCGATCAGAAACCGCCCTCGGCATCCATCGCGGTAAAGCTTCAGGGCAGCCTTAACCCGACACAGATTCAGGCGATCCAGCATCTGGTCGCTTCGGCCGTTGAAGGGCTCGATCCGCAGAATGTGACCATCATCGATGGCCGCGGACGACTTTTGGCCACCGGCCGAGGAAGCGGCGACAGCTTCCTGTCCACAAGCATGGATGAGCGCCGCATCGAAATGGAAAACCGCCTGCGCGATCAGGTGCAGGAAATTGTCACCTCCATTGTTGGTCAGGGTCGCACCCGCATTGAAGTCAACGCCGAGATGGACTTCAACAAGATCACCGAAACCTCTGACTCCTTCGATCCGGATGGTCAGGTGGTTCGCTCGACCCAAACACGCTCGGAAGCTGCCAACAGTCAGGAAACCGAAAACACGGACGGTGTCACGGTTGGGAACGAGTTGCCCAACGCCGAAGAAAACCAGAATGACGCGGCAGGCCGCAAGGAAAATTCCAATACCACCGAGGAACTCATCAACTATGAGATCTCTCGGGTCACCAAAACCGAAGTGGTTCAGGGTGGGCGGGTTAAACGCCTGTCGGTCGCCGTTCTCGTCGATGGCGACTATGAGAAGGATGCCAACGGCGACCTTGTCTATCAGCCTCGCTCACCCGAAGAACTCGACCAGATCGCAACGCTTGTCCGCTCCGCAGTCGGCTATGACCAGACCCGCGGCGACAAGATCGAAGTGATCAACCTTCAGTTCGCCGAAGGACCGGAACCGATCTTTGATGATGAAGGCTCCGAGCTGTTCGCCTTCACCAAGGATGACTATGTGCGCTTTGCCGAACTGGGCATCCTTCTGATCATGACCCTTCTGGTGCTGCTGATGGTCGTTCGTCCGTTGATGAAACGCATGTTCGAAAAACCTGAGCAGATCAAGGATGGCGAGCACGTCGTGGTCGGTGTGGATGGTGTGCCGATGATCGTCGGTGAAAATGGTGAACTCGTTCCTGCCTCTGAGAGCGGCGAGGATTTGGATCACCCGACAATGCGCGCCATCGAGCACGCCCAGCTTCAGGGCGCACTGCAGGCCGACACTCTTATCAAGGTCGGCGAGATGGTCAAAGAGAACCCCGAAGAGGCAGCCAAGATCATTCGTCTTTGGCTCCAGGATGCGGCGTGAGGTAGAGTATGGCAGGCAAGGCATTCACAGATCTGGGGGCAAACACTTCCGTTTCTGTCAACAACGAAGAGCGTGAACTCAACGGAGCCGAAAAAGCTGCGATCATGCTGCTTGCGCTCGGGGATGATCACGGCGGACCGATCTGGAGCCGGCTTGATGATATCGAGATCAAGCAGGTCTCGATCGCCATGTCCAAGCTTGGCGGCATCACGCCCAATATGCTCGACAACCTGATCGTTGATTTTGTCGCGCGCCTGTCATCGAAAGGCGCCGTCACTGGCAACTTTGATTCCACCGAGCGCTTGCTGCTGTCTTTCCTGCCCGAAGACAGGGTGAACGTCATCATGGAAGAGATCCGCGGACCGGCCGGTCGCAACATGTGGGAGAAACTCTCCAACGTTCAGGAGAATGTCCTCGCCAACTATCTCAAGAACGAATATCCGCAGACCGTCGCCGTGGTTCTGTCCAAGATCAAATCCGACCACGCTGCGCGCGTTCTGTCGATCATGCCGGAGGATTTTGGCCTCGAAGTCATCAACCGCATGTTGTCGATGGAAGCGGTTCAAAAGGAAGTGCTCGAAAAGGTCGAACAGACCCTGCGTGTCGAATTCATGTCGAACCTGTCCACCACCCAGCGCCGCGATGCGCATGAGGTGATGGCCGACATCTTCAACAATTTCGACCGCCAGACCGAAGCACGCCTGCTGGCTGCTCTCGAAGAAGAAAACAGGGAATCCGCCGAGAAGATCAAGCAGTTGATGTTCACCTTCGAGGATCTCGCCAAGCTCGATGCCTCCGGTGTTCAGGCCCTGTTGCAGAATATCGAGAAGGACACCCTCGGCCTCGCCCTCAAAGGCGCGAACGAAAATGTCCGCACGCTGTTCTTCGACAACATGTCGGCCCGCGCTGGCGCGATGCTGCAGGAAGACATGGAAAGCATGGGCCCGGTACGCCTGCGCGACGTCGACGAGGCGCAGGGCGAGATGGTCAACATGGCCAAGGACCTGGCCGCTCGCGGCGAGATCATTATCGCCAAGGGCAATGGCGAAGACGAACTGGTTTACTAGAACACCGAGCCGCTTAAAAGGCTTCTTCACCGTCCGGGCAACAAGCCCCGACACATTGGATTGGATACCATGGCAAACGCCGCTCGTTATCTTTTCGATCTGGACTTTTCGGCGCCACCGGAGCCGGAAGTTCAGGAAGTGATCGAAGAGACGCCACCAGAGCCGATGATTACGGTTGCCGAGCACGAGCGCCTTCTTGCAGAGGCCGTCGAACGCGCACGGCTGGCCGGCGAACAAGCCGCGCGCGCGGACCGCGAGCAGCTCGCCAGTGAAGAGAGCCTTACCATCCAGAAGACAATTCTGGAAGAAGTCGGCATGATCTATACCGAGGTTGGCGTGCTGCTTCAGCGTCTCGAACGCGATGCCTCCAATCTGGCCTTCGCATTTGCCTCTCGCTTTGCTGAGCATCTGGTTGCCCAGGAGCCCAAATCGGAAGTGCAGGCCTTGCTGCACCAGATTCTCGCTCCCTTGCGCAAGACCCCACATATCTCGATCCGCCTCAATGACGAAATTGCTGAGGAGATCCGGGTCGCAGTGGATCTGCAGATGGCAGAACTCGGTTTTGAAGGCACCCTTACCGTTCTTCCCGACCCGGCCATCATGCCCGGAGACTGTGAAGTGGAATGGGCCGATGGCGGCATCGGACGCAACATGCGCTCAGCAATCCGTCAGGTCGAGCAGATCGTGGCAGAACATTTCGCCCATGTTCCGCCCGATGAAGATGAAGATGAAGACACTTCTGACGGGGAAGCCAATCAGCACACAAACGAAGACAAAGACCCCGAAGCTCAGGAAAACGAAGCACAGGACAACAAAGCACAGGACAACAAAGCACAGGACAACGAAGCAAAGGACGAGACAAATCCAGACGCCGCTTTCGAACCAAACGAAAGCCCAACTGACAACACCGACGCTGAGACCAAACAGCAGGAAGGAGCATTCGAAGATCGCGCCATGGAAAGCGATGATATGCAACAGGAAGCGCAGGAGTCCCCCCTTGCCTCAAATCAGGACTCCAACACCCCCGATGCAGACAATGCCGATCTGGACGATCTTCCGGAACAATCCAAAAGCATCCCGGCCACCGAGATACCGGACGCTGACTTCTCTAGCGACTTTTCCCCTGAAGTCGACCCTGAAATCGGCGGCGGACCGGTCTCTGACACGGCCCCTGAAACCGAGGAAGACATGCTATGAGTGATGAAACACAAGATGACAGCCTCGCCCTCCAGGAGCAGGATGGGAAGGCATCAAACGCTTTTGCAGCAGATGCAAACACCCACAAGAACGCCGCCGATCTGGAAGCGGTGTTCGATGTACCCGTGCGCGTATCCGCCATTCTGGGCCGCGCCAAAATGCCCGTTAGTGAATTGCTGAATCTCGATGTCGGAAACGTCCTCGAGCTTGACCGCAAGGTCGGTGAAGCAGTCGACATCTACGTCAACTCGCGCCTCGTGGCGCGCGGTGAAGTGGTGCTCGTTGAAGAAAAACTCGGCGTCACCATGACCGAGATCATCAAAACAGAGAAGTAGGATTGGGAGAGTAGAATGCGCCTTTTGATCACCGGAACCCTGAACGGCCAGCTTTCCCAGGCAACCAAAATCGCCCTGGACCGCGGTGCGCAGGTATCCCACGCGGAAACCATCGACATGGCCCTCACCCATTTGCGGGCGGGCCGTGGCGCCGATCTGATGATGGTCGACGTCAAGCTGGACATCGCAAAACTCATCAATGCCCTTGAAACAGAGCATATCACCTTGCCGGTGATCGCCTGCGGCGTTGAAAACGATGCCCGCGCAGCCGTCAACGCCATTCGGGCTGGTGCCAAGGAATATATTCCGCTGCCGCCAGACCCCGAAATCATCGCCGCAGTACTGGAAGCGGTCGTGCGTGATCAGGGCACTCTGATCCACCGCGATCCGGCCATGTCCAACGTGGTTCAGCTTGCCAATCAGATCGCGCCAAGCGATGCATCGGTCCTGATCACAGGCGAGAGCGGCACCGGCAAGGAAGTCCTTGCCCGCCATGTGCATGCCAAATCCCGCCGCACATCTCACCCCTTCGTTTCGGTTAACTGCGCCGCTATTCCCGACAACCTACTTGAATCCGAACTGTTCGGTCATGAAAAGGGTGCCTTTACCGGTGCTGTCGCCCGCCGCATCGGCAAATTCGAGGAAGCCAACGGCGGCACGCTTCTGCTCGACGAGATTTCGGAAATGGACATCCGCTTGCAGGCCAAACTGTTGCGCGCCATTCAGGAACGGGTCATCGACCGGGTTGGCGGTGCCAAGCCCGTGCCCATCGACATCCGCATCATTGCGACATCCAACCGCAATCTGGCCGATGAAGTGCGCGCCGGCACCTTCCGCGAGGATCTGCTGTACCGTCTCAACGTGATCAACCTGCAAATCCCGCCCTTGCGCGAACGCCCGCAGGACATCGATCTGCTGGCGGCTCATTTTGCCGACAAATATGCACAGGCCAACGGCCTGCCGCAGCGCAAGCTGAGCACATCCTGCTCGCGTCACCTTCATGCCAACAATTGGGACGGCAACGTGCGCGAGCTGGAAAACACCATTCATCGCGCCGTGCTGCTGGCCACCGGCGTCGAAATCGGGGCAGAGGCGTTGCGCCTGCCCGATGGCAGCCGAATGGATCAGACCATTATCGGCATGGCCTCCGGCCCTGCTGCACAGGCAGTGATGGCCGCAGAAGGCGTGACGCGCACATTGGTGGGCCGCACGGTATCTGACGTGGAACAGGAACTGATTCTCGAAACCCTCGACCATTGTCTGGGCAACCGGACCCATGCCGCCAACATTCTGGGCATCTCGATCCGGACCCTGCGCAACAAGCTCAAGCAATATTCCGAAGACGGGGTTGAGATCCCACTGCCCGGGGATAGTCGGATCGCCAGTTGATCCGCTGTCCCCCAATCCAACGATGAACACGCCAAACCCCAAGCCAACGTGCGATAACAGGAAACCGGCATGAGTGACGCAGACGCAGCAGTGACAGCAGATGCAGCTGATGTAGCCCCCACAGGCACCCCTCCGGCCGGAGCTGGCGGACCGTCTCCCCTTGCGCGGATCGGTGAATTTGTCACTTTTCTCAGAAATGGTGACCTTGGCCTTGCTTTTGGCGTCATGACCATTCTGGTGGTCATGATCCTGCCGTTGCCGTCCGCGTTCATGGATCTGTTTCTGGCGGTGTCGATCATCTTCTCGATTCTCATCCTGATGACCGCCCTGTTCATCAAGGCACCACTGGAATTCTCATCCTTTCCGACCGTGCTTCTGGTCTCGACCATGTTGCGGCTGGCGCTCAACCTTGCCTCCACGCGCCTCATTCTGGGCTATGGTCACGAGGGCACAGGCGCTGCGGGCAATGTCATTGAAGCCTTTGGCAATTTCGTCACGCGCGGTAATTTCGTCATCGGTGTGATCGTCTTCGCCATTCTGGTTACCGTCAACTTCGTCGTTATCACCAAGGGTTCTGGCCGTATCGCAGAGGTCGCTGCCCGCTTCACCCTTGACGCCATGCCCGGCAAGCAGATGGCCATCGACGCCGACCTGTCCGCAGGCCTGATCAACGAACAGGACGCCAAGCACCGCCGCAAGGAATTGTCGGATGAAAGCACCTTCTTCGGGGCCATGGACGGTGCCTCGAAATTCGTTCGCGGCGATGCCATCGCTGGCCTGATCATCACCTTCATCAACGTCATCGGCGGCATCGTCATCGGGGTCGTGCAAAAGGAAATGGCCTTTGGCGACGCAGCACAGTCTTACACTCTGCTAACGATCGGTGATGGCCTTGTCTCCCAGATCCCTGCCCTCATTGTCTCCACGGCAGCGGGTATCCTCGTCTCCAAGGCAGGCGTATCCGGCTCAGCAGACCGTGCGCTCGTGAGACAGCTTTCTGGCTACCCGAAAGCGCTTGGCATGTCCGCGGCCGTCATGGTGGTCATGGCCTTCCTGCCCGGCATGCCCTTCATTCCCTTCATGGCTCTTGGTGGTGCGGCAGGCTACTTCGCCTATCGATCATCTCAAACGCACAAGCGGGAAGCGCTTGCAAAGGTCATTGAGGAAAAGCAGGTAGAACTCGCCAAGGCAGAGCCACCCGCAGAAGAGCCCATCAGTCAGGTTCTCAAGATGGACGAGCTTCGCCTGGAGCTGGGCTACGGCCTCATCAGCATGGCCAATGGCGCGGATTCGCAGGCCCTTACGGATCAGATCAAGGCCCTGCGCCGCCAGCTCGCCGCCGAAATGGGCTTCGTCATGCCAGCCGTGCGCATCATGGACAATGTCCAGCTGCAATCCAACGACTATGTCCTGAAGGTCAAGGAAGTCGAGGTGGGGCGTGGTGTGGTCTATCCCAAACAGTTCATGACCATGGACCCGACCGGCGCCCCAATCTCCCTGCCCGGTATCGAGACCACCGAGCCGACCTTTGGTCTGCCCGCCACATGGATCGACGGCTCCCTGCGCGAGGAAGCCAGTATTCTCGGCCTTACCGTTGTCGACCCGGCAACTGTGATCTCTACCCACCTGACCGAGATCATCAAGGCCAACATGGACGAGCTGCTCTCCTACGCGGTAGTGCAGGGATTGCTCGACGAACTGCCGTCGGATCAGAAAAAGCTGGTCGACGATATCGTCCCGAGCCAGATCACGGTTTCGGGCATCCAGCGTGTCCTGCAGTCGCTGCTCTCCGAGCGTATCTCGATCCGCGATCTTTCGGCCATTCTCGAAGGCATCGCCGATGCTTCGGGCTTCACCCGCTCTGTGCAGTCCATGACCGAACACGTCCGCTCGCGCCTTGCGCTGCAGATCTGCGCCAGCCACCTTGCCCCGGGCGGCTATCTGCCCATCCTATCCCTGTCGCCGGCCTGGGAAAACGAGTTCACCCAGGCCCTGATAGGCGACGGCGAAGACAAGCAGTTGGCCATGGCACCAAGCAAGCTGCAGGAATTTGTCGGACGGGTGCGCGACGGCTACGAGGATGCAGCTCAGGTTGGCGAAATCCCGGTTCTGCTCACCTCGCCGGGCAACCGCCCCTATGTGCGCTCCATCGTCGAACGCTTCCGGGCTCACACCACTGTCCTCAGCCAGAGCGAAATCCACACACGGATCCGTCTGAAAACCGTCGGGAGCATCTAGCGCCTGTCTCCATCCGGCAAAGAATGAGACAAGCCAATTCAATGGGGAACCAAACGCATTCCAAATCGTTTAATGAAACAAAGGATGAGGACAGCGACCAAAAGCTTCACGAAAGTCGGCCTCCCGTGAAAGTGGCCTTTCGGGACCGACAGCTTGCGAACACATGAGAGAGGCCAATAAACCTTCGGGGCAGCTGATCATCCGATCACTGCCCCGTTTTTTTATCGTCTATTTCCGGATCATCGCAGACGCCAGCACCGAACAGAGCGTCGCGGCCCCATAGAACCAGATCCCCGGTTGCGCTGTCGCCTCGGCAAGCCCACTGGTCTTGGCGGAAAAGATGACCAACGCCACGAGCAACACATCCATCATAGACCATTTGCTCGCCAGACTGAGCAGAACCACCGAACGCGATTTGCGTCCCCGGTAGGCAGCGACATGCAACAGAAGGATCTTCAGCGCTGGCAGAATGATGGAAAAGAGCGCCACGATGATCGCCAGCAGCCTTTCCTCAAGCCACAAGCCTTCTATGATGCTGACGAGCGACGGCGTCTCGGTGAAAAACAGCAGCCGGTCGAGCGAAACCAACGGCAGGGTCAGACCCAATCCGAATGAAAAGGCGGAGATGGCGACAAGGATCGGCAACAGAATGGACGTCACGACAGGCTCCCCCGACTGAATCAGCGGCTGGTATGAATCGGCGAGCCTGACGCTACAGACATTATCAGATTGCTGCAATCTCGCTGGCCAGCTCACCAACCTCGTCCCAATCGGTGAATTCGATCGTGGAGGTGGGATCAGTCGGCCCTTTGGTGATCGACATGATCAGTCTGATCATAAATCGGTCAAACCGTGAATAGCGGGGATAATCGAGCCGACCGGCCACAGCGCGCACGAGCACAGGCGACAGGGTCGGATAGCGTGCCACCCACTTCTGCAAATAGATGCTGCGCTCGATACTGCGCTTTTCAGGCTTTCGCGCGGTCAGATTGACGGAAATGAGCACCAGCTTCTTTTGGCTCAAAGCGGCTTCATGGTAGGAGAGGAATCGCTCTGCGGGTTTGAGATGCCGCCCATAGCGAATGGCCGCAACGACCACCACCACATCTGCACGATCAAGTGTTATATCTGAGGGAGTACCTGCGTTTAGGTCAGAAACCGTGACGCACGGCCCGGTTTGTTCGATCTGCTCGCCTATAAAGGCGGCAACCTTGGCTGCCTGACCATCCTGGCTGGCGAAATATATGGCAATCAGCGACATGTCGAACCAAAGCTTACGGTTTCATGATTGCCCTTTGCTTAGCCGATCATAGGGTGTGGAACCACCCCAGATGACAAATAAACCGCCCACTGGCAAAAGCACAGTCGGCACGGCGCATTCCCGCCGGTGAAGTAAGAAAGCCACAACCTAGCTCTCACGACCGACACTGGTGTCGGCCGACAGGGGAATGTTTGACTTGAATGGCGTCTAACGAGTTCGATGGCGACCAATCATGGTAAAATCGTCAAGTTCGTCCTGCTCGGCCTGCTCGATGGCAGCCTGCTCACGCTGATGATCCCGCTCTTCGAGCTTTTCAACCTTTTTCATCTCGCCAATCGCTTCACGCAATTGATCCTGCGCACGGTCGAGCTGTTCGTTCAGATCAGAAATCGAAACGAGCAGATTCTCCTTACGCTGATGCGCAGCCTTCGCGAAGGTCGGATAGGCAAAATGCCCGACATCGTTGATGCCGGCTTTTTCCTCTTCGACAGCAATCTGGGTATCGAGATCCCGGATCATGCCTTCGAATTCTGTGATCATCAATTCAATCTGTCCAACCTGACGGCGCTTTTCATCAACCTGAAAGCGCTTAAGGCGGAGGAGACTATCACGCGACTTCATTACTCAATACTCCTTAAAGCCCCGAATTGCCCTGTTCTGACTGCATTCCAAGGATGGATGCCAGCAACTGATACCCTTCAGTCAAACCGGTTGCCTCTTCCTTTCGTTGAGAAAGGAAGGCTTCCAGCGGTTCATGAAGAGCGATTGCCAAATCCACATTTGGGTCGCTTCCCTGTTTATAAGCGCCCAGTCGGATCAACTCTTCCATATCCGAATAGGTCGCCATATGTTGCCGAGCCTGCAAAACTGCTGGCCAGTAGGCCGGATCGGCAGCTTTGGGAAGTGTACGCGAAACAGATTTCAAAATGTTTATCGCGGGATACCTCCCCCTCTCGGCAATGGCCCTTTCCATAACGATGTGACCGTCCAATATACCCCGGACGGCATCCGCTACAGGCTCATTGTGATTATCACCTTCCACTAAAACAGTAAAAAGTCCCGTAACAGCACCCTCATTTTTTTCACCAGGCCCCGCTCTTTCGAGAAGTTTCGGCAATTCTGCGAAAACGGTTGGCGTATATCCCTTAGAAGTGGGGGGTTCTCCGGCCGCGAGACCGATTTCCCGCTGCGCCTGCGCAAAGCGTGTCACCGAGTCCATCATGCACAGGACCTGCTTGCCGTCCTCCCTGAAATATTCTGCCAGCGCCATTGTCAGATAGGCTGCCTGTCGCCGCATAAGGGCCATTTCGTCGGAGGTGGCCACGACAACGACAGAGCGCCTGAGGCCTTCCTCGCCCAGATCATCCTGCACGAACTCCTGGACCTCGCGTCCCCGCTCTCCGATCAGGCCGATCACGTTCACCTCTGAACTGGCGTTGCGGGCCAGCATCGACATCAAAACCGACTTGCCGACACCAGAGCCTGCGAAGATGCCCATTCTCTGGCCCTCACAAAGTGTTGCAAAGGCATTCAGCGAGCGGACCCCCAAATCCATCGGCCCGCCCACGCGCATGCGCATATGCGCCTGAGGCGGCTTTCGCTTGAGCGGAACGGACCGATAGCCCCGCGGCAAGGGGCCCTTGCCGTCGATTGGCTCGCCAAAGGCATTGACCATGCGCCCCAGCCAACCGCGCGTGGGCCGGATCACCGCCGGGCCATGCAGCACGGCTCTACACCCAAGTCTGATGCCGTCGAGCTCGGAAAAGGGCAGGCACAAGGCGCGATCATCAGAAAACCCGACCACCTCGCATTGGGCCGGTTCGCGTCCCTGAGCATGAATGGACAGCATCGATCCAACGCTCATTTCGAACAGCGGGCCCGTGACCTCAACTAGGTGGCCTTGAATCGACGTAACGCGGCCATAGGCATGGCGCGCGGTGACATCTTCGACTTTTCCGATGAGGTTCTGGACCATTGCCGAGCCTTTAATGATTCTTTTCCATGGTAATGATTCGTTTACCTGATTGGTTAATTATTATCACGAGGCATTTAGAGAGGTAATTATTTCCCAGTTGGAACTTCCGCGACGTTGTGGAGTCTCGAGAATCGCTTACATAAGTTTCTTAAAGTGAAACTTTAACTAGGACACTAGGAAAATTTTTCCTAGGATTCAATGAGATAACACTTTTTCCTGTGAAGTAGCAATGTGAGGCTTGGCAGCGGAATCAGTTTTTGTTAACCATTATGTCATAGCCTTATTAACTGGGATTAATTTGGTCCTAAGCAACCGTCAGAACGGCGGGTTGCTTCGTGCCCAGAAAGGCAAACCAAGGGGATTGGCATGCGCGTTTTGCTAATTGAAGACGACGGCGCCACAGCACAGAGCATCGAGTTGATGCTGAAGTCTGAAAGCTTCAACGTCTACACGACTGATCTTGGCGAAGAAGGCGTCGATCTCGGCAAGTTGTACGATTATGACATCATACTTCTGGATTTGAACCTTCCGGACATGAGCGGCTACGAAGTGCTTCGTACCCTGCGCGTGTCAAAGGTGAAAACTCCGATTCTTATTCTGTCCGGCCTTGCTGGCATCGAAGACAAGGTTCGGGGCTTGGGCTTCGGCGCAGACGATTATATGACCAAACCGTTCCACAAGGACGAACTGGTCGCACGCATTCATGCGATCGTCCGCCGCTCGAAAGGTCATGCCCAGTCGGTCATCACGACTGGCGAGCTGACAGTCAATCTGGACACCAAAACTGTTGAGGTTCAGGGCCAGCGCGTCCACCTGACAGGCAAGGAATACCAGATGCTCGAACTGTTGAGTTTGCGCAAGGGCACCACGCTCACCAAGGAAATGTTCCTCAATCACCTGTATGGTGGCATGGATGAGCCAGAGCTGAAGATCATCGACGTCTTCATCTGCAAGCTGCGCAAGAAACTGGCGACAGCAACCGGTGGCCGCAACTATATCGAAACCGTTTGGGGCCGCGGCTATGTGCTGCGCGAGCCGGACGAAGAAAGTTTGCGGGAAAGCGCCTGATATCAATGCCCTGACAGTGGCTCGCATCGACCATTTGCGAGCGCTGCAGGCCTGTGCCTACCCGTACCAATACCCTTTCATTTTTGATTTGCCGCCCTCAATCCGGGCGGCTTTTCTTATTTCAGCTTCATTGGGAATCCGGCCGTTTCGCACCGTGTCTGGTTAGCGCCCAACGAAAAACCGCCCGGCTATTGCCGGACGGTTTTACTTGTTCATCGATTGATGAATTTAGCGGCGCCCACCGGGGATGGACGAAAACCGGGAATGACCAAGCGGCTTGACGCTGCTGGACCCGACGCCCGTATCAAGAGAACTGCGCGTCGGTGACGCTCCCCCTACGACAGCCCGAGGCGTCTGTGGAGCACTGGCAGTTTGGGTCGCGCCACGCGCATTGACATAGAGGCCGCGCTTTCCTTGCACATTCTGGAACGAAGTTGTCAGCCCGACAACGGTTTCGGCAGCACCCAACAGCAGATAACCATCGCCCGCCAACTGCTTGGACAAGCGGTTCATGATGTCCGATTTGGTCGCCTGATCAAAATAGATCAACACGTTGCGACAGAAGATGACATCGAACTGCCCCATGGATGCGAAGCTCTCGAGCAGGTTGAACGGACGGTAGGTGACCATCGACCGGATCTCCGGCGCAATCTGCCACATTTCCCCAACCTGCTTGAAGTATTTGATGAGCATCTGAACAGGCAGGCCGCGCTGGACTTCAAACTGGCTATAGAAGCCAGACCGGGCTTTCTCGAGCACTTCTTGCGAAATGTCGGTACCGATAATTTCGAAGGACAAACCACGGAGCTTGCTGGCGTTCTCCTTGAGGCTCATGGCCAGCGAATAAGGCTCCTGCCCGGTGGAAGCCGCCGCGCACCAGATCCGAACGCGACCGGTTTTACGTGTTGCAACAAGGTGGGGCAGGATGGTGTCGGCAAAATGCTCGAACGGCGTCTTGTCGCGAAAGAAGAACGACTCGTTGGTGGTCATCGCTTCCACGACAGCCGTCTGCAAGGTGCGGTCACCAAGGCCACGCAACTTGCCGATCAAATCGGCAATGCTCGAAAGGTTCGCCTTGCGAGCGATCGGCATGAGCCTGCTTTCGACCAGATATTGCTTGTCATTGGAGAGAACCAAGCCGGATTTTTCCTTAAGAAAGCCCTGCAGGAAAGCGTAGTCTTGTGGCGTCATGATCGCTCACCCCTAAATACTCTCAAAACTTTGGAACCGATCTGGTTCAGCGGAAGAACTGCAGCACAAACCCCAGCTTGAGCGGCAGCGCCCGGCATACCCCAAACGACACTGGTTGCTTCATCCTGAGCGATGACACTGCCACCAGCATCGACAATGAACTTAGCACCGGCAGCCCCATCGTGGCCCATCCCGGTCAGTACGACAGCCAGAATGGCTGAGCCATAGACCTCGGAAGCCGTCTCGAACAACGGATCCACGGCAGGCTTACAGAAATTGACTGGCGGCGTATCTGTCAGCTTGATGAACGTCTGCCCCGCCTTTTTGGTCAGCAACATATGCTTGCCCCCTGGCGCGACATAGATGTGACCATTTTGCACGGCCTCACCGTCCTGCGCTTCTGCGGCTGGCATCCCCGAGGAACGGGCCAAATGCTCCGCCAGAATGGCAGTGAAGGTTGCCGGCATATGCTGAGTGATCAGAATGGGAGCCGAACGCATCTGCGGGCCGATCTCGTGCAGCAGTTTCTCAAGGGCCTGCGGCCCTCCCGTCGAACTGCCAATCAGAAGGGCTCTGGGCCGTGCAGACCCTAATTTGCGCAGCTGAATGCCTGATGCGGTTGCGCTTGCAGCCTTCTCAGGAGTGGCCTGCACGACCTTGGTGCCACTCTTAGCAAGACTTTGGCGGCTGTGTTGCGTGCGTGCGGTTGGCTGTGCAGCGCCGCGAGCATTAAGTGGTCCAGCTCTGGAGGCACGGAAGCCCGAAGCCCCGCCATCCGGCACACCGCCGATCGCCTTGATTTTTTCGAGGAGCTCGACGCGGAACTCCTTGGACGTCGTGATCTGGCTGTTGGATTCGGGCTTGGGAACATAGTCCGTCGCACCAAGGGACATCGCACGCAAGCTGATCTCCGCATTGCGGCGCGTCAGTGTCGACGCCATGATGATCTTGCTGGTGGGATTGTTCCTAAGCAGCTGCGGCAATGCCGTCAGGCCGTCCATGTCCGGCATTTCAATATCAAGAACAACGATATCTGGCTTCGATTTCGCAACGTCCTCGACGGCCAGACGTCCATTCCTGTGCGAGCCTACCAGAGTAAGGTCTGGATCATCATTGACCCATCTGCCAATCAGACCGCGGATCACGACGGAATCGTCGACCACCATGACCTTGATCTGGCGAGATGTGGCACTAGATGCCGGAGCATTGGCAGTCATCAGACCCATAGTTCCAACTCGCTGTTAGATTGATATTATTGTTGCATTGACCAGAGATTAGATCAGGCCGACTTCCTGCAGCTTGGCCTCTACGATCTCGCGATCGAACGGTTTCATGATGTATTCATTCGCACCGGCACGAATGGCCTTGGCGATATGAGAAACATCGTTTTCCGTCGTGCAGAAAATCACCTTCGGATCAGCGCCGCCATCGAGTTTGCGAAGCTCCACCAAAAAGTCCAGGCCATCCATTACTGGCATGTTCCAATCGAGCAGGACAGCATCGGGCATATTGTCCGCACAGCTCTCCAAGGCTTCCTTGCCATCTTCGGCTTCAGCTATTTCGAAGTCGAGATCCTCAAGGATTCGGCGGGCGACCTTGCGAATAACGCTGGAATCGTCAACAACCAAACAAGTCTTCATTTTTCTACTCCAAAGGCACCGTCAATTCGGATGATCAGGCAGCAACACCAGTTGTCACCATATCACCCAGAACCCGGTCCACATCGAGAATGACCATCAGGTCGTTCTTGAGACGATGAACACCGGCCGCTACATCTGCCCAGCGCGGATCAAGGTTGCTTGGCACTGCTTCACGGCTCGTCTCAGTCAGGTCCAGAACCTCACCAACACTGTCGATAATCAGGCCATAGGATTCTTCACGGAATTCTATTCCGATTGCCATCAGGCTGTTCGCATTTTCCAGCGGCTTGATGCCAAGGCGTTTGCGCATGTCAATCGCGGTGACGATGCGACCACGAAGGTTCAACACACCGGCAATTTCTGACTGGGACAAAGGCACCTGCGTGACGGACTCGGGGACAAAGACATCATGAACCCGGTTGATCGGAAGCCCAAACAACTGCTCGGAAATATAGATGGTCACATACTGGATGGTTTCACTTGCGTTGTCGTCTTCCAGTTCGTCTGTGAATTTGTGCTCACTCATGCGGCAACTCCCACTTCAATGTGCTGCTCTTTCAGGGATGCGATCAGTCCCGGACGGTCGAATTTGGCAACATAGTCGTTGAAACCGGCCTTGCGTCCGCGTTCAATGGCTGCCGGCGTGCAGAGCGACGACAGTGCGATGATCGGAATATCGCGTGTTGCCGGAGCCCGGCGGACGGCCTCACAAAGCTCGAAACCGTTCATTTCCGGCATCTCGATATCGGAGACGACGATTTCATAGCTCGGATCACGTTCCAGCGCGGCAAGAGCCTCGGCACCACTTGAGCAGACGGTCACTTCATACCCGGCAGCCTTGAGAACCGGTCCAAGCATGTTGCGGAAGAAGCTGGAGTCATCAACAAACAGCAGTTTCTTGACCAGCGGCTCGTCGATTGACATTTCTTTGCGATGGAACCAGTCCTCGAATGCCTGCGGCAAGAAGTGCCCCACATCAATGATCTCGGTTGCCTTGCCTTTGATCACAGCCGTGCCCAGAACGCCCGGAACTTCGGAAGAGACCTCGATGTTGAGTTGTTCGTCGACGATATCGACGATTTCATCAACAACCAGCCCCATGGAGCGGCCTGAGTCGGAGAAGACGAGCATCGGCTGCGACCCTTCGGTGCGGCGCTGGACGAAGTCATTGACCTGTACCAGCGGCATCAGGCTGCCGCGATATTGAACCATGTCGCGTCCGTTGGAGAATTCGATCTTGCTGATTTCGAACTCTTCGAGACGGGTAACGAGCGATAGCGGAACCGCTTTCGGCTCGGAAGAACCGGCGCGGAAGATAAGAAGAGAAACCGTATTCTGTTCTTCTGGCAGAGCTTCCTTCTCGGCAGCCTCTTTATCAGCATCCACATCGGTACCGACATGGCTACCAAAGGCCTGTGCGACGCCATTGGGATCAAGGATCATGATCACCGAACCGTCACCAAGAATGGTATTGCCAGAGAACAGGGTCAGGTGCCGCAGCATGGATGCCATCGGTTTGACCACGATTTCTTCTGTATGGAAGACAGCATCGACCACAACGCCGAAGGTCTGCGGGCCGACTTGCATGACCACGATGAAGCCATTGTCGTCCAGTTCCATCTCTTCGTCTGTTTTCTCTTCAATCCCGAGCAGGTTGCTCAGGTGAATGAGCGGTAGCAGCTTGTTGCGCAAGCGCAGAACCGGCGTATCCTTGATCCGTTCGATCTTGTGCTCGGAATTGTTCTGAACGCGCACCAGCTCGACAACAGAAAGCTGCGGGATCGCAAAGCGGTCGCCGGAAGCTTCCACCAGCAAGGTCGAAACAATCGCAAGGGTCAGCGGGATCTTGATCGAGAAAGTCGAGCCTTTGCCCTGAATGGATTTCAGGTCGACCGAACCACCGATCACTTCAATATTGTTGCGAACCACGTCCATGCCGACACCACGGCCCGACACGTTGGTCACTTTCTCAGCAGTCGAGAAGCCAGCAGCAAAGATATATTTGTTGATCTGCTGCTCTGTCATCTTGTCGAGCTCGGCTTCGGTAGCAAGCTCGCTCTTGAGAATTTTTTCCTTCACCTTCTCGGTGTTGATGCCGCGTCCATCATCAGCGATATCGATGATGATATGGCCACCCTCATGATAGGCAGAAAGGGTAATGGTGCCTTTGGCTGGCTTCCCCATTGCCACACGTTCGTCTGGCATTTCCAGGCCATGGTCGGCAGAGTTGCGAACCATGTGAGTGAGCGGATCTTTGATCAGCTCCAGAACCTGACGGTCAAGCTCTGTATCCTGACCGATCATCACCAGATCGATGGTTTTTTCGAGATCATTAGCGAGATCGCGAACGACACGAGGCAGCTTCTGCCAAGCGTTGCCGATCGGCTGCATGCGGGTCTTCATGACCCCTTCCTGCAGTTCAACGGTTACGTTGGACAGGCGTTGCAGCGGAACCTTGAATTCGGAATCTTCATGGCGGCGCACGATTTCGAGCAACTGGTTACGGGTCAGCACCAGTTCCGAAACCATGGTCATCAGATGCTCAAGGGTCTCGACATTGACGCGGATTGACGCGCCATGCGAACCACCAGACTTGGTTTCCTTCTCAGCCTTTTCATCCTTTTCAGGAGCTTTGCGGCGCGCTGCCTTGGCAGCAGCCGCATCATCTTTAGGCTTAGCAGGCACGATACCGGCGCGCTTCTTGGCAGCGGCATCAGCAACAGCAGCCTCGGCAGCTTCCTTGGCAGCCTCGGATACATCAAAATCATCAGGGCCGTCTGTTTCGCGGAAAGCGCGCTCCAGATCATCCAGCGAAACTTCGCCTTCCTTCAGCTCGCGCTCAAGGACCTGATAGACTTCGTGAGAAGCTTCTTCCGATTTGGGCTCTTTTGCCGGCTCATCTACCGCGACAGGCTCTTTCGCCGGAGCAGCTTTTGCATCGACGGCGTCCACCCCACCCATATTGGCATATTTACCTATGCCAGAGAGACGATCCAGCTGATCAATCAGATCATCGTCCGAACCTTCCGGCTCGGCCTGATTTTCTGCAAGTTCAGAGACAATCTCTTTAATGCGGTCCAGAGAGAGCAAAATGACAGAAACGGACTCGCCGGTTACGGCGGCCCCATCCCTGAATTTACCCATCAGGGTCTCAGCGGCATGGGCCAGACTTTCAAGTCTTGGCAAGCCCAAAAAGCCACAGGTCCCTTTAATCGTATGTACTAGCCGGAAAATATTATCGAGAATTTGAGCATTATTTGGCTCTTGCTCAAATTTCACAAGCTCGACGTCAACAACGTCCAGGCTCTCGTTGGTTTCCTCGATAAATTCGCGTAGCAGATCATCCATGGCTTAAAACCCTGATTCGTGGCGGAATCCTGTCTTCATCAGACATCTATTCCGCCCCAGTCTCGGGCCAAACCGTTAAATAATGCTGAAGCGATTTTATAAATTATAAGCGTACAACATCTGCAACGCCTGTATTTTCACACTCTATTAACGAAACCGCAAAAAACGCTAGGAAATCAGCCAGTTTTTACTGCCGAATACTAGGCACGATCGGCCAATTCCTGTGGGATTTCTTCATCCATATCAGAAGTTTGTGCAACACCGATCATCTCATCAGCGCTTGGAACGCTCACAGGCTGTGCCTTGATCGTAATCGTATCGTCCACCCAGTCAAAAACCAAGTCCATTTTGGACTCTCGTGCCAGCAGCCCCGTGTAATAGGGCTGGATCGCATGGGCATCAATGCCATGCTCATCCGCAGGCTTGCCACGCAGCAAACGATCAAAGCTTGCCGGGATGCGGGCGCTTTTGCCCTCACAAACCAGTGTGAAAGTCGGATAACGCGAATCTCCCTCGATCAGAACCTTGATCGAACCACCACGCGGTATGGTCGCCCCCCCCAGGAGAATGAGGTTGAGGACCAGTTTGACAAGATTCTTGGGCATCAGCACGCGGGTGCCTTGCCATTCGAGTTCCGGTTTCTCGCCCGCCATGAAATTGCGCGCGACACTTTCGGCGTCACCGGTATCGATTTCCGCACCGGCCGAACCGGCTGCGCCAAAGGCGAGGCGAGCAAACTGGAGCTTCGCCGAGGCCGTCTTCGCGCTCTTGGTGATCAGCTCCATGGCGAAATCACGCATTTCCTCGCCATTGTCTTCTTCGAGCACTTCGAGCCCGTTGGTGATCGCCCCGACAGGACTGATGATATCGTGGCAGACACGGCTGCAAAGCAGGGCGGCAAGATCCATGGAAGAGAGCGTATCGGTACCAGTCATAGCATCCTCGAAACTTCGGCACAGGGTCAGTCTGTCAAGGCCGCAGCATGTCGCACGGATCGAATACCGATCAACCAGAACGCCCGCAACGGCCATATCAAGCACATTGTAACAGCATTCCCATGACAATGCTCGCCTTCACCAATCAGGCGAATCAAACAAGTTCGTAGCCTTGAGGATTACTCGTATCCCCCCCGTGTGCCAAGGCCGGATTGGCCCAGCGCTCCCATTTCGCGCGGTGAAACGGCGCGGAGAAGTCCCTGAAACACCCCTGCAGGTCCACTCCAGATCGAAACTTTCTTTTGGTTTCAGAAAGTTATCGAGCGAGTGTGCCTTCAAGTTCCGTCCAGTTTATGTCGGATCGCTTAATGTGGAGATCAATCGCCTCGACCCACGCGGCGCGTGCAGTGAAGGAATAGAACAGGAAAAGCCTGCCTCGATAGATAGCCCAAACCAGGGGGTTGCTGTTCGACACATAGCCGCGCGCCATGGCGAGCGCACCATGACCGCCATATTGCGGCGCATAGACTTCGGGGTCAGCTTGAAACACGGCTCGGTTGGCCTGGCTTGAAAACAGCCAGGTCACGCCCTTCCATGTATAGCCAAGCGAGCGCTTGCCGCGGATCGCGGCATGGTCGGTAAAGTAGGCGACGGGGTCGTATCCGTAAAGCGCATTGCCCGTGTTGCCATCAACAACAACACGGCGTGACTGCAAGGACGCGTGCGCCGGTCGCTCGAATAAGCAAATGATGATAATCATCATTGTTGTGATTAGGGCGGCCAACGCGAAGAAACAGTTCGATGTCCTATTCATATCCAGCGAGTGAACTCCGCAAGTCTTATGATTGTTTCTCTCACCACCCTGAGACTGTTTGATCAAAACAAACACCCCGTAATTTTGTTTTAACAGCGCCTCACGTCTACGAGGAAAGCGTTAATAATTCGGCGATATCCATCAGTTAGGGTAAATGGACTCTTTCACTTTCGTGTCATCATCGGAACTTATTGCCTCCAAAAGGGCAAATTCCCGTGGCACAAGCATTCAAGCGCAGCTTAACATCAATGCTGCACTTGCCAAGGAAGGAAAATTAGCAATGACAAATATGCCAAGCCGGGGCATGATAGGCATTCGCACAAGATACATGGCGCTGATGCTACTTGTTTTGAGCGCCTGTTCCTTTTCTCTGAACGCTCAAGCACAGCAGAACGCTCAAGCACAGCAGAATTCGGACAATCACTATACCGCCAATGAGCTGGTTCAGGCCGGACACTATTTCTTTGGCACGGTGGCCGGCGGCATCGCGTCGGTGATTGAAAAGGCGGTTGCAAGCCACGGCCTTCCCAACGGATACATCCTTGGCGAGGAAGGCAGTGCAGCTCTCATCGCAGGCGCCCGTTATGGCGAAGGCCAGCTGCATACCAAGAATATGGGCGTTCACAAGGTTTACTGGCAAGGGCCATCCATTGGCTGGGATTTTGGCGGAGATGGCAACCGCACCATGATGCTGGTCTACAAGCTGCCCAGTGTTGATTATCTTTATCGCCGCTGGGGCGGTGTGAATGGCTCGGCATACTTCATCGGCGGATTTGGCGTAACCCTTCTGTCGTCGGACAAGCAATATTACATCGTGCCGATCCGATCCGGGGTTGGCGCACGTCTGGGCATCAATGTCGGCTACGTGAAATTCACGCATCAACCGACCTGGAACCCGTTCTGACGCATCATGAGGCGCTCGGGACCGGCTCAAACAATGACGCTACAAATCGGGTGCGCAGCGGATTTCCTATTCCGTTGCGCCCGAGGGCCTGATAACTGTGTGGCCTGATAACTGGGTGACAAGTCGGATGAGCCGGCACGGATCGCACATCTGTCCGGCTTGATTTGAACCTGTTTCTGATCGATTATTCGAGTTCGGCACACGGATCGGGACCGAATTGGACGATAAGGCAAGCATGCGAGGATAGGGCAACGTGATCGCAATCGCTATGTACATACTGCTTGGAGCGTTTGTGACCTTGTTGCTGACGCTTTTTGTACTGCCCCTGATCTGGCGTCGTGCTGTCAAACTCACAGAAATACGCATCAAGGCAGAAATGCCGATCAGCTACAGCGAACTGCAGGCCGAAAAGGACATGCAGCGCGCCGAGCAGGCTATTCAATTTCGCGGCCTTGAGGTCATCGCAGAAGAGCGGCTTGAGGACGTGGCCAACAAGGCGATGAAAATTGACCGCCTTCACAAGACCCTGAAAGAAAAAGACGAAGCGATCGAGGCGCGACAGGCCGAAATCACCGCCCTTCAGGGGACGTTGTATCTTCGCGAAAATGACGGAGAAGACACGCGCCTGACGCTCAAGACCACAGCCGAGGAGTTGGAAGAGGCGCGCAAAACCATCGCAGCCCATGAGCGGACAATCGTCAACCTTGAAGAGAACGCCGAGGAACTGGACACCCAGATCGGCGAACACAAGATCGAGACGGTCGCCCAGCTCACCCGGATCGAGAATCTGAAACAAGAAATCGCAGCCTTGACCAACGAGCGCAACGCGGCACAAACCGCCAAGGCAGAGGTCAACGGACAGCTCGCTCAGAAAACAGCCGAGCTGGAGCGCACCAAGGAGCAGCGCAACAGCATTCAGGAACGCATCGACAGCCTGCAATCGGACATTGCCGACAAGGATACCCGCATCGAGCACCTCGGCCGACAACTCGAACGGGCGCACGAAGGCAAACCGGATCTGGATCTATCGCAACGTCTGGCCGAGGCGGAATCGCGCCGCGTTGAAGCCGAAGCCAAGGTCGCCAGCCTGTCGCTTCAGCTTGGCTATCAGCAACAGGCACCCGAAGAGGCAGACATCTCCTCCATGATCAGCAAACTCCAGTCCGAAAAGCAGACTGTTGAAGAAAAGCTCGCCGATGCAATCAAGGAAAAGGATCGGCTCAGTAGCGAAATCAGGTCAATGAAAAAGGACGCCGAGGAAAAGGCCAAGAACGCCGAACTGTCCCCCGGCGAACGCGAGCTCAGAGACCAGATCAGGATCATTGCCACGCGTATCACCGATGTCGCCGCTGACATGGAGGGCGAGGGCTCCCCTATTCTTGCACTCCTTGAGAAGGACAAGACCGAAACCAAGGCCGCCCCCGAGGCCAAGGAAGCCAAAGAAGCACCGTCCGACGAAGCGAAAGCACCGGAAGCAGAAGCAACATCTGAATCAGAAGAACAAACGGATGCATCAGCAGCCGAAACCGACGAGCCGACTGGCGAGCCAAACAAGACAAACGGCAGCGAAAATGAAAACGGCAACGGCCAGACAACCGCCAAAGGAAACGACAAACCCGACCATGACGAGACCGACGACGAGGACTCGGATCATGGTGGCGGTCTGATCGCGGCAGCCAAAAAGAAAGCCAGCGACCCGTGGACCGCTGTTTTCTCGCTGGCAGACCGCATCCGCGAGATGCGCGACCGGCCCGGAGACAAGTCAGCCTGACACCCGGCGCGAAACCTGATCAACAGCTTGATCCCGATCCCACCGAAACCCTTGCACCAGACCGCCCCCGGCAGAGCGGCAGGCTTGCCAAGGATACCCTCATTGTATAAAGCGTGGGGTTCCTGGACGCTTTCGTTCCGATCCCGTCTGCATCGCACACGCGCTCCCTTGAAAACACATCGATCATGGCACCACCACTTCTTCATCTTCAGGACATTCATCTCGCAATTGGCGGACAGGCTTTGCTATCGGGCGCTGAGTTGGCCGTTCACGAAGGCGATTCCATCGCCCTTGTCGGTCGCAACGGCTCGGGCAAGTCCACCCTTCTGAAGATTGCAGCCGCCCGTGTCGAACCGGATCGCGGCGAGCGTTTCTTCCAGCCCGGAACAACCTTGCGTTATCTGCCGCAGGAACCAGACCTGTCCGCCTACAAGACCGTCCTCGATTATGTCGAAGACGGACTGGCGCCGGGGGATGAGCATTATCGTGCCCAGTACCTGCTCGATGAACTTGGCCTCACAGGCAGCGAAAACCCGGCCAACATCTCAGGCGGCGAGAGTCGCAGGGCCGCTCTTGCGCGTGCCCTTGCACCACAGCCCGACATCCTTCTGCTCGACGAGCCGACCAACCACCTCGACCTGCCCGCCATCGAATGGCTCGAGAACGAACTCAGGCAGATCCGATCGGCAAAGGTCATCATCAGCCATGACAGACGCTTTCTGGAGAACCTGACGCGGAACGTGGTCTGGATTGATCGCGGCACTGCCAGACGCTCCAGCCGAGGCTTTGCCCACTTCGAAGCGTGGCGCGACGACGTCTTTGAGCAGGAAAAGGTCGAAGAGCAGAAGCTCAAGCAGAAGATCCTCGCCGAGGAGGACTGGATCCGTTACGGCGTCACCGCCCGCCGCAAGCGCAATGTGCGGCGCCTTGGCGAACTTGGTGAATTGCGCTCAAAGAAGCGCGACATGGCTCAGAACCGCCCTCAGGGCGACGTGAAGCTGAATGCCTCCGAGGGAGAGAGTTCTGGCAAATCGGTCATCAAGGCCAAGGAGATCAGCAAGAGCTTTTCCGACCAGCCGATCATCAAAAGCTTTTCAACCGAGATCCTGCGCGGCGATCGCGTCGGCATCGTCGGCCCCAACGGGTCTGGCAAGTCGACCCTGATCAATCTGCTCACCGGATTGCTGGAGCCCGACGCAGGGACGGTCAAGCTGGGCACCAATCTGCAGATGGTGACGCTTGATCAGAAGCGCGAGAGCCTCAATCCCGACTGGACCTTGAAGGAGGCCCTGACACCCCATGGCGGCGACATGGTACAGGTGGGCGATAGCTCACGCCATGTCGTGGGCTACATGAAAGATTTTCTGTTCCGTCCGGAACAGGCTCGAAGCCCCATAACCGTGCTCTCTGGCGGTGAACGGGGCCGATTGATGCTGGCCCGCGCCCTCGCCCAGCCCTCCAACTTTCTTGTGCTCGACGAGCCGACCAACGATCTGGACCTCGAAACGCTCGATCTGTTGCAGGAAATGATCACCGACTATTCCGGTACCGTGCTGCTGGTCAGCCATGACCGCGACTTTCTTGATCGCATCTGTAATGCCACCTTCTATGCCGAGGGAGATGGCCACTGGACCGAATATGCCGGGGGCTATAGCGACCTGATCGCTCAGCGCGGCTCGGGCGTTCAAGCCCGCAAGAGCCCCAAGAAGGACAAGGACAGGGCGGCAAAATCCGCATTGGAAGGGGACACCGAAACGAGCGCGCCCAAGCAGCGCAAGGCCCTCACCTTCAAGGACAAGCACCTGCTCGAAACCCTCCCCGCAAAGATGGAAGAGATCGAGTCCAAGATCGCACGATTGCGCGCTCGCCTTGAAGATCCAGATCTTTTCAGCAAGGACCCCGAGACCTTCAACAAGGCCGCCAAGGCACTTGAGGCACAGGAAGACCTGCTCGCCAAAGCCGAAGAAAAATGGCTGGAGCTGGAAATTCTGCAAGAAGAGCTGGGCGAACAATAAACTGATCGAGGCTGCGCTCATCATCCTGTCGGCCATTTTCATGCTGCATCGCGCTGCTTTGCCATCTTTGCAAACTCTAGGGCAACCGCGCCGCAACGAGCCTTGAAGAACGCAGCAACCGACCAACAGCATTTGCACTGGAAATCCGACGCCATCTCGCCTATTGTCCGGCCAAACTTCCATGCCTCATGCCGTTGATCGCGACCGGTCCGAAAGCCGGATCGCTGAGCCAGACATGAGCACCGGCAGACACGAGAAAGACTTCCATGCCATCGAGCCACGAAATTCGCCGCACCTTTGCCATCATCTCGCATCCGGATGCGGGTAAGACGACGCTCACCGAAAAGCTTCTCTATTTTGGCGGCGCCATCCGCATGGCCGGTCAGGTCAAGGCGCGCGGTGAGAAACGCCGCGCCAAATCCGACTGGATGAAGATCGAGCAGGAACGCGGCATCTCGGTGACCTCCTCGGTCATGACCTTCGAGCATAGAGATCTCATCTTCAACCTGCTCGACACCCCGGGCCATGAGGACTTCTCGGAAGACACCTACCGCACACTGACGGCAGTCGACAGCGCCATCATGGTCATCGACGCCTCCAAGGGCATCGAGGCTCAGACCCTCAAACTGTTCGAAGTCTGCCGCCTGCGCGACATTCCCATCATCACGCTGGTCAACAAATGCGACCGTGAGGCCAAGGATCCGTTCGAACTAATGGACGAGATTCAGGAAACCCTGGCGCTCGATGTCTGCCCGATGGTTCTGCCCATTGGCTCGGGTTCCCGTTTCCATGGTTGCTTCAATGTCACCAATGGCGACTATTACACCGCCAAGAACAAGGGCGAAGCGTTTGACACCATTGTCGAGACCTCCGGCATTAACGATGCAAAGCTCGATGATCTGGTCGACAGCCAATTGCTCGAAGAATCCCGCGAAATGATCGAGTTGTCCGAAGTCGGCTATTCCGATTTTGATCTCGAAAGCTACCGCGAAGGCCATCTGTCGCCGGTCATCTTCGGCTCGGCGCTGAAAGACTTCGGCCCCACGGCTCTGCTCGATCTCATCGCCGACATCGCCCCGATGCCGCGCCCCTCGCCCACCACCGAACGCACAGTGACCCCAGATGAGAAGAAAGTCTCCGGATTTGTCTTCAAGGTGCAGGCCAACATGGATTCCCACCATCGCGACCGCGTCGCCTTCCTGCGCATCTGCTCAGGAGACTTCAAGCGCGGCATGAAACTGAGGCAAGTCCGCACCGGCAAGGACGTGATGGTGCACAGCCCGATCATGTTCTTTGCGCAGGATCGCGAAATCGCGCAGGAAGCAGGGCCGGGAGACGTCATCGGCATCCCCAACCATGGCACCATCCGCGTGGGCGACACCTTCACCGAAGGCGAGAATATGCAGTTCACCGGCCTCCCGGCCTTTGCGCCCGAAATCCTGCGCCGCGTCCGCCTGCCCGACAGCTCCAAGGTCAAGCAGCTCCGCCGTGCACTGGAAGACCTCGCCGAGGAAGGCCTGACGCAGGTCTTCAAACCCAACATCGGCTCAAACTGGATCATCGGTCTCGTCGGCGTGCTGCAGCTTGATGTGCTCAAATCCCGGGCCAAGGCCGAGTATGGCGTCGACATCGATTTTGAACCGCTCAGCTACAACATGGCCGTCTGGGTCAAGGCAGAGAGTGACGCCAAGCTCAAGACGTTCCTGTCGGCCAACCCCAACAACGTCGTCCACGACCGCGAAGACCGCCCGGTGTTTCTGGCCAAGAGCCAGTGGGAACTCAACTACACCAAAGAGCGCAACCCGGACATCACCTTCATGAAAACCCGCGAGCTCGTGACCGCCGAAGCCTCCTAACGCGCCCCGCACCAAACAGACTTTCGCCAGTCAGTCGCAATATACCGAATGATTGATACCAACGGCATTTAATTCTGACCTTCTTGAGCCCATTTTCTCATACCTATTGAATGGATGATGGTTGGGTTGGCGGAGAGGCTCTTCCATGCTTGGCAACCAGCATCAAGAATGGCGGCATAGTCTTCGAAGACCCGATTGGACAGGAAGGTACCGCGCAGATACTGCCAAATATTCTCAACTGGGTTCAGTTCCGGTGATTTGGAAGGCAACAGGAGGATGGTGATATTCTTGGGCACGTTGAGTCTGCTTGTCGTATGCCATCCGGCACGATCCATCAGCACCACGGCATGAGCGCCGCGCGCCACTGTCCTTGAGACTTCTTCGAGGTGCATTTGCATGGCCTGTGTATTTGCAAAAGGCATCATCAATCCCGCGCCAACGCCACGCGCTGGACATATTGCACCGAACAGATAGGCATTTTTATATCGCTGATCGGCTGGCAGACGTGGTCTGGTTCCCTTTTTTGCCCATAGTCGGGCCAGTCCATTCTTCTGACCAAGCCTAGCCTCATCTTGCCACCAAATCTCGATGGGCTTGTTCTTTGGCAAATGGCCTACATGCGCTGCCAACGTTGCGGAGAAGTTTTTTTGAAAGCATCAATGACTTCAGGCTTTTGTTCTGGATGTTGAGGTCGACCAGATATGCGCACATACCCCATGCGGCGCAAAAGATCCCGTACTCCACGTTCCTTGTAGGAGACCCCAAACCGCTCTTGGATCACACGCACCAGATCCTGGCTACGCCAGACAGAGACGCCGTCCTTCTCAGGATCAGGACCGGTTTCAACGATAGCAACAAACTCTTCGAGCTGTTCTGGGCTCAAGCGCATGGGAGCGCCGGTTGCTTTGATGTCGACAAGACCATCGGTGCCTTGCTCATTGAAGCGAAGAACCCAATCTCGCAAAGTCTGGCGGTCCATACCGCCGACTTTGGCGGCATCAGCACGGTTCATGCCGTCATAGACAGCCGCAATGGCCAGTAGGCGGCGGCTCTGTTTGGCATTGCGGCATCCTTTGGCAAGACGGCGCAAACTATCGGCGTCAAAAGCATCGCTAAGAATCAAAGCGGCAGACATGGCAAAATCTCCTTTGCCATGTTGAATCACGCCAGTGCTAAAAATGGAATCCCTAAAGAGTCAGAACTTCACGCCCTTGGTATGACTAGTTTGGGCGGATAGTTGCCATTTCATGCAGGTGCGAGATCTTTGCATCCATCGGCAAAAGCGGCCATTCGAGGGTTCTCGAAGCTTGTCCCGATAATTGTAACCCGTTCGGGCGGAAACGGCCATTTCCTGCAAAGAAAAAATTTTCAACATCTTTAGACAAAGCGTTCATTCGAGAGAACTCTCGACGCAGGAAGGTTTCCCCGGCGGGTTCGACTAAGTCGTGCCCCGCAAAACTCCCTCAAATGGCTTGAACGTTCTGAGACGTATTTTTTCGCATGAAGAGGAAGCGCTCAAATTGCTTTCATCATCAAGTACTATTACCGACTAAACATTTGAACTCAGTTTTTGAATATTTGGCCTCTAGGAACCGCATTCTTCAAGCTAAGAAGATTGGTTTGAAGAGGTTTTGGAAGCACATCAATATCAATTATCAGAAAGTGCCTGATCCAGACAAAGCCTGCCCGCATGGCCTCAATGTGAGGGCTGAAGGAATTAGGCCGAGTCGCGCTGAACGAGTTCAAAGCCGATATCAACGACCGGTGTATCCAGATCTGCCTTCAACAGACCGGAGTGGCTCGAAATGAGGCGTTCGGTCACGATGGCTGCCATCTTATCAAAATTCAGCTTTATCGAGGTCAAGCCCGGATTGCAGGTTTCGGCGAAGTCGAGATCGCCGAAGCCGACGATTGCCATGTCTTCGGGCACCTTGATTGCCAGTCGCTGGCATTCGAACAGAAGGCCCAACGCGATAATGTCACTCGAACAGACAATCCCATCAACATCTTTGAATGAGGAAACTATCTTGTTAAGGGCTCGAACCCCAACCTTGGTCGAGGCGGGTTGAAGGTCGGAAACATGCGTGAAGGCAATTCCGGCTGCGATGGCTGCCTCGGAGGACCCCAGACACCTCATGCGCGCGCGCGAATCCTCTTGTAGTCGGGCGCCAACAAAGACGATGTTCTTGCAACCACGATCAATCAGCTGCTGGCATTGTTTCTGACCGACTTCCTTATGATTGAAGCCGACGGAGGTATCGATCGGCTCTCCGTCAATATCCCAGGTCTCCACCACCGGAACTTCGCTATTGGCAAGCATGGTTCTGACGGTATCTGTGTGTTGCACGCCGGTCAGCACGATCCCTGCCGGTTTCCAGGACAGGGCGGCTTTCACGAGCCTCTCTTCGCGATCAAGGCTATATTCGGAATGCCCGATCAGCGTTTGGATGCCATGTTCGGAGAGTAGTCTCTCCACCCTGTTGACCCACTGGGAGAAAAAGGCAGTACGCAGAGAGGGTACGATGATGCTGACAACATTGGACCGCGCAGCAGCAAGCCCTCCGGCAATCAGGTTCGGAACATATCCGAGAGTGTCGATTGCATTTTGAATTTTTTCCTGCGCCTTTTCCGAGACGGCTTCGGGCTTGCGCAGATACAGTGAAACGGTAGAGGGCGACACTCGCGACAGTTCCGCAACCTGTTTCATGGTGACGGACTGCATTTTTCTTCTAATTCGGGACTTCTTGACGATCTGCATCTAGTTTTAGCGAGTCTCTTTGTGAAGCGGTTGCTGGATCAGAGGGTCCCTTTTTAGGCACAAACCCGCTGCATTGGAAATGTAATTTCAGACGGGCGAATTCGAGAGTTGGAATTCTGTGTATCGACTTGCAACTTTAGATCCGGTTTCACTCCTTCTCAAGATGTACGATTGCCAATTCTTACGCGCTAACCTGCAAAATACCAACATCAGAGCCCCGGTTGGCGAGCAAAAACGTAGCGCTACGAAATTTGGCGGTTTGGCAAGGGCAGCACAAAGTGGCTGTCTGCAAAAAATATCGTAGTGTGTTTGTGAGCGCAACAATGATGTTACCAAAGAACGTGATGAACGAATGTGGTATAAAGGAACCGATTTAACAATGGCTTAAATAAGGGTTTGCGCGGCTTTGCGGTGCCTTATCGGAGTGTGAAAGGACTTTGGAGTGATCAGGAGTGAAACTATTCAACGCTCATTCGGTTGTGCGAAGAAAGGGGAAAAATGAGTCGAAAGAGTGCATTTTTGCAAAAAATCGTAGCGCTACGATTGACGTAAAGCGTCCGTTTGACTTATACACGGGTATGTCACCAACATGGTGTACCAGCTCAATTCATAGCGAAAATCGGGAGGTTTTTTATGAAAATTGCACAAATTGCGGCGGTTGCCGCTTTGGCGATCATGGCATCGAGTGTTTCCGCTTATGCTGACAACCTAGAAATTATCGTGCCGTTCAGTGCTGGCGGTGGTACCGACACTGTGGCACGCATGTTTGAGCCGGATTTTTCGAAGGCTATCGGCAAAACATCCATCATTCGAAATGTTGCAGGCGCAAGTGCCACCCTTGGGGCAGCACAGGTGCTTGACTCCAAGCCTGATGGCGCGACGGTCGGGTATATGCCGATTGGGCCGATTTCGATTCAGCCTTTCCTGCGTAAGCTGACCTACGGAACCGACAGCTTCAGCTTTATCTGCCAGACCACTTCGACGCCGATCTTCCTGCTCTCCTCTGGTACGAATGGCATCAACACAGTTGAAGATGCGGTCAATAAAGGGACGTCCGGTCGTGTCGTTTACGGGTCTTCCGGTCCGGGCACGATCATTCATATCGCCATGGCTGCCTTCAGTGATGCTGCTGGTCTGAATGCAGTGCATCTTCCGTTTGCCGGGACTGGGCCTGCAATGAACGCTCTGGTGGGCGGCGAGATCGATCTGTTTGCTGATACCGCAACGGTCATGGAAGCAAACAATCTCAAGGCGCTGGCGATTTTTGCGCCAGAACGGTCTCCGGCCTATCCTGATGTGCCGACTCTCGGAGAGCTTGGCTTTGAAGGCATGGACTTCTCTGTTTGGCAGGGTCTTGTTGGTCAAAAGGATCTCGATCCGGCAATCGTGAAAACCTACACTAAGGCCTGCAGGGCATCACTTGAAGGTGATCGCTTCCAGAAGTTTTCAAAACAGAGCAACACTGGTATCAAGTATCGGAATCCTGAAGAGTTTGAAGCATTCGCCAAGAGCAATGCAAAAGTGAATCAGAAGATTCTTGAGGATGCTGGACTGGTTGCAAAATGATGGCAAAGGTTTCTAGCCGTTCTTTTCTGAACGCGGAGATTATGGTGGCGGTTTCATCCGCCATCATCGTTGGGGGGTTGACCCTCTACGCCTTGACAAGCACCGGCGGCGGCATGAATGCCGCATCCTCCGACTCCCCTATGCGTCTCCCCTTTATCCTTCTGGCTGTTTGGGGTGTGCTGTCGATCGCAATCATTATAAGGGCGGTTAGGAAGTCCGTCGCAAAACGGGTGGATCTCGGTCGGGTGCGTGAAGTCTGCCTTATTTGTCTTCTGATGATCGTGATGACCGTCGGATTTCAGTATGTTGGCTATCTGATCGTGATCGTTGTCGGTCTTCCATTGCTGCTTTGGAGGTTGGGAGAGAGCAGCCTTGTTCGCGGAACGCTTGCCTTTTTGATCCTTGGTCCGGGCATGTGGTTCCTATTTCATCATTTTCTCGGAATTCGGTTGCCCGCAATCCTGCCAGGAGGGCTGTTCTGATGACGCTTTTTACATCTGTGTTGTCTGACGTTTTTCAGTTTCAAACGATACTGGCCCTGCTTCTGGGTACGGGCCTTGGTATCGTGATCGGTGCCTTGCCGGGGCTCGGATCCGTGGTCGGGTTGAGTATCTGTCTGCCCTTTACATTCGGCATGGAAACCGTCCCCAGCGTAACGCTGCTTCTTGGTGTCTACTGTGGTTCGGTCTTTGGCGGATCGATCAGCGCCATTCTCGTCAATTCGCCCGGAACGCCTCAGGCGGCAGCGACGACCCTTGATGGCTATCCCATGATGCAACGCGGGGAGGCCGACATCGCCCTTGGCTGGGCTACGGTCGCCTCGGTGATTGGTGGTATCATTTCCTGCATCGTCCTGATTGTTGCTGCGCCTCAGCTTGCCAAATTTGCAACGCGGTTCGGCTCGGTTGAAGTCTTTGCCTTGATCGTTCTTGCTCTGACCTGCATCGCCGCAGTGTCGCAGAACAACATGATCAAAGGCCTCATGATGGGGGCGGTTGGTCTCTTCATCGCCATGGTCGGTACCGATCCGGTGACAGGCGCAGCGCGGTTCACCTTCGGCACGCAATATCTGACCGCAGGTTTTGATCTGATCTGTGTGGTGATCGGTTTGTTCGCTCTCGCTGAAGCCCTGCATCGCGTTGCCTTTGTCAACAACGAGTCCTCTCTGGTTGCTGGGACGCGCATCAAGCTGCCGTCTCTGTCTCAATGGAAAGGGCGCGTTAGCGGTTTGTTGAGAAGCTCGGGGATTGGCTGCTTGATTGGTGCCTTGCCAGGCACAGGTGCCGCGACTGCTGCCTTCATCAGCTATGCGATGGCGCGTCAGACTTCGCCACAGAAGGAAAATCTGGGGCACGGTGAGCCGGACGGGATCATCGCTGCGGAAGCCTCCAACAATGCCGTAACCGGCAGTGCGATGATCCCATCCCTTGCTCTTGGTATTCCCGGTGACGTGGTCACGGCTATCCTGCTCAGCGCGCTTGTCATTCACGGTATCACGCCCGGTGTAAGGCTGATGGCGGAAAATCAGGAAACGGTTCAGGCCATTTTCGTGGTTCTCATCCTGATCAACCTTGCCATGCTCGTGCTGGCTATTCCTCTGGTTCGCTGTTTCGGCTGGCTGCTCTCCATTCCACCGTTCCTGGTGACCGCCGGTATCGTGGTGTTTGGTCTGATCGGCGCAGTGACCGTTCGCGGCAATCCGCTGGACGCAGTCACGGCTGCCATTTTCGGGATCCTTGGTTATATCCTCAGGGTAACGGGGTTCCCGCTGGCTCCACTCGTGATTGGTCTCGTACTGGGGCCGCAGTTCGAGCAGAACCTGAGACGTGGCCTGCTGCTGCATGATGGACACTTCCTTGAATTCTTCTATGCCAGCCCGATTGCAATCGTGATCTTCATCTGCGTTGCCTTGGCGATATGCTCCCCAGTGATCGGAGTGGTGAAAAAGAAGCGCAACCGGTCGCAAGGTACGTCTGCCTAAGAACGACGCCAGCGCGCCATTTCGCTATCATCCTTACTCAAGCTGTGTGAACTGCAAACCTACTTGCCCAAAAATCGAAGCCAAATCATAGCGCTAAGATTCTAAAAATTCCGGCAGTGTTCCTGATCCCTGAACGGTGAAGGGATATGCCGGGGCCAAGCAGACAGCTGCGCCACAGGATTGCAAGCCTTGGTCTGATCAAGCCATCTGTACAGCCGTCAGACATTCGAAGGAGTTAAGAGCATGAGCTCTGAGACAAACAAAAAGCAACTTTCCGAGCTGCGATCCCAGCGCTGGTTTGAAGGCCCCGCGATCCGCCAGTGGGCGCACCGTCAAAGAACCCAGCAGATGGGAATGCGCCGGGAAGAATTCCTTGGCAAACCGGTGATCGGTATCATCAACACCTGGAGCGACATGAGCCCTTGCCATGCCCACCTGCGCGACCGTGCCGAAGCAGTGAAGCGGGGGGTCTGGCAAGCCGGTGGCTACCCGGTCGAATTACCTGCTCTGTCTGTTGGTGAAGTGCTCGTCAAGCCTACGACGATGCTCTACCGGAACTTCCTCGCCATGGAAACCGAGGAGCTTTTGCGATCCCATCCCATTGACGGTTGCGTTCTGCTCGGCGGTTGTGACAAGTCCGGGCCGGGGCTGTTGATGGGTGCCATTTCCATGAATGTGCCAACGATTTTCTGCCCGGCCGGTACTATGTCGAATGATCAGTGGCGTGGCATTCCTTGTGGTGCAGGCACCCACACCAAGAAATTCTGGAATGATTTGCAGACCGGCAAGATCACATCGGACGATTGGGTTGATCTCGAACAGCACATGACGCGCTCGGTCGGCACCTGCAACACCATGGGAACCGCATCGACGATGACCTCGATCATCGATGCCATGGGATTGAGCAAGACCGGAGCGTCCTCCACGCCAGCCGCAGACGCAGCCCATCCGCGCATGGCCTCCTGGTGCGGCTCTCGCATCGTCGAGATGGTGTGGGAAGATCTCAAGCCCAGCGATATCATCACGCCCGAAAGCCTGGCCAACGGTATCGTCACCTATATGGCGCTTGGCGGATCCACCAACGCCGCGGTCCACCTGATCGCCATGGCCGCCCGGGCCAATGTGCCGCTGACCCTTGATGATTTGTCAAAACATGCGGTCGGCATTCCCGTTCTTGCCAACCTGTTCCCGACCGGTGACCGCTTCATGGAGGATCTCTGGTTCGCCGGTGGTCTGCCCGCTCTGATGAACCAGCTTGGGGATCGGATTCACAAGGGCTGCATCACTGTCGAGGGCCGCACGATTGGCGAGTCTATCAAGGACGCCCCGATCTGGGACGACTATGTGATCCGCAGCATGGACAATCCCGTTGTGCCGATCGAGAGAGGTGTCACGCTGAAGGTCCTGCACGGCAACATCGCGCCGGACGGAGCGGTGATCAAGACCTCCGCTGCGGACCCCAACAAGGCTTTACATCGCGGACCGGCACTGGTCTTTGACGATCATGGCGAGATGAACCGCTGCATCAATGATCCCGATCTCAATGTGACTGCGGACACGGTCCTGATCCTTAGAAACGCTGGGCCGGTTGGCGGTCCTGGCATGCCTGAATGGGGCAACCTGCCCATTCCGAAAAAGCTGGTCGATCAGGGCGTGACGGACATCGTCAGGATCTGCGATGGCCGCATGAGCGGGACGCATTACGGCACCTGCGTGCTCCATGTGGCCCCCGAAGCCGCAGTGGGCGGCCCGCTGGCACTCGTTGAGAATGGCGACATCATCAAGCTCGACATCAACGCCGGACGCATTGATGTGGAAGTCGACGACGAGGAACTCGCTCGCCGACGTACAGCTTGGAAAAAGCCGGAAAGCCCTTACTCCCGTTCATTCGCCGCGCTCTATCAGCAGCATGTCAGTCAAGCGGACAAAGGCTGTGATTTCGGCTTTCTGGAAGGAACCGATCCGGTTCCCGAACCAGTGATCTACTAAAGACTTCTAAGGAGAGAAACATGAACAACTTTCAGCAAGCGATTCAGCATCAGAGAGCCGTTCCAATCGGCACCTGGTTGATGACGGGCGCCGCAAGCCCGATTGAGGCAATGGGCTACTGTGGCTTCGATTTTCTGGTCGTCGATGCAGAGCATTCTCCCCTGACGATTGCCGATTTTGCCGAGATCCTGCGCGCGCTGGAGCCAACTCCCTCAATGCCGCTGGTCCGGCTGGCATGGAATGATCAGGTGATGATCAAACAGGCTCTGGACGTCGGAGCCGGATCGATCATGGTTCCCTTTGTGGAATCCGTCGAGGAAGCCAAGGCTGCTGTTTCGGCAGCACGCTATGCGCCGGTCGGACACCGCGGTGTTGCCGGGGTTCATCGTGCATCCCGATATGGCAGCAAGCCGAACTATTTTGCCAATGCAAACGATGAGACCTGCCTGATCGTTCAGCTCGAGACGCCCAATGCCCTGTCCGAGCTGGAACAGATCGCGACGGTTGAGGGCGTGGACGGGATCTTTATCGGCCCGGGCGATCTCGCCGCATCCATGGGCCACATCGGTCAAATCGGTCATCCGGACGTGCAGGCGGCGCTTGCCGATGCGGCTGCAAGGGCCAAGGCTTTGAACGTTCCCGTCGGTGTTGTCGGTCCGACCCCTGAGATGGTGCGCGGCTTCATCGAGATGGGCTTCAGCTACGCCGCGGTTGCCTCCGATCTTGCCTTCATGACTTCGGGTGCGCGAGCGGCTGCGGCTGCCATTCGTGGAGGTGCGGCCACAAGTGCTCCAGCCGCATCGAGCTCCGGGTATTAACACCCTTTGCCAAGCGCCCGCGTGCAGCGCGGCACCTCCCAGCCGCGCTGCACGATCATCAATAAAAACTACGGCGACAAGGGTCAGTAGCCAGACGAAATCCACCAACGACATTCGCCCAGTCTGCCTGTTGCCATTACTCGAATTGAACAGAGGTTGCTATGAAAACCGTAAATTTCGAATATGGATCGGGCTTCATGCCTGCCCAGCTGCCTGACAGTGCAGACATCTTCATTCCCGGCGAAACCGTCAAGGATCCTGAACATCTCGCCGACCCTGTTGCGGCGACCCGTGAAGCCATCCTCACTCCCATCGGCATGCCTCCCATCGCCGAAGCCGTGAAAAAGGGCTCGAAAGTCGCCATCGTTTTCCCCGACCGGGTAAAGGGCGGCTTCCATGAGACAGCGCATCGGCGCGTCTCGATCCCCATTATTCTCGAAGAATGCCTGAAGGCAGGTGTCAACAAGAGCGACATCATGCTGATCTGCAGCAACGGCCTACATCGCAAAAACACCGAGCAGGAACTGCGCAGCATCCTTGGCCCAGATGTTTTCAACGCCTATTACTGGGAAGGCCAGGTGGTCAACCACGACAGTGAGGACTGGGACAATCTGGTCGATCTGGGGCGCAATGAGTATGGCGACAAGGTCGTGATGAACAAGACGGTGTTCGACGCCGACCTTGCGGTCATGATCGGTCACACTCTCGGCAACCCCTACGGCGGCTATTCTGGCGGCTACAAACATACCGCAACCGGCATCACCAACTGGGAATGCATTGCCTCCCATCACATCCCGCGCGTCATGCACCGGGACGACTTCACACCGGTTTCCAGCCAGAGCCTGATGCGCCACAAGTTCGACCAGATCGGCAAGTGGATGGAAAAATGCATGGGCAAGAAGTTCTTCACCTGTGATGCCGTGCTCAACACCTTCGGCCAGCAGCTGGCCGTCTATGCCGGTGGGTGCGAAGACATCCAGCCGCTTTGCTTTGCGGTCGCCGACAAACGCACCTATGTGAACTGGGCAACCAAGAAATACGACATCATGCTGTTCGGCATGCCGCAGAACTTCCACTACGGCAATGGTCACGGCACAAACCCGATCCTGATGATGCAGGCGATCGCCGCCCAGATCATCCGTCACAAGCGGATCATGAGCGACAACTGCGTGCTGATCTGCTCATCCCTTTGCAACGGCTACTTCCATGACGAGGAATTCCCGTCCTATCGCAAGCTGTTCGATCTGTTCCAGACCGACTATTGCAACACTCTGGTCGATCTCAACAAGCACATCGAATATATCGCGCGCGATGAGGAGATGATCAAGAAATACCGCTTCAATTACGGCTACCACCCGTTCCACGGCTTCTCGATGACCTCCTGCGGTCATATCGCTGAAATGAACACCAAGGCTGTCTATGTGGTCGGTGCGCAGGAGCCGGGTCTGGCACGTGCCATGGGCATGAAAACCCGCGCCACCTTCGAAGAGGCCCTGACGGATGCGGTCCGCTATACCGGTGAGAATCCGAGCATTCTGGCACTGCCAGAAGCTTTCACCCGTGCCGCGATGCATCTTGGTAGAAAGAAATAGAGGGTGATTATGAAAAAAGAGATCCTGATCAACCTCAAGCGTTTCGAAGTTCACCGGGACAAGGGCGGCGTCTGCGACGTCGCCAATCCGGGCGAATGGATTATCCAGACCGTGGCAGGCATTCTTGCCAAGGGTTTCGGTCAATCCGACGACTATAATCTCACGATCTTCGTGCCCGATGTATTGTTGCCCTTCGCCCTTGAAAAGGCTTGGGCGGTACCTGCGAAATCGAAGCCATATTTCGCCATCGGCTCCCAGAGCTGCCACTATGCAGACGTTGCCAAGGGCAGAAATTTTGGCGCTTTCACCTCTCACAACATCGCCTCCACCCAGGCGGCAATCGGTGCTAAGGCAAGCATCATCGGCCATTGCGAGGACCGCAATGGTCTGCGCTTTGCCATGGAGCAGTTCGCCGGAGAAAAAGGCATGAAGGATGCGGGCTTTGATGCCCGCGCCAACGAAACCGTAAGTGCCATCATCGGCAAGAAGATGGTCTGCGCACGCGCCGCTGGCATGTGTGCCGTTCTCTGCATCGGCGAGACCGCCGTGCAACAGGGTGAGGGCCCGCTCGAAGCGCAGAAGCCGCGTATCGAGGCCGTCCTGCGCACCCAGTTACAGAAAGGTCTGTCAGAGGTTGCTGGTACGCTTGATCCCGAGAGTGTGATCATTGCCTACGAGCCGGTCTGGGCCATTGGACCGGGCAAGACACCCCCCGATGAAGCCTATGTTGCCTATGTCTCGGCCTTCATCAAGGAGGCCACGAAAGAGATTTTGGGCTTCCCGGCAAAGGTTGTCTATGGCGGCGGACTGAAGAGCGACAACGCAGCCATGCTTGCGGGTATCAATACCCTCGACGGCGGCCTGATCGCCCTCACAAACTTTACGCCGCCCATCGGCTTTGATGTCGATGAGTTGGAGCGGATTTTGAAGCTCTACACGGCATAACAGGAATACGTCCCCGCGTATCGCAACTGAAGTGTGGTTGCCAGCAACAGCTCCGGAGATGCAACTCCGGGGCACGTCGAATTTGCACAAGGGCAGAGCGCTTGCCATCTGTCCTTGCCAACTGGATGCCTAAATGACCAGCTCGATCCTATCCAATTTGTCTTTGCGTCGTCCGTGGTACAGCATGGTCAATGGCAAGAGTCTGCGAGCGGACGCGATTGCGGGCTTCACCAACGCTGCGATTGTTCTGCCGCAAGGTGTGGCCTTTGCGGTGATTGCGGGCCTGCCACCGGAATACGGACTCTACACGGCCATGATCACACCGGTCATCGCGGCGCTTTGGGGATCATCGATGATTATGGTCTCTGGCCCGACGACGGCGATATCGGCTGTTTTGTTCGCTGCGGTGTCCCAGTTGGCCCCGGCCGGAACTCCTGCCTATGTCGATTTCGCGCTTGTGTTGACTGTGATGGTCGGCATCTTCCAGCTGATTGGTGGCCTTTGCCGCCTAGGTGCACTGATTTCCTTCATTTCGCAATCTGTCATGGTCGGCTTTACTGCCGCAACCGCCGTTCTGATCGGGGCATCCCAGCTTGGTGGCGCTTTTGGTCTCTCGGTTCCAAAAGGTGGAGGCGTGGTCGGACAGCTTGGCGGATTTGTGGAACAGGTCGCTGATTTTTCACCCGTGGCCCTCACAATCTCCCTCAGCACCTTCGCTACGCTTCTGATCTGCAACAGGATCAGTAAGAGATTACCCATCTACCTCATTGCCCTTGCGGTCGGCATTGGTGTAGGGGAGTTGGTCGATGCCCGGGCGAATGGCATTGCGATGTTCTCGGCGTTGCCTTCCATCACGCCGACCTTCTCCATGCCCGGCTTTTCCATTCAGAATATCGCTCTGCTGACGTCCAGCGCCGTATCCATCGCCTTTATCGGATTGCTCGGGACCATCAGTATCGGTCGTTCCTTTGCGATGCGGCGCGGTGAACGGTATGATGCCAATCAGGACATCGTCGGTCAGGGCCTGTCCAACATCGTTGGCGGCTTTGTCCAGTGTTATGCAGGGGCAGGGTCCTTCACGCGGTCAGCGCTCAATGCCGAATCCGGTGCCAGAACTCCAATTTCAGCCGTTTTCGCAGCCGTCTTCCTGATGGGCCTGCTGTTTCTTGTTGCCCCGATGGCGACCCGCATTCCCGTTCCGGCAATGGCGGGCATAATTCTCTACGTTGCCTACCGCTTGGTTAGTCTGGACGAAATCCGGCATATTGTCAGCTCAAGTCGCAGCGAGACGATGATCCTCGCCGTGACATTCGTCACTGGCGTGACGACCAATCTTCAAGCCTGCATCGCTGCCGGTGTGATCGCATCCCTCATGGCGTTCATCCTTCGCAGTGCCAAGCCCAATGTCGCCGCACTGGCACCGGCAACCTTCCATGGTCGCCGACAGCTGCGCGATACGGCTGCCTATCCACTTCGTCAATGCCCGCAAATCCTGATCCTGCGCGTGGAAGGCTCTCTTTTCTTCGGATCGGTCGAAACCATCGAACGCGAGTTCCGTTATCTGGAACGGCAACATTCAAGCCCGACTGTTAAGGTTCTGGTGCTGCATGGGGTCGGGCATATCGATATGTCGATGGCGGACCTGCTGGTCGAAGAAATCAAGAAGACCCGTGCAAGAGGGGGCGATTATCACATCATCACCAATTATGATCGCCTGATCGCCACCTTGCGGCGGATGCACGTGCTGGACATTCTGGGGGAAGACAAGCTCCATGCTTCCAAATCGGATGCTCTGGAAATTATGGCGGCTGAAGCGGATCCTTCGCGGTGTTCCACTTGCAAGGTGCGATGCTTCCTCGAATGTGCCAGCAAGCCGGCACCCGTCGGCGTGCTGCCGATGTGTGAGCCGCCGAAAATCGACGAGCTTAAAAGTGGACCCCTTCAACCCGAAAAGGTCGGTTTGCATTTCAGCCGCCTGTTTGGCGACTGAAATACGAACACTCGATCTCTAACCAAAGGTGAGCAGCATGCATATACATCTTGATGTCAGCGGGGGCATAGCAGGCGATATGTTTACGGCCGCGCTTCTGGATGCGCAGCCTGACTACGCCGAGCCCCTGTTGAAGATGCTTCGGTCCCTCGACATCGTGCCCAAGCCGGATATTCTTTTGACCCGCACCTCGGACGGGGTGCTGTGTGGTCACCACTTCGACGTCGTTCTGCCGGAAAAGCAGTACCGCACGGAGAGGAAGGCAGCGGATGCTGACAATGTGACAGATACGGCCAAGGGGCATCACCACAACCATCATCACCACCATGATGATGGTCCTAGTCTTGGCCATCACGACGCAGACGGGCATCATGATCACGCTCATGCCCATCATCACGACCACCACCATCGTGACTGGCGTACCATCAGAGTCTGGCTCAAGGCGCTGCCGATCGATCAGGAAACACGTTTCCATGCATTGGGGATCTTCGCCCTCCTGGCGCAGGCCGAGGCGACGGTGCATGGCGTGGACGTCGAGGATGTCCAGTTTCATGAAGTCGGGGCTTGGGACACAATCGTTGACACTCTTGCGGCCAGTTGGCTGATTGCCCGGTTGCATCCGGTACGCTGGAGTGCATCGAAGCTGCCGTGGGGTGGGGGCATGATCAAGACCGATCACGGTCTGCTCCCGTCACCAGCACCGGCGACGATGCAACTGCTCAAGGGCTTCGAATTCCGCGATGACGGCATCCCCGGAGAGCGCATCACACCGACGGGAGCGGCGATCCTTGCATGGCTCAAGCCTGATCAGGCGAGCGCCGTTGGTGTTCTCTCTGCCGTCGGACACGGGTTTGGAACCCGAAAACTCCCCGGAATGAGCAACATCCTTCGGGCCTCGTTGCTTGAAACCGCTTCAAAGGCCCATGGTGACGAGATCATGGTGCTGGAATGCGACATTGACGACCAGAGCCCCGAAGCTTTGGCTGTCGGACTGGAAACCTTGCGCGCCGATGAGGGCGTGATTGATGTCACCCAATCCTGCGGCTTCGGCAAAAAGGGCCGCATGACCATCTCCCTGCGCCTTCTGGCCAAGCTCGGCCATGAACGGTCCGTGGCAGACAGGATCTTTGCCGAGACAACGACCCTTGGCATTCGCTGCCATCAGGTCGAGCGGTTCACCTTGACCCGCGGTCTGGTGAAGTCCGGTGTGGACAATGTTCAGGCCAAGTGGGTCGAGCGCCCGGGAATTGGCAAGACCCTTAAGGTGGAGATGGATGATCTGGCAGCCAACGGCAGCGATCACCACCACCGGGAAGCCGTGCGCCGATTGGTGGAGCAGGATGTAGAAAGGGCATTGAACGATGAGTGAAGCAAAAGTTGAAAAACTGATTTCCATTCTGCGTGACATGGAAGAATGCTCCGTTGCGGTCAGTGGAGGCGTCGACAGCATGACGCTGTCCTTCCTTGCCCATCGGGAGCTTGGCTCTCGAGCCACCATGGTGCATGCCATCTCGCCAGCCGTACCCAAAGAAGCAACGGAGCGGGTGAGCTTCTATGCGCAGAAAGAGGGCTGGAACCTCCGTGTTGTAAATGCCGGAGAAATGTCCAACGAGGACTATCTGGCCAATCCGGTGAACCGTTGCTATTTCTGCAAGAGCAGCCTTTACGGCACGATCAACAATCTGGATGCAGGCAATGTCATTTCCGGCACCAACATGGATGACCTCAGCGACTTCCGCCCTGGTCTGCTCGCGGCCAAGGAGAGCAGGGTGCGCCATCCCTTTGTGGAGGCGGGCATCAGCAAGGCGGAGCTGCGCCAGATCGCTGCCGACTTCAAGCTGGCCGATCTGGCCCAACTGCCATCCTCTCCGTGTCTTGCCAGCCGTGTTCAGACGGGCATTCGCATAAATGCGCGTGATCTGGGGCTGATCGAGCGTATCGAAACCTTTGTACGCAGTCAGGTCGTTGCGACCAACATCCGGTGTCGTCTGGTCGACGAGGGCTTTCGCATCGAGATCGACCAGCCGATCTTTGATGCGATCAGCGAACAGGAAAAGTCCGATCTTATCGGCTCGATCAGTCATGCCGTTGCCGACATCGGCGACCATGAACAGATTTTGATTGCCGCCTATCGTCAGGGTAGCGCCTTTAACCGGATTGCGACATGGAAGTGAACCTCGACCTTGAGCGACGCAAGCGGATCGGCCTCGAGGAGGCGATCTATTGCGAAGGAAAAACGGCATCTCAGGTAGATGAGATCTGCAAGAGTGCGATGGAGCGCGGCTGTCGACTGCTGCTGACCCGCCTTTGCGAGAGCAAGCTCTCGGACCTGTCCGAGCCCGTGCAATCGGCGTTGGCCTACGAAGTTAAGTCCCGGACGGCTATCCTCGGGGCGCTGGAAACCCTTGCTCCGGCTCGTGTTGCCGTCGTCTCTGGCGGTACATCGGATGTCGGCGTTTGCCGCGAGGTGGTCCGCACTCTCAATTATCATGGATTTGGCTGTGATGAATATTATGACCTCGGGGTCGCCGGTCTCTGGCGCCTGATGGACCGCTTGGACGATCTGCGTCAATATTCGGTCCTGATTGCCGCTGCCGGTATGGAAGCTGCCTTGCCAACAGTGCTCAGCGGGCTTGTCGCTGCCCCTGTGATCGCCTTGCCAACCTCGATCGGCTATGGCGTGTCCGAAGGCGGCCATGTGGCCTTGCAGTCCTGCCTTGCCAGCTGTTCCGGCAGTCTTCTGACCGTCAACATCGACAATGGCTTCGGCGCTGCCTGTGCCGCCATCAAAATAATCTCCATAAAGGCCTAGGTCTGGTGTTTGATCCCATGCTTTGATGGTGCACCTTTCTCATTTGAATGGAGGGAAGCACTATGGGCCAAGTTCTACACGGCAGCGCCACGACGACAGAGGCAGTCCGTCGAGCAATACAAAATAGTCAAGAGAGCCTGAGAGTGCTTTCCAAGCGATACGGCATCAATCAGAAAACGGTCGTCAAGTGGAAGACGCGCACCTCACAAGCGGACTTAAGAACCGGACCGAAGGAGCCACGTTCGACTGTGCTTTCGCGGCAAGAAGAAGCGACCATTGTCGCCTTCCGCAGGCATACCTTGTTGCCTCTCGACGACTGCCTTTATGCACTCCAGCCGACAATCCCGCATCTGACGCGCTCTTCACTGCACAGATGCCTGCAACGACACGGAGTTTCGCGACTACCGAGTGTCGAAGGCGACAAGCAGCCAAAGAAGCGTTTCAAGAGCTATCCGATCGGCTATTTCCATATCGATATTGCCCAGGTACAGACAGCTGAAGGCAAGCTCTATCTCTTTGTGGCTATTGACCGGACTTCCAAGTATGCCTTCGTTGAACTCTATACCAAGGCAGGAAAGATGAATGCTGCACAGTTCCTGCGCAATCTGGTCGCCACTGTGCCCTATACCATCCATACTGTTCTGACCGACAATGGCATCCAGTTCACCAATCGGTCTCGCGATCTCCATGAGTTCCAGCACATCTTTGACCGGGTCTGCACTGGAAACGGCATTGAACACCGCCTGACAAAAGTGAAGCACCCATGGACCAACGGTCAGGTCGAGAGGATGAACCGGACTATTAAGGATGCCACCGTCAAACGGTTCCATTACGACGATCACGAGCAACTCCAGAAGCATCTGGCTGTTTTCATAGATGCCTACAACTTCGCTAGACGATTGAAGACGCTAAGGGGCCTGACCCCATACGAATTTATCTGCAAAAAGTGGACAGAGGATCCGGAAAGATTCAAAATGAATCCGATCCATCAAATCCCGGGACCGAACATCTAGGCTCCAGACACAATCGTACTATCGGCAGCATTGCCACCAGTCAATTTGACTGCAAAGGGGCGGCCAATGGCATCGGTCAGAACGTGGATTTTTGTGATTTGGCCACCCCGCGACGGCCCGTTAAAGCATGTCGCAATTAATGAGATTCAGGATTCCCATTTTTTGCCAATTGTGATTCCCTTTGAGAAAAGGGGATCATCATGGGCAAATCACTTCCTATTGCATTGCGCGAACGTGTTGCTTCATTTGTTGATGCCGGTCATTCGCATCGGGCGACCGCCACCCATTTCTACGTGTCACCACGGTTTGTCAATAACCTGATGCTTCTCAAGAAAGAGACGGGTTCTGTGCAGCCTCGCAAGCAAGGCCGACCAGACAAAGGCAAGTTGGGTGGGCATCATGAATGGATCACAAGGCGCATGTCGGAGAATGGCGAACTGACGCTTGATGAGCTTTGTCTGGAATTGGCTGAACGCGGGGTCCATGTGCATCGCTCCGACGTTGGGCTCCTGCTTCACAGGCTCGGCCTGAGCCATAAAAAAGTCTGGTAGCCTCTGAACAGCTAATGGGATGTTGCGACGCGAGATCAATCGCTCCTCGAGAGGCAGCTTAGGTGAAGGATTTTCGATACGGGTCGCGGCGCGATTTTTCGTCTGGATGAGATTTCGGCCCGCGTTGGAAATCCTCCCAAGGAAGAAGCTCGCGGGGATTGTGCGAGATCTATGGGGAAAGCGTGCTGAAGGTTGGTGCGATAGTACAGCAAGGCAGATGATCGGGAGGGAGGCTCATCGTCACCTGGGCGTTTGAGGCTACCCCCACCCATCCAGACTGGTGTCGATTGCTGCCCTAGGGAGGCGATCAAGATAGGGTTTTTGAATTTGGCTGCAAGGTATCCTATCCGGCATAACTGACGCTGCCGGCTCTCTTTGGACCAGATGTGCAAGGTATCTCTCATGCGGCCTGTTCCCTTGGTGGTGCCCGGGATAGAGTCTTTTGGCGGATTTCGTTGAAAAAGTCGCAGATTTTGGGGAGTGATTTGGTGCAGGTTCTGAGCTGTTGTTGCGATGTGGAATTCGTCTCTGGCTCCGTTTGTGGTTCTGTTGCAAAAAAATATGTCGCGCAAAATGGTAGAATAGTTTTCTAAACGATGCCTGCTAGGTTCGATCACGGACAGCAAAACAAGCTAATTTTGTGCTGCTTCTCGATTCCCAGGATCATTTCGCCCAACGTGTTGAAATGAAATTCTATGCGAATAATTTTTGCAACAAAGCCCTCCAAAGAGAGCGCGATGACCTTTATTGAGGAGGTGGAAGACCGTTCAAAATCGGCGTTGGACGCTGTTAGCGAAGAGCTGCCAGACACTTTTCCGAATGAACTCCTGACGTCTGTTTCGGATGGGCTCCTAAACAGGCTTTCTCGATCTAGATCCTGATAAAGCCAAGCGATGCAGGCATGTATCTTCGACCCGTAAATGCGCTGGCCCCCGCCGGGCCGAACCGGGCGAACAGCATTGCTGCCTGCGTCTAAAGGCTTCGCAATCTGCTTTCGCTTTTGTGCAGCGATCAAATCCCTCAAATCCGAAATCTCAAACGTAGATTCCCGCTACCTCCTGCGAAACTTTTCTTGACGTAAGCGCGGCTCAACGGTCTGGATCTCACTTTGCTAGAAGCTTTCTGTACGTGGAGCATGCTTCGATTAATCTCGCGAGTAAACGGACTGAATATTTTGAAACAGAATGTTGCAAATGCATAAAAGTCTGATACGGTGCCTGTGACCACACCTTAGGACCGCTTCATCGAGACAAGACTGCTTCAACTTGAAGCAAGCTTGATTTCGTCATTCCGAACCCTGCCATTCGGACAGATGCGGAGCGTGCTCGTCCAAACTCCACCTGCCAGAATGCCATAACGAAGCAAGGAGGGTTTATCCCATGTCTTCGTTCGACGCCGGGCTTGAGGCTGCCCCTGAACGCCTCACGAGCTCTCCAGAAGTGAACGACAGCGATCCCCGAGACAATCCGGATTTTCTGGCAAGCCTGAAACTCGTTTCCAACTATATGGATGGTGTGCGGACAAAGCTGGCCCTGTCGGTCCTGCTCGCCACTTTATCCGTTCTGCTTGATCTTGTTCCCGTGTGGATTGTCTACCGCATCACGTCACTATTCATTGCAGGCGACGCCTTTTCATTTTCCACCATCGCTCTTTATGCCGGCGCCGCATTTCTGGCGATTGTCATGGGATATGCGGCCTTGGGCTTGGCTCTTGGTCAATCTCACATTGTTGCCTTTGACACCATCTTCAATCTCCGGATGGCTCTGGCTCGCCATATGGCCCAGTTGCCAATGGGCTATTTCGACAACCGGAAAAGCGGCGATGCAAAGAAGCTCGTCGTTGATGAGCCTGAAAAGCTCGAACTCATATTGGCGCATGGGCTGCCGGAAGGCATCAGCGCCATCGGTACATGGCTGGCAGTGTCTGTCTGGCTCTTTATCGTTGATTGGCGCATGGCCCTTGCCAGCATCGTAGCAGCACCGGTATCTCTGTTCTTGATGGTTCTGGGCATGAGGCGCGGCGCGAACTGGTCCGGAGCCTATCAGGCCGCAGGGGCCCGAATGAACGGCTCGATTGTTGAATATCTGGCGGGTATGCCTGTCATCAAGATTTTCAACCGGACGGGAGAAAGCTTCGCCGAAACCCGCGACGCCGTTTACGAGTATGCCGAGATTGAAACAAAATGGGCGCGCGCTTTCATTCCCTATGCCGGGACATTTTTCAGCCTTGTTCTTTCAAACCTCGTTTTCATCGTGCCAACCGGCCTTTTCCTTTTGGCGGCACATGAAATCTCGCTTTCAGCTTTTGCCTTTTTCGTCATCCTGGGGGCCAATTACAGCACCCCGCTTCTGAAATTGTTCAATCTGTTCCACGAACTGGCCCACATCAGTATGGGGTCGGAACGGGTGCTGGATCTGCTGGCTGCCGAGAAACAGGCAGACAGCAAAGAGCATGTTGAACTAGCCGGTCACGACATTCACTTCGACAATGTCTATTTCGGTTATGATGATCATGACGTTCTGCATGGCGTCAGCTTTACCGCTCGCCAAGGGGAGGTGACGGCCCTCGTTGGCCCTTCAGGTTCGGGCAAAAGCACCATTGCAAGCCTTATCCCGCGGTTTTCCGATATCCGCACCGGGCGCATCAGCATTGGCGAAACAGATATACGCGCCATGGGCATAGAGCAGTTGATGGAAACCGTCGCCTTCGTGTTCCAGAATACATTTCTGTTCTCCGATACGATCGCTGCCAACATCCGCTTTGGCAAGCCAGATGCAACAGACGCCGAGGTTGAGGCCGCAGCCCGCGCAGCCCGTGCGCATGACTTCATCGCAGCGCTGCCAGACGGGTATAAAACCCATCTTGGTGAGCAAGCTGGCACCCTTTCAGGAGGTGAACGCCAGCGCATCGCCATTGCCCGGGCCATTTTGAAGGACGCGCCGGTCGTCGTCCTTGACGAGGCAACAGCCTTTGCTGATCCAGACAACGAGGCTGCCATTCAGGAAGCAATTGAAGCCCTCACCGTGGGTCGCACTCTCATTATCATTGCTCACCGTCTGCATACCATCGCGGATGCCGATCAGATTGTCGTGATCGACAAGGGCAGAGTGGCCGAGAGCGGTTGTCATGATGCGCTCGTCGCCAAGGGCACCCTTTATGCGACGCTTTGGCGTGACTATACGGCAGCCCAAACGATCAGTTTGCGAAGCGATCATAGTGAAGTCGGCAAGAGCCAGAACGGCCTTCAAGCGCCGGAGGATATGTAACATGACAGAGAGTGCACAAGCAGACACCTCGGCAGAGAGCCTTAATCACCAAGAACAGGAAACGCGCTCTGACCTTGCCAGCATTAAGCGCCTATGGGCTTTGGCTGGTCCGCTGCGCGGAAAAGTGATGGCCGGTATTATTTATCGCTTTGCCCAATCCTTCTGCCTTGGTTTGGCCTTTGGCGTCGTCATCCTCGTGATCGGCCGCCTGGCACAAGGCGAAACCATGACATATGGCTGGGCATGGCAGGTAACCGGCCTTATGGTGCTGTCCCTTTTTGGACAGCTCCTGTTTGGCTACCTGTCCGCGATCAACTCATGGCTCTCCAGCTTCAAACTGGCCAGCCATTTGCGGCTTGGTATTCTTGACCATTTGCGGACCCTTCCACTCGGCTTCCACTTGTCGCGGAACAAGGGAGATACCGTTACCGTTTTAACGACGGACATGCAGATGCTGGAAAGCTTCATGAGCGACGCGCTGCCCCGTATTGCGCAGGCGTTTGGCCTTCCAGTGGCAGTGCTCATCTTCTTGTTTGTTCAGGATTGGGCTGTTGGGCTTGCTGCAGCTTGCTCTATTCTGGCGGGCGTTCCTGTCTATCTGATTACAAGCCGCTGGCTGGCACGACTTGGCATTCGCCGTCAAGACATGCAGGCAGAAGCAGCAGCCCGCATGATCGAATATGTGCAGGGCATTGCCGTTATCCGCGCATTCAACCGCATTGCCAAGGGGCAAGAGAGTTTCCGTGCGGGACTTAAGGCATTCCGCGATATATCTGTTGAGATGATTGTCAATCTGACCGTGCCGATCGTCACCTTCGGTGCGATCATCATGGTCGGGGTCCCCCTTCTCATTCTGGTTTGCGGGTGGCGATATGGAAGTGGTACAATTGAGGTGGCAACAGCCATAGCGGCATTGGTTTTGGCCTTTTCGCTCTATACCCCGATTCTCGGTCTCGTCGCTGTGATGGAACTAACGCGTATGGCGGATGCGTCGCTCACGCGCATGGACCGCGTTTTGACCGCCTCTTCCCTTCCCCGCCCGACAAGTCCGCAACAGCCCACAGGCTTTGAGGTAAGTTTCGACAACGTAAGGTTCGGCTACGACTCCGAACGCGACGTTCTCAAGGGGCTCACTTTCACTGTGCCGGAGCGTTCGATGACCGCAATTGTCGGCCTTTCCGGAGCAGGTAAAAGCACCATCCTCAACCTGTTGCCCCGCTTCTGGGACATCACCGAAGGGGCCATTTCTATCGGCAACGCGGATATCCGCTCGCTTGATCCTGATCGTCTCAATCAGCTGATCACGGTTGTGTTTCAGGATGTCTATCTCTTTTCGGGCACCATCTTCGACAATATCGCCTTTGGCCGCAAAGGAGCGACATTGGATGAGGTGAGGGACGCGGCCAATGCCGCGCAAGCAAGCGATTTTATCGAAGCTTTGCCAAATGGCTACATGACCAAGGTTGGAGAAGGGGGAGCGTCCCTTTCTGGTGGAGAGCGGCAGAGAGTCTCCATTGCACGCGCCATTCTCAAGGATGCTCCGATTATCTTGCTGGATGAAGCAACGGCAGCAATCGATCCGTCGAACGAGCGGGCATTACAAGCAGCCCTTGGCAGTCTTGTCGCGAACAAGACCCTGATTGTTGTGGCTCACAGGCTCTCAACCATTCGTGCGGCTAGTCAGATTCTGGTGTTGGATGACGGCACGGTTGTCGAAAAGGGCCAACATGACGATCTTGTCCAAGCCGGTGGGCTCTATAGCAGGTTGTGGAGCCACTGGACAAGTGCTGCAAATTGGAGGATTGGTAGAAAGGCTAGACCTGGCCCCGACATCACATCCTGAGCCAATGAACAGAGAGACCACACCGTGACGGAAAAAGACCCGAGCAACCAAACGGCAAGTGTCGGACGACCCGCTCGCATCACTCGCGACGACATTGCCGCAACCGCGCTGGAAATCGGTCTGGACAAGGTCACCCTTTCGGCAATCGGTTCGGCACTGGGAGTGGACCACTCCTCTCTCTATCGTCACATCAAGAACCGCGACGACATTCTGATCGCCGCGGCCGATCTGGCAGTCTCACAAGCGGATTGGTATATCAAGACCAACAATTGGCGCGCTTTTATAGTCCATGTCGCTGAAGTCTCATGGGCTCTCTACCGGCGCTATCCGGGGCTTGCGACGATCATCCGGAGAATGGACAGCATGCCGCCATCCATTCTTCGGGTCTTTGCCCAAAGCTGTCGAGAACTGGAACAGTTCGGTTTTTCCTTGGCCGATGCTGCATTGCTCGTTGACAGCGTGCTGGATATGACCAGTGACTCCTCTCTGGGCTGGGAGCATATGGCAGAGCCAATCAAGGATGGAATGACGGTGGCTCAGTCTCTGCAAGCCTCCTTAGATGAGTTGGCCAAAGAGACTCCAGATCTCGCCCATCATGTTGAGTTCATCGGTGAAATCATCAATAGCGACCCGCAAAACTGGTGGAAACGAAAGCTGGAGCTACTGCTCGATGGCGCTGAAAAGATGCTTTAAGGGCCTCTGTTGCCAGGCGCCACGCAGAGAGGAAACGACAATTTCAGCGATGCATAGCGTAGGAGAAGGAAGGGCGAATGGTGTTGAAAAAGTCGCTATTGAAGTAATCGCTTGGTCCTGATTCAGTCCTTTTAAGAAAAGGAGGGATTTGCGAATGCCTCTCAGCGATGCAAACGTCGCCTGCCGGCCAGTGGATGGGGCCAAGGCAAGTTGCGCAGGCAGCACTCTTTTATGAGTTTTCGATTGAAGATCACGTTCCTGCTGATCACTTGCTCAGGAAGGTCGATCACTTTCTCGACCTGAGTGAAATCAGATTTTTCCTCGCTCCCTATTACAGCAGCCAGGGCCGCCCTTGGATTGATCCAGAGCTGATGATCCGGATGTTGTTGGTCGGCTACATTATGGGCATTCGCTCCGAGCGGCGTCTTTGCGACGAGGTTCATCTCAACTTGGCTTATCGTTGGTTTTGTCGGTTGGATCTGACGGATCCTGTTCCCGACCATTCGACATTTTCCAAGTACAGACATGGCCTCTTCCGGGATAGTGATCTTTTCCGCCGCCTCTTCGAACTGGTGTTGACCCGCTGCATTGCAGAGGGGCTTGTCGGTGGAGAGGCTTTGGGTGTTGATGCGTCTATCGTGCAAGCTGATGCAAAGCGGCTGAACAAAGTTGAGGCATCAGATTGGACGCCAGAACGGATCACGCGGGCAACAGAAGAATACTTCGAGACCCTTGATGATGCCGCTTTCGGCGCGGCAACGCCCGTGAAGCCAAAGGTGCTATCGCCCGTTGATCCAGCTGCACGCTTTACCGGGGCAAAGAAGGCCTATTCGATCTTCGCCTATTCTACCAACTATCTGGTGGACCTGGATAATGCCGTGATTGTTGACGTTGAAACAACAGCGCCGATCCGGCAGGCGGAAGTCAATGCCGCACTGGATATGGTTGATCGTGTTGAAGAGAAGTTTGGTATATATCCAGAACGCTTTGTCGGTGATGGCGCTTATGGCAATGCCGAAACGCTGGGGTGGCTCGTTCATGAAAAAGGTATCGAACCACATGTTCCGGTTCTTGACAGAACGCTGCGGCTCGACCAGACATTCTCGAGGACCGACTTCAAATTCGACTACGAGAATGACCGATACATTTGCCCTGATGGCAAAGATTTTCTGCCCAGTCGCCGACAGTTCCAGACAATCCGGCCCAAGGCGAAGGACGATGAAAACATCCGATATCGTGCTGCTAAAGCGGATTGTCAAAACTGCGCGTTGAAGTTCCAGATGCTGCCCAAACACTGCCACCCGACACATCACCAGATCGATCCATGAAGGAGCGCGAGACTTCGCTCGAGATTTAGAAGATACGGATGCCTTTATCGCCTCAAGACGCGCAAGGCGCAAAGTGGAGATACTGTTCGCTCACATGAAGAAGATCATGGGGCTGAATAGACTGCGTCTTCGAGGCCCAAATGGCGCAAAAGATGAGTTCACACTGGCAGCCACAGCACAGAACCTGCGCAAGATGGCAAAGTTGCTCCCAACACCGGCATGAGGGAGAGTTCAGCCTCCTAAAATCGCCCTCCGTTTTGCGCTGCAACACATTGTTTTCAACAGAATTGGCGGAAAGCCGTCATTTCCCGAAGTTGCGAACGCTGAGTTTCAGCCCGCCAAAGTTGCTATCCAACAGTTTTTGGGCGTATCCTTACACTGGCTACTGGCTACTGGCTACTGGCTACTGGCTACTGGCTTTGCCTGATTTTCGGCAGATAGCCGCGCGGTATAGCGATCGCGGGAACTCCGGTAAGGCTGTCTTTCATGTTCAGCGCAGCAAACTCCCCGCCCTGACGAGGGTGAGGGGCTCCCAGCTAGGTCTCGCTAGACATCCGAATCTTACCTTTTTTTATGAAGAAGCCGCGCCATCATAGTCTCGTTAATTGCTGCGACGGGAATAACCCTCTGCTCAGGACTTCAGGCGATGTGCGAAGGCGTCGTTTGTAAGGGTCTGGATCCGGTAGATACCGGTGTTTGCAGCGATATAAAGATCCCGTCCATCCTCGCCACCAAAGCACAAGTTGCCCGTCAGTTCAGGCACGTTGATCCTGCCAATCTCTTGCCCAGAGGGATTAAAGACGATCACACCTATCTCGCTTGAAGACCAAACGTTGCCATGCACGTCCACCTTGATACCATCGGGAAAACCTTCTTCGATATGGACAAAAAGCCGCCCATTCTTGCAACGGATCCCATCCTTGACGTCATAGACACAGATGTGGCTGTTGCCGACACCCGGCTGTTTGCGCACCGATGATGAATCCGCGACATAGAAGAGCGATCCATCGGGCGAAAAGGCAAGACCGTTGGGTTCCTCAATGTCGATGACGACGGGGAGAAGGTTCCCAGTTTTCTGATCGAACCGAAAGACATAATGATCACCATATTCTCGTTCTCCCGGATGGCCTTCCCGTTCCTCGATGATGCCATAGGCAGGATCGGTGAACCAGATCGAGCCGTCCGGCGCGATGACCACATCGTTGGGAGAATTGAGACGCACACTGCGCCAGCTGTCGACGATGTTGGAAACGATGCCGTCCCGGTCCCGCTCCATGCGCCTTCGCCCGTGAGAGCATTGCACGACGCTGCCATCAAGATCGAGCGTGCGGCCATTGGTGAATTCAACCCCGGTGGCATAGTCGGCAATGCTATCGGTTGCCGGGTCATATTCGCGGATCCGGTCACCGGGAATATCACTCCAGCGCAAGCGGCTACGGGCCGGGATCCAGAGAGGTCCCTCGGACCAGATGGATCCTGTGGCAACCTGGTCGAGGGCCGCGCTGGGCTCGATGAGACCATCAAGCCCGACCACCCGGTCTTTGAAGGTCGCGATCACGGCGTTTGCTCTTCGAGCTTTCCTTTTGCGGCTTTACCGCCTTCTGCCTCTGGTTCACCCTGTGGCTTTACGGCCTTTGCCCGCGAAGTCAGAATGGGAGCACCGCCGGCAAGGAACAGCACCCCAAGCACAAGGAACCCCTTGAGAACATTCTGTCCGGCAAAACTCCAGCCGATCAGATTGAGGAGGCCATCGAGCAGGATGAAGAACAGCGCCCCGCCCCAGACCCCGGCAGGCACAGCCCGGCCGCCGGTGATGAGCGTGCCACCGATCACGACGACGGCGATGGAATCAAGCAGATAATCGTTTCCGAGTTCCACGTTTGGAGCCGAGAAAGAGGCGCGGAGTGCTCCGGCAAGTCCTGCAAGCATACCGCAGCTGAGATAAACCACCAAAAGAATGTTGGTCGTGCTGATTCCGGCGAATGCTGCCGCACGCCTTGCCTGCCCGAAAGCTAGCATGCGTGTGCCCCATGCGGTGGATCGCAGAACGAAGGAGATGAACAGGGTGAAGATTAGCACCAAGACGGCAAAGGCGGGAATTCCCATGGGTGCCCACCCAAGAAAGGCCTTGAGGGCAGGGTCAGCTGACCCCTGAAAGCCATTTGCCAGAGTCAAAGAGATGGCTGACGCAATGAGGCTAGTAGCAAGCGTCGCCACGATGGGCGGAATACGGATCACCAGAATGGCAAGAACGCTGATCGACGCCATAACGAGGCCCGCGGCCATGGCGGCCAGAAGGCCAAGAACGAAGGATCCCGTCGCATCGCTGACAGCGATCGCTAGCAGCCCGCCAAGGGAAAAGACCTTGGCAACCGAAACGTCGATGTTGCCTGGCCCCGAACTCATCACCAGCATCTGGCCGAGAGCCACAAGTACCAGATAGGGGGCAATGGTGAAGGCGAGTGTCAGGGTCTGGAACCCGCTGCCGCTTGAAACCAACAGGGTAAGAACCAGCACGATAAAGGCGGCGACAAAGGACCATGTCCAAGGCGGTATGGTCATTTCAGAGAGTTTCTTCATTTGACTTTACGCTCCAGAATGAGACGCCCTGCGAGGACCGCTATGACGATAAAGGCTTGCACCGCTGGTTGTAGGTTGGATGACAGTTTCAAAAGCGTGAGCAGAACGGTTAGGAGTCCAAGGGTGATCGCGCCAAAGAGCGTCCCCCAGGCAACCGCCCGGCCGCCGGTGAACATGCCTCCGCCCAGAATCACGGCCGCAATCGTGGTCAGCGTGTAGCCAGGCACAGCGTTCACATCACCGGCCCCAATTTCTGCAGTCAGTGTCACTCCGGCCATGACCCCCAGAACACCAACCGTGGTGTAGGCCAGCATGCGGGTGCCAAGAAGGGTTGCGTTTGACCGTGCTAGCGCCACAGGATTGCTGCCAAGCGCCCGGAACCTGACCCCGAGGCTGGTCTTCTGCATCACAACCCAAGTCAGGGCGGTTGCGACAACCATCGTGATCAGGGGTGTCGGGATGCCAAGCGGGGGAGACCACATTGCGTAGGCAAAAAGCCAATCCGGTGCCATGCCGCCGGGGACGGGTAGAATAAACAGCCCCACTCCGAGCCAGATGAACGAGGCACCAAGGGTTGCTATCAGAGACGGGACGGAGCGCAGCTCGACCAGTGCTCCAAGCAAAGTATAGGCAAGGACGCTGCCTCCAAGCGCCAGCACGCCCAGAAGCGGGGTGTCGCGCAGGAAGGTCGCCGAGATGGCCGTGACCATGCCGACGAAAAAGCCAATCGAAAGATCAATGTCACCGATGCTCATCATAACCATCTGAGACATGGAGGCAATGGCAAGCGCCACGATGGGTGAAAGGATAAGCGTCAACCCTCCTTGCGACCAGATGCGAGGCTGGATTATGCCGCAGACAATCAGGATTGCGAACATTGCTGAAAGGGTGAGCAGGCCGGGCAGCACCCGGCGCAGATAGCCCTTGGGCAGGACCATCCGTTGAGATGTGACAGGTGTTGCGGTCATGCGCGTGCCTCCTCAGCTTCTGCGAATGACATCGCGATAATATGCTCGTCCGTGATGTCGGTGCCCTGCAACTCGCCCGCCACTCGCCCGGCGCGCAAGACGTAGGCCCGATCACAATGCTGCATCTCGGAATTTTCGCTTGAGAACCAGATGATCGTACGGCCCCTCTCGGCTTCGCTGCGGATCAGTTGGTAGAGCTCAGACTTGGTATGGATATCGACGCCCCGGAAGGGATCATCGAGCAGGATTGTGTCAGCTTCGGAGGCAAAGGCTCGGGCGACGATGACCTTCTGCTGATTGCCGCCGGACAGGCCGGTAATCTGGGCTTTTGCACCACCGCGGATCTTCAACATGTCGACCCATTTGGTTACGAGCGCCTTTTCCTTGTCGACCTGCCGAACACCATTTTTGGCCAGCCCCGACTGAGCGGAGATGATCAGGTTGGCGGCCACATCCCAGAGCGGGAAGATGCCAAACCGTTGCCGGTCACCCGGCACATAGGCAATGCCCTTTGCGCTCACGGTCACATCATCGTTGCGTCGCCGCCAAAGTCGGCTCAGAACGTCCTGTTGTCCCTGCCCGACGATTCCAGCAAGGCCGATCACATCGCCTTTCTTGGCGTAGAGCTCGGCTGGCCGTCCATTGACATCCTGCATCGGAACGCGAACCGAGAAGGGCCTGTCATCATCAAGGCTCTGAGTGCGCGATGCTTCCTGAACTTTGGTGACCTCGCCACCCATTGCCATGAACAGATCGCGCTCGGTAACGTCGCGTGCGGTATGGACCGACACGATGGCGCCATCCTTCATGACAGCGACCCGGTCAGAAACCGACAGAATTTCGCTGAGACGATGCGACACCAGAATGATGCCCATGCCCTCTGAGCGTAGCTTGCGCACATAGTCATAGAGATAGTCCACTGCGGAACCGCTGAGAGATTCTGTCGGCTCGTCAAGGATGAGCAAGCTGAGATCATCCGTAATGGTTGCCCGCGAAATCTCGACCATCTGTCGGTCCGCCAAGGGCAGATCATCGACAAAGTCGGTCGCTGCAATGGTGTGATCGGGGAAAATTTCGTCAAGGCGCTCCATCACGAGGTCAGCTGCTGGCTTGTGCCAACGCCATTTCGGCATCCATTGCACGCTTGAAAGCAAGATATTTTCCTTGACCATCAACTCGAGCGCCAGAGAGCCTTCCTGAAACGACATGCGAACGCCGCGGAAACCGTTCTTTTTGCGTTTTGCCTGACCGTTGATTTCGACCACGCCAGACGTGGGGTTTTCAATCCCGCAAAGAGCGCGCATCAAAGTACTTTTACCGGCTCCGTTGTGTCCGACGATGCCAAGGACTTCTCCAGGGGGCATCATAAGGTTGACACCCGACAGGGCGACGGTGGGGCCATAGGTCTTGATCAAATTCTCGACCCGGACCAAGAGTTTTTTGGCATTTGTGTTGTTCGCCATCTTCACCATCTTCATCACAATCAATGAGTGAGTGCGACTGGCACACGCATCGGCGCCAGTCGCATCTACAGTGCTGCGGGGCTTTTTAGTTTCTGACTGGAACCGGTGGCAGCGGTGCGTCTTTGACCGTGCCTTCAATGTTGGCTTTCAACTGGGCATCAACCAGTTCCTTGGTCCACTGCCAGGCGGCGATCTCGTCATCATCGACCACCTTGATCCATTCGTCGCGCGCTTCGTCACTCACGACAACGGGTGGGAAGATGGTGGTGCGAGGCACTTTCTGGCCATGATAGATGTTGATGGCTGTGAAGAGGGCTGCAACGCCCTGGCCCGGATCGGACATGACAGCGACTGATCCAGATGCTCCGTTGCCTTCACCCCAGAACTTGAGCGCGCGGCCACTTGGTGCAAAGGCTACGACCGGGGCTTCGCGCCCTGCGGTCTGAAAGGCCTGAATAGTCCCGAGACCTTCGCCACAGCCGACAACACCGTCTACTTCGGGAAGGCTGGCGATGGTCCCAAGGAGCGCTTCCTGTGCCTTGGCGCTGTCGCAGAAGGTGAAGAGTTCCGCGACGACATTCACGTCAGGATTGTCCTTGAACATCTGGGACTGGACTTTATACATCTCGATTTCGGGAGGCGAGCCCTGAACTCCGCGGGCGAGCACGACGTTGCCCTTGCCGCCGATGCCATCGATGATGGCCTGAGTGGACAGGCGGGCCCAGTCACTGAAACTGTTGGTGACCACATAGGCACATTCAAGGTCGGTCGAGCTGTCAAACACCGCAACGACGGTGCCCTGATTGCAGGCCTGCTGTAGCGTCGGGTTGAGAGCGGTCGGGGAAGCCGGGTTCACCAGCAGGATATCTGGCTGGTCGAGAAGCAATGCCTTCAGCTGAGCGATCTGCTCGGTTGCCGAGTTCTCTCCGGGTGCGTTGGAAATCTGGAATGATTTGATCAATCCGTCTTTCTCTGCCTGTGTCGCCGCTTCCTCAAACGCGGTTATCATCGAACGGCGCCAGGCATTGCCAAGAAAGGCGTTGCTGAGGGCGACGGTCGGCGCAGGCTTCTGGTCAGCAGCAAAGGACAGGGTTGGCGAAAGCGCGCCTGCCGCGAGAAGTGCAACAAGCGCTGCACCCTTGGTTAGAGATTTAAACATTGCAAACATCCTCCAATTTTTCGCAAAGTTTCTTACCTGAGATTTCACTCTAAAAGCGAGAAAATCCTCATTCTAAAGGCAATCTAGTCCTTTCCCACGGGACCAGGCAGGCCCAAAGTCCTTTATCTGGCGCGGAACATCACAGCTTCTATTGCGGTAGTCCGCAAGATCTTGACGCGAGGCGCAGGTTCTATTCGGTTCGTGTCTCTCCGCAAGTCCTGTCTCTACTTATTCGTTGTCACAAAAGCGATTGCGAAGGGTTTCAGATCAATCTTGTGTCCTTTTTCCGCCTCGGATCGTTGCAACCAGTCGGCATCACTCACGGCCTCGTCGAAGCTGTTAGCGTCAAGAATCCGGAACTGGCCCGCATGCTCAAACTCCACACTCCGAGACCGGCTGGAAAGGTTGGCGATCATCAAGTGGTCCTCATTGCGGCAATCCGCTCCATAGCCAACAAGTCCTTCGCCCAGACCTGAAAGAAGCAGACGGTCTTGATCCTTGAGACCAGCTGCAAAGCGGATGACATGAAAGATCGGATAGACCGCGCCGAGGCCATCGTCATAACCGGACTGCGTATACGGCTGCCGCTGATAGGCCATACCGAATGGGCCGACCGGGGCAGAAAGGCACAGGGCCTTTACGCCGGACTGCGCCGTGGCGGCGAGGGCGCCGACGGCCCATGCAGCCCCAAACAGCCCGCGATGGCGGGGATCTTCCCGGGCCATGGTCTCGCGGATCTGGGCCGGGTTCTCAGCAATTGACTCGCCATAAGGGTTCGAGCGCATGGCGATTGAGACGAGCCCCAGCCGATAGGCACTGCCATCTCCGATGCGTTCTGCGCTGCGGAAAATCTGGGGCAGGGCTTCGAGTGTCTCGATGACGGATATGTCGTCACTGGCATGGACAATGGCCGTGCTGCCATGGGTGACGTAATCACAGATCTTAGGATCTGGCCGACAGCGGTTCATTTCCGTGAAGTTGGTTAGCATGCCTCCGCCGATGGCAGCTTTGGGGAAAGCTGCCCGAACCATTGGCAGGATGTCGTTGGGGGTCGGGCCAGAGGGCCATGGGCCGCTCGGCTGATGGCTGGAAAGATAGGCGCGCGGTATGGCAATGACGTGAGACGGATCGATGCCCTTTGCCTCCAGTTTTGCCGCAACGGCCTGCAATGCAGTTTCATCCAGCTCGTCCGCGTCAAGAATATTCTCGATATCGATGGCCGCACCAAGGTCTGTTGCGAGCGCCGATACATAAGCGAGATAGGCATCACTGGAATGGGATGCGTAGCGAACCAGGATATGAGAGGCCCCGCATTTGCGCACCGCCTCAAGAGCGCAAGGCTCGGCTTCCCATCCTTCCTCCAGTGCAATCCCGATTGCCGGTGTAGCGCGAGCGGTTCTCTCGATTGATACCGCCCCGGAGGCCGCATTCGCGGAGGTCCGTTTCGGCTTCCCTTTCATCTTGATCCGTATGGTTTGCGTGATCGCGTGGTCAAGCGCATATGTGAAGGGGTGCTTGAGCGGGACGCAATAGGTCTTGAAAGAAGCGTCGGACCAGTTGCGCTGGTCTTCCATCTCGAAAACCTCGCCTTCAAAAGCAATGTCGACTTCAACTGACCCCACATCATAGGCGAGCCCAGCGATATCCATCAGGGGCTGACTGGGCGAGATGTCCTGCGGGAAGCTCAGCTGTTCCTCAGAGCCATCTGGATGGGTGAGGCGCACCGGCGCGCCAGCGAGGTCACTGATCGGATGCAGGATCGTCAGGCCCGCCCGGTTGGTAGTGAAGTCGCCACTGACCGGGGTCAGCGTCAACTGCGCGATCATCTCGCCATCTGCGGACGCCTCGAAATACATTTCGCTAAAGAGCCGACCATCGTCAATTGACTGCATCAATTGGCCGGAGACCTTGTCGTCCGACTCGACGAGATTGACGTCGACAATCTCCGGAGAATAGGTGCCCCAGCTGGTATCCCGGATTGGCCAGGCAATGGCTCGGACGATCTCCACGCCATGCCACTCGATCTGCCGGATTGCGGCGTCCGAATAGAGAAAGGACAGAGGCCCTTTCTCTATGCGGCGCAAGAGCTTGGGAGGCTCAGAAGTTCCATAGGTCCGGCACAGATCATGAGCATCCAAATCATTGCGCCGCAATGAGGTATGTTGAGCATCGGTTTTGGTATTTGCTTGACACATGACTTGATCCAACAGCACATCATTGCGCAAAGATGGGCCCACCATCTGGAATCCTTCATCAGCAAGGTTAAGCCCCCGGGGGGCTTATCGATATGTGCAGATACCGCTTCGCTCTTCAGTGAAGCGCGGCACTCGTTGCGGATATCCGCAAAAGATGGTGCGGATCATTTCGGTAAAGCTTGTTGAAATCTCTTGGCGAACGACATGCCGTGGCATAGCGTAGAACCCGGAGGCCCCAAGAGCATGAGCAGACGTGAGATAAGAGAGTTAGACCATTATCTGGCGATCTCTCGAGCCATAGCCGGAGAGCTGGACTTTCAAAAAGCACTCAACCGAATTGCCGGCGCGGTCAAATCAAAGCTCCTCGACTATAATCATCTCGATGTTGCGGTCATCGTATCAGACGACAAATCCAAGCATTTCGCCGTGGAAACGGGCGTAGAGACGATATGGAACCGCAATGGCAAGGAACGCCCCAATGCTCTCGCACCTGTGCGTCAGTTGCTCGCGGGAGAGAGTGCGCTTCTTGTGACCGGGGACGCCTGGGAAGATCCTCGCTTTCATTTTGACGGTGCTGATGATGCTCCGATCTTCGACGCCAATCTGCGCAGTCGAATCCATGTACCCATGGTGGTACATGGCGGCGTGATTGGGGTCATCAGTTTCTCCTCGCACGAACGCAATGCCTATAATGATGAAGACGCCCGGATCGCGCAGAATATTGCCGATCTGATTGCGCCTTACTTTTACGCGCTCAACATGTCGGACCGGGCCAAAAGTTCGGAGCGTGCGGAGGGGGCCGCGCTCGGCCGGGAGAAAAATCTCAGGATCGGCGCCCAGAATCTCACCGAAGCAATGGAAGCGGAACGGCAACGTCTCGGCATGGAACTGCATGATCAAACCCTTGCAGATCTGTCGGCCATCTACCGGCAGATTTCCCGCATCGCTGACGACGGCGTCTGCACAAAGAGCGAATTGGTCGACTTGTCCAACTCCATTTCCCGCTGCACCAACGAGCTGCGCAAGATTATCGAAAATGCAAAGCCGGGGGTTCTTGACCTTTTCGGCGTGACTCAAGCCATTGAAGCGCAACTTACCCGATCCACTCAAGGGGCAAAACGTTTCATCGCGACATCCGTGCTCAATCAAACCGGAAAACTGCTCGACCAGGCCGAATATGGTTTGCAGCTTGCCACCTTCCGCATCGTTCAGGAAGCAGTGACCAACGCGGTCAAGCATTCGGGTTGCAGCGCAATCGAGATTGCCATCACCCAGTCGGACGAGGAAGTCAACATTACAGTTTCAAACGATGGCATATCTCCCCCGGATGGCTGGCGACGTTCCAGCCGTGGGGTTGATAATATGCGTGTTCGAGCATCCCTGATCGGGGCAACTCTGGACTTTGAACGCAATCCAACCAGCGTCGGCAGCCGGACGATCCTAAGGATACCGAGAGCAACGATCAGCATTGCAGAAACCAGCGTCCCCCAACCATCCGAGCCCAGACCTGAGGAGACCGTATGAATATTTTGATTGCGGAAGATGATCCGCTGCATCGGTCTTTCCTGTTGGAGACCGTTCGCCGCTATCTACCCGATTGCGATCATGTCTATGAAGCGGATGGCGGACAGGCTGCCGTCGACATCGCCCGGACCCATGATGTTGATGGAGTGGTGATGGACGTGCAGATGCCAGAGGTGAGCGGCATTACTGCGGCCTCTCGGATCTGGGAAAAACACGCCGACATGCGAATTCTTTTCTGGTCCAATTATTCAGACGAGGCCTATGTTCGGGGGATTTCGCGCATCGTACCAAGACAAGCAGTCTATGGCTACGTGCTTAAAACGGCGTCAGCCCAGAGACTTGGCCATGCCATCATCGGCATTTTTGTTGAAGATCAGTGCATCGTTGACCGCGAGGTGCGCGGTGTACAGGAGCGGGCACTCGACGTGCATCAGGGCTTGTCCAACACCGAGTTTGAAGTACTGCTCGATATTGCGGTGGGTCTGACAGACAAATCCATTTCGCAACGGCGGGGCATTTCCACCCGCTCTGTTCAGGGCCGCCTCAAGCAGCTGTACCAGAAGCTTGGTGTCGAACAAGCCAACCCCAATGAGGACACGCCGCTCTTCAACTCGCGCACTCGGGCAGTGGCCATAGCCTTTTATCGGGGACTTCTGAATGACGAAGAACTTTCACTCGCCGAGACGAGCTTGGAAAAATGGCGGGAATAGCCCGAACATTTGCCTAAACCCACCCAGCCTAATTTCATAACACTACCGATACGTTGTGACGTCGTAAATGTAGATTATTGCGTTAATTACGCCAAAGCCTCCAGCAACATGAACTGTCCGCCAATTAAAAATGGTGCGCTTCAATCGAATGTCAGGAATGGGGAAGCTGGCTTCTTCGAAGTCGCCCCTGTTGAAGGTCTCCAAAGGTCCGCTTCTGATCCCTCATCTCTCCCCCCCTACCCTCCTCGCCACAAAAATTCCCCGAAATGACCCAATTTCACAGACCATTGCCGCCGCAATCGCTGTTCAGACTGGAGTGAGGATAAAGAGCGACTGACCCGACTGAGGAGACATTGATGACCCTAGCCTATGAAGATCTGAAAAAGGCCGACCTTCCCATAGGTCCGTTCCCATCTCCTTATGGCAGCGAGCCGGAAGGCAATCTGTTCGAAAGTCTGGTGAACAGCCAGTTGCATGGCGAGGTCTACACCTCAGGTGTGGTTCGCCTGCCCAAAGGCGCCATGCTGGAGTTGCGGCTTCTCGACATATCGCTGGGTGACTGCCGCTCTGTCACGCTTTCAAAACGCACCATTCTCAAGGCAAAACGCCTGCCCATGCGGTTCGGCATCCCCTATGACAGGGAGGAGATCAGGCGCGCCCACACCTATTCCATCTCGGGCACCATCCATGCGGACGGGCGCTTGCTCTATGCCAACCGCACGGCCCATCTGGTCTTCACGGACTCCAATTTCTCCTTCGTCCGCCTCTGCCTGACCCCGGTTGACTAAGGTGCATCGATTGATTGGGGCGAAAGGGGCAGCAAAACGCCCGGCCGCGTTTCAAAACGACCGGGCGCTGATGATGCTCTGACGAACGGGCAATGCACGCGCTCTAGAATTTGAGGGCGCTGTTGACCTGATCGATTTTCTTGTTGTCCATCACGGCAAGCTCATTCTTCAGATACGAGCCCTTGAACATGGCGACGCGGATCGTGTAGCCATTGCCGTTCGGTGACACATCGGCCTTGTAGAACAGAGAACAGGTATCAAGCGTCGTCTTGAGCCAGTCGGAATTGGATTGTGCTCTATTGCGCACGATCTCGAGCCGCTCCTCGAAAGACACGACATTATCGATATCGGCCATTTCCATGGCACAGCTGGCGTTGTCACTGATCACCTTATTCGGCGCAGCCGTCAGTTCGGGATAGGAATCAGCAAGCTTGTTCTCGATGACGGATTGATCCACATCGACCGCCAGCTTGGTTTCCAGATCCATCATGTAGATCGGCTGACTTTCGACACCCATACCCCGCGCCAGCTTGAGACGGCGGGAAACACCGTTGTCATCACTCGTGCAGGTGATGAACTCGCCTTCACCAGTGCAAAGATTGAAGCCATTCTTGTCCAGCACATCCTTGGCCGACGGATAGCTCTGACCGAGCTGAATGCCAAAGAAGCCGGGATTGCCATTGGCAAATTTAAGAGACGTATTGGCGGCCGACATTGGCTCACCCTCGGGGCTGTCATCCACCATCGTATCGATGCCCTGATCGACAGAGACTTCCTGCACATCCACGTCCGGATCGCCGAACATCTCGTTCTCATTGGCAGCATTGTAGGACGTGGTCTGCCCCTGACCGCTGGTGACCCCGAAATGCTGATTTTCAAACGCGGCAGAGAACAGAATACCGGTCTGTTCCGGCGTCAGATAGCCATTGGGCGCATAGCCTGCATCAGACTGAAAGCGTGAGATGGCAGTCTTTGAGCGACGCCCCAGCACCCCATCAGCAACCCCGGCATTGTACCCCAGATAATTGAGGCGGTTCTGCACCTCGCGGTTGTTCTGCCGCTGAGCAGCACTGAGCGAATGACGGTGCCGTTTTGTGGTCCGACGATGCTTTTTCTTGTTCGCATTGCCAGCAATGAACCCAACGGCCCCGCCGATCAACGCCCCTGCGACGAATTCACCACCGTCCGCACGCACCTGACTGCTGATGCTCGTCATGATGAACCCAACAACAATTGCCGATATAAAGAAATTTCTTTTCATATGCCTTCTCCTGCCCGTGTCCCAACCTCATCGAGAATACCAAGTTGACCCATCAAGGCACAACAATACAAGTATTGTAGCAAATGATACCGCATTTTGCTCAATTTTATTCTTTTGTCCTTAACCAGAAAAATACCCGTCGCCATCGCAACGGGTATTGATACAGATTTGCCAAGTTTTTGGCAGAGACAAAAAAGGACGGCAACAGGTCAGAAGTACATCTCCGAACCATGTGAACGGGTTTCGGCCAGAAGATACACGCCAAAACAAAGACTTGAGCAAAAGGCTCTAGCCCTCGACGCGGCGAAGTCCTTTCAGGTCGCGCACGGCTCCCTTGTCCGCCGAAGTTGCCATCAGTCCGTAAGCTTCCAGCGAGCGCGACACGATACGGTCGCGTTTTTCTTCCGGCTTCCAGGCAGCATCGCCCTTGGCCACCATCACGGCCCGGCGGGACTCAAGATCCGCATCACTGACGGCAACATTGATGGAACGGTTCGGGATGTCGATTTCGACCGTATCGCCTTCTTCGATCAGACCAATCGCGCCGCCTGATGCGGCTTCTGGCGACACATGCCCGATGGACAGGCCGGACGTGCCGCCCGAGAACCGACCATCGGTGATGAGAGCGCATTCCTTGCCAAGACCCATGGCCTTGAGATAGGAGGTCGGATAGAGCATTTCCTGCATACCCGGACCGCCACGTGGCCCTTCATAGCGGATGACGACCACATCCCCTGCAACCACCTTCTTGGTGGTGATCGCCTTGACCGCAGCATCCTGACTTTCAAAGATCCGGGCCGGACCTGAGAATTTGAGGATACTCTCGTCAACGCCAGCGGTCTTCACGATGCAGCCATCTAGTGCAATGTTGCCGGACAGGACAGCAAGCCCGCCATCCTGACTGTAGGCGTTTTCCTTGTTGCGGATACAGCCGGTCTCCCGGTTCCTGTCGAGCTCGGCAAAGCGCTTGGCCTGAGAGAAGGCTTCCGTGGTGCGTACGCCGCCGGGCGCGGCCTTGTAGAGATCCTCAACCTGTTTGGAAGGCGAGCGCATGATGTCATAGGTATCGATAGCCTCACCAAGGGTCGGAAGATGAACCGTGCTGCAATCGCGATGAATGAGACCAGCCCGGTCAAGCTCGCCCAGAATGCCGAAGATGCCACCAGCCTGATGGCAGTTTTCGATGTGATACTTTTGCGTCATCGGTGCCAGTTTGCAAACCGACGGCACATTGCGCGACAGACGGTCGATATCGGACATGGTGAAATTGACTTCGCCCTCAAGCGCAATCGCCAACAGATGCAGAACCGTGTTGGTCGACCCGCCCATGGCGATGTCGAGGGTCATGGCATTCTCAAACGCCTCGAAGGTGGCAATGTTGCGCGGCAGAACGCTTTCGTCTTCCTCGACATAGTAACGCTTGCATAGCTCGACGGACGTTCTGGCCGCTTCAAGGAACAGTTCCTTGCGGTCAGCATGGGTGGCAACGATGGTGCCGTTACCCGGCAGAGCAATCCCCAGAGCTTCGGCAAGGCAGTTCATGGAGTTGGCCGTGAACATGCCCGAACAGGACCCACAGGTCGGACAGGCCGCTTCTTCCACCTTGGCAACCATCTCGTCACTGACGTTCGGATCGGTGCCCATAACAATGGCATCAACCAGATCAAGCCCGTGATCAATCCCTTCGCTGCGGCCTGCTTCCATCGGCCCGCCGGAGACGAAAACCGCAGGAATGTTGAGGCGCATAGCGGCCATCATCATGCCCGGTGTGATCTTGTCGCAGTTGGAAATGCACACGAGCGCATCGGCACAATGGGCATTGGCCATATATTCAACGGAATCTGCGATGATCTCGCGAGATGGCAGCGAATAGAGCATCCCGTCGTGGCCCATGGCAATGCCGTCATCAACCGCTATGGTGTTGAATTCCTTGGCGATACCACCCGCAGCCTCGATTTCGCGGGCAACCATCTGGCCCAGATCCTTCAGGTGCACATGGCCGGGTACAAACTGGGTAAAGGAGTTCACCACCGCGATAATCGGCTTGCCAAAGTCCTTGTTGCCAACACCGGTCGCGCGCCATAGAGCGCGGGCGCCCGCCATGTTGCGGCCATGGGTCGAAGTCTTGGAACGATAATCTGGCATGGTAAATCCTTTGAGGGAAAGTCTGGTCGGTCGGTCAAACCAATATTTCGTCCGGCGCTCTTCATCCGATGAGGCGGACATGAGCACAGGGTCCGACCCTGTTTAAACCATCAGGCGAAGTCCTGACAATACCATTTCTTTCAAAATTTGCATGATATACGCACAAAACGAAAAGGCGCGAACACAAAAAGCTGAACCAAATGGCTGAGCAGACAAAAAGGACAGCGACCGGAAAGCCGCTGCCCTTTTTGTCTTCAACCACACAGCTTGAGCAAAGAGGCTTGAAGAGCCTAGAGCTCAAAATCCTCACCATAGCCGAACTTTTCGGTGACATAGTCGATGTCCTTGTCACCGCGACCGGACAGATTGACCAGAATGGCTTCACCCGGCAGTTCCTTGGCCATCTTCATGGCATAGGCCACCGCGTGTGAGCTTTCGAGCGCGGGGATGATGCCCTCATATTTACTGAGCGCAAAGAAGGCATCGAGCGTTTCCTGATCGCTGGCCGAGCCGTAGGCTACCTTGCCGATGGACGAAAGGTAAGAATGCTCGGGACCAACGCCGGGATAGTCAAGGCCGGATGCAATCGAATGCACCGGTGCCGGGTTGCCGTCTTCATCGGAGAGCAACATGCACTTGAAGCCGTGGATCATGCCCGGCTTGCCGTAGGTGATGGTCGCAGCATGCTTGCCAAGCTCGGTCCCCGAGCCATGCGGCTCGACACCATGAAGCTTTACCGCATCGTTATCAAGGAAGCCCGAGAAGATGCCCATGGCGTTTGATCCACCGCCAACGCAGGCAACCACGTGATCCGGATCGTTGCCGGTCATTGCCGCAAACTGGTCGCGCGCCTCAAAGCCGACCACCGACTGGAAGTCGCGCACCATTTTGGGGAAGGGGTGCGGTCCAACCACGGAACCAATGGCATAGATCGCGGAATCGGCCTGTCCCAGATAGGACTGGAACGCGCTGTCCACGGCTTCCTTGAGGGTCTTGGCGCCAAAGCTGACCGGAACCACCTCAGCCCCGAGAAGCTTCATGCGGATCACGTTGGGATGCTCCTTCGCGATATCCACTTCGCCCATGTGAATCTCGCACTCCATCCCGAAGTAGGAGGCAGCGGTTGCCAGTGCAACGCCGTGCTGGCCAGCGCCAGTCTCGGCGATCAGCTTCTTCTTGCCCATGAACTTGGCGAGCAGCGCCTCGCCCATGCAGTGGTTGAGCTTGTGTGCCCCGGTGTGATTGAGATCTTCGCGCTTGAGATAGATCTGGGCACCGCCCAGTTTTTCCGAAATATTCTTGGCATGTTGCACCGGGGTCGGGCGTCCCTGAAAATGCTCTCGAATATACCGCAATTCATTGATATATGAGGCGTCGACCGCAAGGCGCTCGTAGGCTTGGGCGATTTCCTTGAAGTGCGGCTCAAGCTCGGGCGGCAGAAATGCCCCGCCAAATTCGCCAAAATATCCATCCTTGCTCGGGAATTGTTTTAAATAGCCCATTGAGAACCTCCGGTGACCTGTCTTACTCTTGTTGTGATTTTCGAGTGTAGTTTTCGAGACTGAAAAGTTGGTCATGTCTGGACATGACCAGCCAAAAATAGCCAACTTTGGGGCCGCTGAACAGAGTTCGTCGTCAAGAGCGAACCGCATTATTGTCACCAAGGGAAAAGACATTGATCTCAATTGCGTTTCGAGTTGAGTTTTCCCTTGCAACAGTTGGCTTGTTCCGCCATATGCACACCTTTGAACAGGGTGCGAATGCATCCGATTGGACCGGCTTGATAGGCCGGATTGACTAGAGGGAATACGCGTGAGCTTCATCGAAGAAGAGGCACCCGGAGCCATCTACGGAATTGAGCGCTGGGGCGAAGGCCGTTTTACGGTTCTCGACAATGGCAACATCGGGCTGATCACCAACCACGAAAAGGGTGAAGCGACGACCGATCTGACGTCCATACTGCACTCGCTGGAGGAACGGGGCATTGCCTCGCCGATCCTGTTGCGCGTCGCCAACAGTCTCAAGAACCAGATCGAACGGATCAACAACAGTTTCCGCACGGCCATCAATGAGCTGGAGTACAAGAACGACTATCGTGGCGTCTTTCCAGTCAAGGTCAACCAGCAGGCCCACGTGATCGAGAAAATCGTCGAATATGGCTCACCCCATCATTTCGGTCTCGAAGTCGGCTCCAAACCGGAGCTCATCATTGCCCTTGGCCAGCGCCTTTCGCGCGAAGCCCTGTTGATCTGCAACGGCATCAAGGACAGCGAGTTCATCAATCTCGCCCTGTTGTCCAACAATCTCGGCTTCAACACGATCATTGTTCTGGAGAGTACCTCGGAGCTCGATCTGGTGCTTGAGCAATCCAAAAAGCTCAATATCAGGCCACAGCTGGGCATCCGCATCAAGCTCAACAACCGCATCACGGGCAACTGGGCCTCCTCGTCCGGGGACCGTTCAGCCTTTGGCTTGTCTGCACCCGATGTGCTGCATGTGATCGACCGCCTCAGGGACGAAGGATTCCTTGATTGTCTGCAATTGCAGCATTTCCATCTGGGCAGTCAGGTGCCGGACATTCTTGATGTCCGCCGTTCGACCGCAGAGGCCTGCCGCTTCTTTGTCGAACTGCGCAAGGAAGGGGCGCCGCTCAGTTATATCGATCTGGGCGGTGGTCTGGGCATCGACTATACCGGCGAGCACAAGTCGACCGAAAACTCCATCAACTACACCATCGACGAATATTGCTGGAACATCGTCGAAGCGGTGAAGAACACCATGGACGATGCCGGCGAGACACATCCGACCATTGTCACCGAAAGTGGCCGCGCGACTGTTGCCTACAGCTCCATGCTGTTGTTCAACATTCTCGATGTGACCCATTTCGATGAAGCGGACGATGTCGAAGTGACCGACGATGATAGCCGTTCCCTGCGCGACATGCGCGACGTGGAAAACTATCTTACGGCTTCGCGCCTGCAGGAATGTCTCAACGATGTCACCTTCTACCGCGATGAAGTCCGGCGCAATTTCGGACGGGGTGAAGTCGGGCTGCGCGATCTGGCAAAAGCGGAGAAACTCTATCTCAACCTGATCAATCGCATGCGCAAGGCGGCTGAGACCGATGAGTGGATATCCGAAGACGTGCTGACCGCTCTTGATTCCACTGCCGACATCTACCACGCCAACTTTTCGCTGTTCCAGTCTCTGCCCGACGTCTGGGCCATTGACCAGTTGCACCCGATCATCCCGATCCAGCGCCTGAATGAAACCCCGACCCGCCGCGCTATCCTGTCGGACATCACCTGCGACAGCGACGGCAAGGTTGACAGGTTCGTGCTGACCGACGGGATCTCCCAATCGCTACCGGTGCATGAACTGTCAAAGGACGAGCAATATTATCTGGCCGTCTTCTTTGTCGGTGCCTATCAGGAAACGCTGGGTGACTTGCACAACCTGTTCGGCGACACCAATGTGGCAACCATTGAGATCGCAGACAGTGGCGACTTCAACCTTATTCATGAGGTCGAGGGGGATACCATTGCCGAGGTTCTACGTTATGTTGAATATGACCCGCTGGCTTTGTCCAACAACTTCAAGGCCATGGTTGAGGAGGCCGTTTCACGCAAAGCGCTGACCCTCAAGGAGCGCAAGACCATGATGAACGCTTTCAAGGAAAGCCTGAACGGCTACACCTATTTCGAACACTGACATCAGGGGCAATGAATGCCAAGACTGCAAACACCCGATGAACGACACCTCGCCTGGCACGAATGGGGCAAGGAAGACGGCGCGCCCGTCCTCTATTGCCCCGGCGCCGGGATGGCCGGTCTGTTGCCATTTGGCGAGGATGTTTGCTCTGCGCAAGGCCTCAGGATGATCTCGGTGGATCGTCCCGGGCTTGGCGGGTCCGACCCGGACGAAGGCAAGAGCTTTACTTCGTGGCAAAGTGACATTGCGCACCTGCTCGATCATCTTGGTGTATCCAGCGTCAAGACCATCGGCTTTTCGCAAGGCGCCCCGTTTGCCTTGGCGCTGGGCGCGGCTGGCATCGCGTCGTCCGTCACGATCGTCTCCGGGCAGGATGAATTGTCTCACCCGAAGGTCATAAGCCAGTTGCCCGCCCCCGTGGCATCCATGGTGGATCTGGCGACGAACAAGCCCGATGCACTTCAGGATGAAATCGAAAAATCTGCGACCCCGGACTGGCTGATGCAAATGATCGAGACCATGAGCAGCGATCAGGATCGCGCCTTCTACATGGCTCCCGATTTTGCCCCCCGCTATCGTCAATCCCTTGAGGATGGCTTTTGTCAGGGCCCTGTCGGCTATGCGCAAGACACGGTCCTTGCAATGGCACCATGGACCTTCGATGTCGAAGAGATGCCCTGCCCGGTTCAGCTCTGGTATGGCCTGCGCGACATCAGCCCGGTTCACGCACCCGATTTCGGGGAAACGCTGGCGGAGCGCCTGCCGTCCGCAACGCTTAGCAGAATTCCCTCCGAGGGAAGTGCAATTCTCTGGACGCGGTCAGAAGAGATTCTGTCTGCTCTCTAGAAATCAAAAACAAGAACAATCCGCTCTCGACTGTTGTTGTTGAGCGTCCTGCGACACAGGCTGCAAAGGCCCTTTCAGGAGAAGGAACACTGAGATGAACAAGATTCTGGTTATCGGCGCTGGTGGCGTCGGCTCTGTCGTGGTCCACAAGATGGCCCAGCTCTCCGAGCTGTTCGGCGACATCACGCTGGCCTCACGCCGCAAGTTCAAATGCGACGAAATCGCAGCCTCCGTTAAGGAACGCACCGGCGTCACCATCAAGACTGCCGAAGTCGATGCCGACGATGTCGAAGCAACCGCGGCCCTCATCGATACTCTTGGCGTTTCGCTGGTGGTCAACGTGGCCCTGCCCTATCAGGACCTCAACATCATGGATGCGTGCCTCAAATCCGGCGTCAACTATCTCGACACGGCCAACTATGAGCCGCGCGACGTTGCAAAATTCGAATATAGCTGGCAGTGGGCCTACCAGCAGCGCTTCGAGGAAGCAGGCCTGATGGCCCTGCTCGGCTCGGGCTTTGATCCCGGCGTGACCAATGTCTACACCGCCCATGCCAAGAAGCATCTGCTTGACCGCATCGAAACCCTCGACATTCTCGACTGCAATGGCGGCGACCATGGCCAGCATTTTGCCACCAACTTCAACCCGGAAATCAACATCCGCGAAGTAACGGCCCCGGTGCATCACTGGGAAAATGGCGAATGGGTGACGACCCCGGCCATGTCCAACAAACAGCCCTATGACTTCCCCGCCGTTGGCGAGAAGAACATGTACCAGATGTACCACGAGGAGCTGGAAAGCATCGTCAAGCATCTGCCCGAGATCAAGCGCGCCCGCTTCTGGATGACCTTTGGCGATGCCTATATCAAACATTTGGAAGTGCTGCAGAATGTCGGCATGACCCGCATTGATCCGGTCATCTATGAGGGCAAGGAAATCATCCCGCTGCAGTTTTTGAAGGCTGTCCTGCCCAACCCCGGCGATCTGGGAAAAACCACCAAAGGCAAGACCTGCATCGGCAACATCATGACCGGTGAGAAAGACGGCAAGGACAAAACCGTCTATGTCTACAACATTTGCGATCATGAAGAATGCTTCGCCGAGGTTGGCTCGCAGGCGGTGTCCTACACCACCGGTGTGCCTGCCATGATCGGTGCAGCCTTGATGCTCAAGGGCGACTGGTCCGGCAAAGGCGTCTTCAACATGGAACAGATGGATCCTGATCCCTTCATGGACATGCTCAACAAGCACGGCCTGCCATGGCAAGCCGTCGATCTCGACAAGCCGCTCGACTTCTAAAAGCGTTTGTTCTGCAAACGCGACATGATGGCACCACACAAAGACCATCGTGAACCAAACACGAAAGCCCCCTTCTCGGGGGCTTCCCAATCTGATTTGCCCCTTTGCGACCCGACCCGGGAGTTGTTCAATGACCGATGCGCCCATCATGGAAACACAGGCAGGGGATGCCGGTGCCTTCAAGGACTTCGACCTTGCCCGCGTTCCCTCCCCCTGCTTTGTCATCGACAAGGCCGCGATCCGGCGCAACCTGTCCATCCTGTCGCAAGTCGGCAAGGACGCAGACGTCAAGGTGCTGTTGGCCCTCAAGGCCTTTTCCTGCTGGTCGCTCGGCGATCTGATCGCTGAGTATCTCGACGGCACCTGCGCCTCGGGCCTGTGGGAGGCAAAGCTGGCGCGCGAGAAATTCGGCGGAGAGCTTGCGACCTATTCCGCTGGCTTCAAGGCCGATGAACTGCCAGAGATCCTTGAGCTGTCCGACCATCTGATCTTCAACAGCCCGGCCCAGCTTGCCCGCTTCGCCCCGCTCATTGAGGCCGCACGCAAATGGGGCTACGCGCCCGATTTCGGCTTGCGCATCAACCCCGAGCATTCCGAAGGCTCGATCCCCAAATATGATCCTTGCGCCGCCGGCTCTCGCCTCGGCACCCCGATCAGTCAACTGACCGATGCGGATATCGACGCCATCTCTGGTCTGCATATGCATACCCTGTGTGAACAGGATTTCCTGCCGCTCAAACGCACCTTCGAGGCAATTGAGGACAAGATTGCGCCTTGGCTGAAAAAACTGAAGTGGCTCAACTTCGGCGGTGGGCACCACATCACCCGCCCCGACTATCAACGCGACGAGCTTGTCGCTTTCCTCAAGACAATCAAGCAGAAATACGACATCGAGATCTACCTCGAGCCGGGTGAGGCGGTCGCGCTTGATGCCGGAATTCTTGTCGGCGAAGTGCTCGATGTGGCCCGCAATGGCGAGGTGGATTTGGCCATCATGGACATCTCGGCCACCTGCCACATGCCCGATGTGATCGAAGCCCCCTACCGTCCGGCCCTGCTTGGCGAACCCGATGACGGAGCCGATCAGAGCAAGGTCTTGCGTCTGGGTGGTCCATCCTGCCTTGCAGGCGACGTCATTGGCGATTATCGCTTTAAAGACACGCCCGAGATCGGCCAGCGCATTGCATTTCTCGATCAAGCCCACTATTCCATGGTCAAGACCAACACCTTCAATGGTGTGAGACTGCCCTCGATTGCCCTTTGGGATTCCGAAAGCGATGAACTAGAGATCATCCGCCGCTTCCCCTACGAAGAGTTTCGCGACAGACTATCCTAGTCTTGCATTCACGCTGCGCCATTCGCACCCATCCAAGCTGAGGCCGATGCCTCGATCCGTCAGAAAGAGACACCCAATGGCCGATTATTCCTATCCCGCCTTTCTTGCCTCCGAGCTGACCGAAACCGAGAGCAATGCGGATACCGCGCTTTTCGAAGTCATCCCCTGCCCGCTTGAAAAAACCGTCTCCTATGGATCTGGCACGGCAGCCGGCCCGTCTGCTCTGCTGGAAGCCAGTCAAGAGCTCGAACGCTATGATGGTCGCGGCTTTCCCCTCGAGCACGGGATCATCACATCCGATCCCATCGATTGCGACCAGACCATCGAAGAAGTGATGCTGGCCCTGCGCCGCAGAACCGCAGAGAGCGTCAAAGCGGGCCGCATCCCGGTCACGCTGGGGGGCGAACACAGCCTGTCCTATGCCGCGATCATGGGCGTGGTCGATGCCTTGCAAAAGCCCATCGGCATTCTGCAGATCGATGCTCATGCGGACCTGCGCAATGCCTATCGGGGCAATCGCCACTCTCACGCATCGGTCATGCATCTATGTGCGGTGGAAGAAAAGCTGCCCCTCATGCAGCTGGGGATTCGCGCTCTATGCATCGAAGAACACGAGGCTCGCGTCAAATCCGAACACATCCACTATATTGACGCGGAAAAGCTCGTCACCAACAATATCACTGAATTCGATTTGCCTGAAGGCTTCCCTGAAGACGTCTATGTAACCTTCGATGTCGATGGCCTCGACCCCTCGATCATGCCCGCCACAGGAACGCCCGTGCCCGGCGGCCTTGCATACTATCAGGCGCTCAGCCTGATCGAAGATGTACTCACCGGACCACGCTGTGTTGGCTTTGACGTGGTCGAACTGGCTCCGATGGCCGATCAATGGGCATGGGATTTCACTGCGGCAAGCCTCACCTATCGCCTCATGGGGCTGGTCGCGGCCAGCCGGGAATAGACAGGACCTCCTCCATGAACACGCAGGACTACCGGATCGTCAGACAAACCCCGCCCCTTGAAGATTTTCTGCGCTTGAGGCGCATCACCGGGCTGACCGTCTACTCCCAGGAAGCGGCCCGCAAGGGCCTCGAAGGGACGATTGTCGCCGCATTGGTGCTCAAGGGAGAGACCGTTGTGGGAATGGGACGACTGGTGGGCGATGGTGGTTGCGTCTTTATCATCGCCGATGTCGCGGTGGATCCGGCCCATCAAGGCAAGGGCCTTGGCAAACGGATCATGGCCGAATTGATGGACTATGTGAACACCGAGCTGGGCTCCAAGGCCTATGTCTCCCTTGTCGCCGATCTGCCCGCAGACAAGCTCTACGCCAGTTTCGGGTTCGAACCGGTTGCCCCCGCGTCCATCGGCATGGCCTATCGCGTGCCGTAAGTGAGCATTGCACCAAGCCTCAACGGCTGACTGTCGATTGTCCAAGAATAGTCGGAAGAAATCTGTTTGAGCTCAACAGCATCGGCAGCTGGAACTGGTGCGCGAGACGCACAGAAAGCCTTATATGTCGGATGAACAACTGAAGCGCCCCACCCAGACACCTAACCAAGGCTAAACTTCGCGCAACCGGACTGAACACATGTCGCGAGAAGATATTTTTGTAAGCGATATGAAAATCGAGAAAAGCGACTTGGACGCTTTTCTTGCAGAAGTCGCTTTGCCAGCGGGCACCGTTTCGGCATCCTTGGCAGCCATTTCGAGGCGCAAGGCCTTGAGGCGTGCGAACTTCTCTCTGACTTTCACCATCCTTTCCTGCTGCTCATCCAAGATATCGTTTTCAGGCTTCTTCTTCGTCTTGAAACGTTGTTCCACCTGAAGTCTTGCATTGAGAGCCACGAAAGGTCCTTTTTCCAGCAAAAGGAATTAAAGCCGCCCTCGCCGGGGAGACTTTACTGCTGAATCAGTCGGCCAACTGCAGATTGACAGCTGCGACTTTACCATTACGGCCAGCTTCAAGTTCGTAAGAAACTTTCTGACCTTCGTCCAGTCCGCTCAGACCAGCGCGTTCAACAGCAGAAATATGGACGAAAGCGTCTTTGCCGCCATCATCAGGAGCGATAAAGCCGTAGCCTTTGGTGGAATTGAAGAATTTTACGGTGCCAACAGTCATGGCAGTACCTCATTTTTAACTTAAATACACGCGCTTCATCAATTGAGCGAGTGGGATTCAGTGTACATTTGTACACCAACAGAACGTTCGCGTAATCAGGGGGGAATGAAGCAAACCGGCAATGCCGGTAGATCAATGGCCTATGATGGCAGAAACGTACACCATTCTTGATGCCTGCAAATTGCAGCGAAATCAAGAAAAAACAAAAAAGAATATAGGGCCTGCATAAAATAGATGCACTCTTTTCGGCAACAACCTCTGATCACATATCAGATCACAGGCATTCCGATGACCTTGAACTCGATCCCGCAGTCTCCGAGTATCTGCTCCGACCGGGTTGTGTCAAAACGGCCCTGAATCCCCTCGTTATGACGCCAGACGACACGGGCAACCTGATGCGCCGCCAGAAACTTCGTGCATTCCTTGCAAGGTGGATGCGTGACATAAACAATGCATCCTTTGGCAGGTTCCTTCATGGCCGCCAGGGCATTCATTTCCGCGTGAACAACGCGATCATATTTCTCCTCGCGACTGTCCCACCAGTCTGGTCGATCTTCCATCGAGCGGGGAAAACCATTGTAGCCCACGGCAGCGAAACTCTTGTCGGGCCGCACGATCACACAGCCCACCTTGGTTGAGGGATCACGACTGCGCATGGCAACCGCTTCGGCGCACTGAAGCACCCATTCGTCAAATCCGGGCCGCGGGGCCATACCATCTCTCCCTTGAAACAAACATCGCATCGAGCTGTTCAATGTCTGTAAGCCAAAACAGGCAATCAAGCAAAGAAATACGCCTCAAACAACCTCACTTGAGACGCGTCATCGAGCGACCGCCATGCCTGCACCGAACGTCAGGCAAACATCCCATGTGCCGTAAAGGCAGAGTGGCGCCCCTCACGTGCCCTCAGAGTGTGGAAGCCAAAGAAAAAAATAAGTAAAAATAAAAATAACAAGGCAACAAGGGAAGGATCACAAAGTCTGGCACCATTTAGGTGTTTGATCCCATGCTTTGATGGTGCACCTTTCTCATTTGAATGGAGGGAAGCACTATGGGCCAAGTTCTACACGGCAGCGCCACGACGACAGAGGCAGTCCGTCGAGCAATACAAAATAGTCAAGA